>JAEIGA010008112.1_pt1 | contig 15920 bp, 6 predicted proteins | sample 9270691 | NCBI WGS metagenome assembly JAEIGA01 (sample SAMN17057246, study PRJNA624740) | gut metagenome | biome: biome; isolation source: fecal sample | host: Bos grunniens | place: China: Xizang | collected 2019
ATCCCAGTCCACACCTGTACTTGCAAGTACGGTACCGTCTAACCAAGTGCTATTGATTTCGTATGTACCCTCTGGGATAATGGTCTCCTCATCAGGTTCTGTGAGTACGAAGTAAACAGCAGTGACATCGCCAACTACACTATCGATAATTTGCATTGATACCAATCCATAATCCTCGGTAAAATCCTTGATAGTAAGTTCAGCATCAGCACCATATACGCGATCTACAGGATTTTCCTCAGAATCGAACTCAATGTGTGGTTCTTCGTATTTGGAAGTCAAAGTCACGTCGTATTGGATTGCATCCTCGCAAACTACCGAACCAGTAAGGGTGAGATTATCTTCTTCATCGAGAGTAACTGTGAATTGACCCTTTTGAATATAGTACAAATCATAAGTTTCAAAGGTAGCATTGTATTTGCCGATATAGCTATTGCTTGCATCGAAGTCAAATTGACCTTCACCAAACTTACCAAACATACCATCGTTGACGAAGGTACCTGCGACATCATCCTTAGAAGTAGCATATACAGTCACTACGAAAGCAGTTTGCTCATCCTCGGTGTATCCTACGAGGTTATATACTTGGTTGTACTCGTAATCAATAATCATTTCTGCATCTTTGATATCTAGCTTAACAGTCTCGGTAGGAGTTGGAGCCACATACCACAAACGAACTTGATAGAGGACACCCTCGAAAGTTACATAATCAGCTTCTAGCTTAGTGGTATCATCAACTTGGTATAGTTTGCCATCCTTGATTTCTGCCACTGTGATAGGAGTACCATCTAGAGCCTCAAGATAACTAAAGAATGAGTTGATATACTCTTCGTCAAATTCGCCACCCATCTCTACGCCAGCCACATTGATAGAAGCTTTGTACAGATCGTTCTCATTAAAGATTTGAATATCGTTATCCAAATGAGGATAGTACTTAGCTTGTGCAGACTTATCAAAAGAAACTACGATAGTGTCTTTTTGCTCAGGGATAGTGCGTGTGAGGTGCAAGTTATAAACTTTGTTATTATTACCGAGCATAGAACCCTCGATAATCCAACTATTATCAGGTGCAAGAGTTACAGTCACTTGAGCACTGAGGCTAGTGATTGTATTCATCTCTGCGTCGTCGAGGAATATAGCTGCAGTGTAGGTTCCTTCTTCCGCAAAATCAGCTTGCCATCCACCACGAATAGAATACTCTGGAGTCGTAGCATAGAAATCTACTGAACCAAAATACATTGCATATGAATCATCAACTTCCAAATCGATAGCAGTTAATTCAATAGTATCGGTTGGTGCAGGTAGAGGAGCTGCTAGAATAAAGTGATAGTCAACTGTATCATTGCCCATCATATTGATTTCAGTCACATATGCCATTGCACCTGTCTCAGTGTGTGAAGCGAGATCTACTTGAGCTTTGAACGAGATTGGAGAAAGGGTAGCACCTTTATAAGCGATCTTGGTGTTCTCCCAATCTATCATGTTCAAGCCATAGGTACCTATCACATCTGAGTTGTTGATAACCAGTTTGAGATCCAAATCGGTGTTTTTGCCTTCAACGGTGAAACTCCAATCTTCTTGTGTCAAAGTAGCATCTTCGATATAAATATCCACATTTCCCTTAGCCAAAATATTCTCATGCTTAGCATTCACATGATAGGTATTACCATCTTCGCCTACGAGAGTAGCTGTTAATGTGTAACGCTCCAAATTAGCACTTACATTCTCGTGAGAAAGAGTCATCGTAATCTCAGAGAAATGAATAGAACCAAAGCTAAATGGAGTTGTAAGGTGGGTAAAATCATAGTCAAAATCCTCTGTAGTAAATGTACCGCATGGGTTATCAGCTGGTGCAGTCCACTCGAGATTCAAGTTGTGACCATACTCTTCACGTGACCAATCATCACAACTCAATCCGATCCACCATTGACCTTCATCTTCGTAGCACATTATCCCAGCAAAAGCATCGTAATTCAAGGTTATTTCTTCTTGTTGTACTTTTGCCACAGGAACAGGCATTGACTTTGTTTCATTTGTTGTTTTAGGCATAGCTTTTCGCTCCAATTTGTTTAATTGAAGCACCTTGGCAACATCTTGGTGGTGTTGCATTTTCTTTTCTACCATCTTGGTAGCATATCCCGTAGGATCTTGTTTGCCTAATTCTGCATGCGTAACAGCTGAGATAGATAGCGTCACTAGCATTGCCATGAGAAGAGTAAAAATTTTCTTCATACCAGACTAATAATTAAATAGTTAATACTGCGAGAAACATTTTAGATATGTCCTCAATTGATAAAGTCGCTACAAAGGTAATATTTTTTTTCTGAACATGCAAAAAAAAGAGGGAAATCTTGCAATTTCCCTCTTAAACATACATATTTTCAATACATCACTTTACTTGCATACCTTGTGCATTGAATGTTTTTTCACCTCTTTGGATAAACAATTGACCATTGATGAGGCGTTTTACGACATCTGTTTTGTCGGTAGTGACATTTTCCACCGCAGTTCCTGCTGCGTTGTAATGCAACTTTACAGGTACATCGTATGAGTTCAAAGCATCTACCTCTACTTTGAGTTTGCCATCTACTTTCTCAACAGTCACAGTACCATCTACAAGGCAGTATAGACCTTCTGGATCTAGGTAGCCTTCTGCGTCCACAAAGCAAACATATGAAGGTGCTGGGCCATCAGGAAGGATACCTGAGCAAGCTAATGTTGTACCAGACACCCAAGAAGCATTGATAGGATAAACACCAGTTGGAAGAATAATATCAGGATCAGCAGGTACAGTTGGGTCAAGGATGAAATAGAAATCTGCAGCAATAGACTCATCTGTATCAACCATAAATAGTTCTATAATACGATAACCTTCTGGTCTCCAGTCTGTAACATTAACATATGCGTTTGGTTCAAAGGTGTAATCGAGTTCGTATTCCTCTTCGTCCCATGGAATACGCTCGCGCGAGTACTCTGTCTTGAAGGTGAGGTCGTATTGTACAGAGTTGTCGCAGATAAATGAAGCAACTGCTGTGACAATATTGTTTTCCACCTTAACGGTCATCGTACCTTTTTGTACAGAATACTCATCGTATGATTTGGTGGTAGCATTCCAAACCTTCACCCATGTATCTGTTGGGTAGAAGTCGGTGTGGTCGAATTTACCATCATTGTAGAAGGTTCCCTCCATGCTCTTTGTGGTAATACGCTCTACATTGACTTTAGCCATCAATTGACCATCTGCACTCATAGCATCTAAGATGAAAATACCAGATGATGTTACTGCATTGGTGAGGTCTACCACATCATTTCCGAGTCCATCGAAAGTATAAGTAACCTTCTCTGTAGGAGTTGGAATAGTATGGTACATCGAAATCTCGTATTGGATAGAGTCGAATCCGAGGATAGAAGCTGTGAGGTAGGTGGTATCGTTCTTTTGCCAGATCTTACCACCGAACTCAGCAGGTTTTACTGGTGAGTCAAATACATTACCGTCTTTTTCGATGTGGTGAATGAGGAAAGTTTGCTCCTCAAACATATTGGACATATCAAACTCGCCACCCATCACTTGGTCAATATAAAGGATGTCGAATGAAGCAGAATATTCGCCATCGAAGTTAGCTATTTGCAACTCTTTCAAACCTAGGACATCAATGTAATACATGGTCTTAGAGATATCCTTGAAGTCCAAAACTTTGGTTTCCTTGGCAGTAGGTATACCATAAGAGAGGTGCATGATGTAGTATTTGTAGTCTGTACCCAACATGCGGATTTCTACTTGGTAGCCTTGCGATTTGTTGCCAGTAATCTTCAGGTTGCAAATGATAGACTCGATTTGTTGACCCGTCTTAAGGTCGGTCAAATATACATAAGAAGAACCTGTAGGATATTCTGCAGGAGTGGTAATCTTGGTGGCATTATATGCTGCATTTATCTCGTATTCAGCGGTGCTAGCATCCACGAGGATAGTTTGGTCTGTCATGCCATAGGTATCGTTGACGATGGCACTAGTGCTGGTAATCTCGATAGTATCTTTGGCTACTACAGGTGCTTCCATAGCGATATTGTAGAAGCATGTGTCGTTAGTAAATGCCTCACACATAAATACATATGTCAATCCGCCATAGATATTCTCAGCACCATAGATGACACCTTCGAGTTCCATTATGCCTTTGGTGTTTCCATTGTGAACAATCGTGCTATTCTCTTCGTCCATGAGCTTTTCGGAATAATATCCCTCCACGCCAGTCTCAGTAAAGAATGTGAAGTCTACAGCGATTTCACTATCTTTGCCAGCGATGCGGAAACGATCTTCTTCTAGGTCAATAGAACAGTTGTAGAGTGCTACGTCTAGTTTAGATTTTGCAACAACGATTTCGTGCTCCGCGTGCACCTTAAAGTAGCCATACTCTTCGCCACCTATACCGAGTGTAGCCAAGATAAGGGCGTCCACAATATATTTAATTTTGTTTTCGCTTACTTTCTCCTCCTTGATAGTCAAGTCGCAAGTCTTGTAGTAGTGAGTTTTACCATTAGCTTCTGGGAACATACACCATGAGAACCATTCGTCTAGATTCTTTTCGGTGTAGTGGCCTGCCATGGTTGTAGGATTGGTATTTTTGGTAATGTCAAAATTGAATTGATAACGTTCGTTGACAAGCACGAAATACCATTCTGCTTCAGTGATAACGGTGTCACCTTGACGACCTACTACAGTATCAGCAGGATAGAAGTAAGGATCTTCGTTGAAAGAAGTAAAGTACACTTCTGTAGTGTCTAGGCCAGTAAGTTCAGCTGGAGCTTTTGGTGCTACATAGGTGGTTGCTGTCCATGTAGCAGGTTTTTCCGCTACATGTTTCACTTGCTGACGAGCAGATTGCTGCTTAGCTTGCAGGGTGTTGCTCAAGTGCTCTTTAGCCATGAGTGATTTCAGGGCTTGCGATTTGGTCATAGTTGTTGCATGATTTGCAACAGCTACCAATGAAAAAGCACAAAGCATGATGAAAGTAAAAATCTTTTTCATACTAATGAATTTAAATAGTAAGTTATTGTTGTTTTCTAATCTTAATAGGCTATTCTATATAGACAAGCTAATTTGGGCACAAAGGTACTAAAAAAATTGCTAATTCGCAAATTTTTTAGTAGAAAGTATAAAGTTTAGTGTATAAAGGCTTGGAATAAAAATGGGCTCTCTCTGTGAGGAAGCCCATTTTTGTATATTTATTAGTCCAACTTCTAATAGCAAAGCGGTCTAACCACTAATATCTTATTCTACAATTGCACCTTGTGCGTTGTACACTACACCGTCCTTGATAATGATAAGTTGACCATCTATTATCCTCTTTGAAGCACCCACCATATCTTCCACTTTAAGATTCTCCAGTCCTGTAACTGAAGCATCATAGATGATGTGTACAGGTACATCGTATGAGTTTACGGCATTTACTTCGATGTACAATGAGCCATTGTTATTCTTAACCTCTACCGTACCATCCACAAGGAAATAGAGAGGCGATGCCAAACTACCACCTGATACATCTGTCACAGCAGCATAGAGACCTGGAGCCACTTGACCACTCCAAGGATCAACACCAGTACCTGCAAGTACCGTGTTATAGTCACCCATACTTGTGATAGGATAAACGCCCTCTGGCAATATCGTTACAGGATCTGCCTCCTCCACCAAGAGTTGGAAGTTCAAAATATCAAGATATTCCTCTGAGATTACTTCAAAATAGATAGGTCCCCATTGTGGTGTATAATCATTGATTTTCACATTGTCTTTACCTGTAAACATACGATCAACAGGAGTGTCCTGTGTATCATAATACAGGTGAGGACGTTCGAACTTAGATGTCATTGTCAAGTTGTATTTCACAGCATCATCGCCTATAATCCAACCCGTCAGAACGATATTCTTCTCTTCGTCCATCGTAACAGTCAATTCTCCTTTATCCGCATAGATAAAACCACGTTTTCCCGTTGCAGGATCTAATAATGCATCAAAATATGTATCTGCACCAGCAAACTCATATTGACCATCACCGAACAAGCCAAACATACCATCATTAACGAATGTGCCAGCTATGTCATCTTCAGAAGCAGCATAGATAGATGCTTTAAATGCTGTCAAAGAGTCAGCAGAGAATCCTATCAAACTATAGTAGCCACCCTCTACGATTGTATTGACAAAATCCGCATTCGTATAGACAATATCCTTTTCTGCAATAGGCGTAGTAGGCACAGCATGCCATAGGTTTACTTGGTACAATTTGCCATCAAAAGTAATGTACTCTGCGTACATCTTGGTAGTATCTTTAATTTGAGAGAGTAAACCATTTTGCACAAACGCATAGTCAATAGGCACATATTCGCCGTTCTCATTGACGATCTCTACACCTGAGTACATAGGGAAAAGGTCTTCCTCTGTAAACGAATCACCAGGAAGAAGTCCTGCCACATTCAACGAAGCGTAGTATTTCTCATTTTCATTGTACAACTGTATGTCATTGCCATAGTCAGGATAAAACATTGCCTTCGCAGACTTGTCAAATGCAATAACAATAGTATCTGTAATAGCAGGTACATACCATGACAAGTTCATAAGATAGAGAATATTATCCTCATCAATCATTTTAATATCAAGCACCCAACCATCTTTATGACTACCCGACACTACAATGGTAGTAGCCTTGGTAAAGTAATTATCAAAGGTCTGCTTGTTAGAGACATTCACATAAGCATTCGCACCTGAATATGTGCCTGGTTCTATCTCATCAGCCACCCAAGAACCTGCAATCTCGTATGTGGAGTTGCTTGCTTGGAAAGAAATTCGTGTATCCATCCAATCGGTTTTCAAATTGATACAAGATATTTCAACCGTATCTATGGGTTCAGGTAGTGAACCCGTGAAAGGAATGGTATATTCCACATAGTCGTCACCGATGATAATTAATTCACCAGCATATTCCCAGTTTTCTCCTTTTCCATTGATAGTGATAGTACATTCCAATTTCAAAGGAACGATTTCATTACCCTTGTAGATAATTTTACTATTTTTAACATCCACACTATTGAGGTCGAAGGTGCCTACCACGTCTTCGTATGTCAATACAGAGAGATCCAATGTTATATCATTATTACTGCCGGCAATCGAAAAACCATTCACATATTCCTCAATGGTTACATTTACAGTAGGTATCGTAATGGAGTCTGTAGAATTGATAATTCTTTTCTCAGCATGTACATCGAAGGCATATTTGCCAAAACCATCACTACCTGTCATTTTGGCTTTGATAACAAGCAAGGTCTCATTGGCGCTCACCTCTTCGTAAGAAACCGTCATATTAATATCGTCGAAAAGTATATAACCCATACATGTAGTAGTGACAGCCCATGTATAGTCAGGATCAAAATCCTTGGTTGTGAAAGTACCTGTAAAGTTATCCTTTGGCGCTCTCCAGTTGAGTTGAATGATATGCCCGTAGGCGGCTTTGCTCTCGTCATAGCAGGTAAGTCCCACATCCCATGTTTGTGTATCCTCGTAATATTCAGGACCTCGAGTGATGTCATCAAAGAAGAGTTCGACAAAATCTTGACTAGCAGCCTTAGCCTGAGGTGCTAGTTTTTTGCCTTGCATTTCAGGAACCATCTTTGTCGTTTCTGCTTGCGGTACAGCAGTGCGCTCCTTCTCAAAAGTAGATAGATTAATCTGCTGTTTTTCAGTTTCTTGCTTTGTAGCGATTCTTTTGATTGGCAACGCAGACACTGACATTGCCACAACAACAGTCATAAGAATGGCGAATAATTTCTTCATAAAACTAAAATTAAATATGTTAATAATATCACTAAAAATATATAAACAGCTCTTTGACGATAGCCCAGAGCTTTGTATCTCTTATTTTACTAGTACACCCATCATATTGAATGCTTGGCTATTGCGAATAATCACTAGTTGCCCGTCGATTATCCTTTTCTGCACGCTCGACACATCATCTATATCGATATCACGAAGCCCAGTTTCACTAGGATTATAAATAACATGTACAGGTACGTCATAGGAGTTTACTGCATGCATCTCCAAATGCAGTTTGCCGTTTTTCTTAGTCACTTCTACCGTACCAGCCACCAAGAAATAGAGCGATGTGAAATATTCGCCATCGTGTGTTGAGTAGAACGATTTGCCTAGGCTGCCATCACCTTGAATTACAGACCAATAGTCATTGGAGTCATCTATCGTATATTCCCCCTCTGGAATCAGAATCTCATCATCAATATATTCCACATAGAACCACAACGCCATCAGTTCGCTATCCGTCATAATCTCCAATCTGATTTTGTCTTCCTCCTCTTGCTCGATCTTCACTTGATTCTCGTCCACAAATAGGCGTTCTATCGGTCCTGACATTGCATCATCCTGAATCCGAGGCTTGTCCACCTTGGAGGTCATTGTAACACGATATACCACTCCATCCTCTGCTATAAAATCGCCCATGAGGGTCACATCTTGCTCTTCGTTCATCGTTACTTGGGCTTGTCCTTTTTCAATAGAGAAAATATCGTAATCTTGACGCTCTGCGTTCCACTTCGCCAGATATGTCGAATAATTACCACCTATAAAGTGAATAAAATCATAGTTCTCGCCAGTAAACCCGCCAAACATACCGTCGTTGACATAATTACCTGGCACATCTCCTACCGTATTACCTAATAAGGAGATTGCAAATTCTATAGATTTATCAGCAGTTGTTCCTACCAGCGCGAAATAACCATCTTTTTCCAGTTCATTGTAGAAAGTTGCGTTGTAGATATGGATTTCTTGCGTATCAATGACCATAGGCACAGCATACCACAAATCGATGTCATAGACTACCGAATCAAATCCTAGCACATTAGCGGAGAGATAGGTGGTATCATTCGACTGCCATACTTTTCCCTCAGCTGCAGCAATGCTGATAGTGTCATGAGTTTGGCGATTAGCTATCATGCAGTAGGCGATATTGAGATTGCGCTCTGTAAAAGCGTCTCCCATTGGCACACCCACAATGTCTAATGATATGTCGAAATTATCATCCTTGTTAGAGAGCATGAAATCGTGGTATAGATCGGGATAGTATGCTACACTAGAAGGGGTATCAAAAGCAATATGCACCGTATCAATAGCTGTAGGAGGTGTCCAAGACAGATGTAGGTTGTAGCAGACATTATCCTCGCCTATCATAGTACCTGTAATGACACAGTTGCGATTAGCATCTACTGCTAAAGTGATAGTGACAGAAGCCGCAGGAATCGTCTTTTGGGTAGCAATATGCTTGAGATCCATTACGCAGTTGGTATAGGTGCCAGGCGGAATAGAGTCCGCAAAGATGGCCCCTGTGAGGTGATACTCGCTATTGTTGGCAAAAATATATGCCATGCCGAACAGCCCAAGGAAATCAGTATCAAGTTTTAGATCATGGCACACCACATTGATTGTATCGATTGGGGCTAATACCCCATTGCTTTTTGCAGATACAGATAAGATAAATGTGAATACGACTGCTATGATGGTAAATAGTCTTTTCATATACATTGAGTTGAATATATCAAACTAAGCAATTGTCTAATGCCTTGGTAATAGCATCGCGATCCATGTTTTGGCCGATGAAGACGAGTTTCTGCATGCGGTCTCCATAGCGTTCGTCCCAATCACGTTGGAGCATAGGGTCAGAAGCCATCATCTGCATGAGTTCCTCCTTAGGCATAGTAGCATAGAAAGTGCCTGCTTGTTTGAGATCAAACTGTTTGCCCGCTTGCTCAAAGAGATAGCACATATCGTACTCCTCTTCAAAATAACACATTCCCTTGCAACGGATAATCCCTTTATCCCAATGACGCGCCACAAACTCGTCGAAACGGTTAAGACTGAAAGGTTCACGGCGATAATACACGAAAGTGGAAATTCCATACTCATCACCATGATTATGGTGGTGATGATGGCAGCAGCAATGTGGATCACCACACTCATGATCATGGTCATGATGCTCATGGCAATGCTCACCATGTTCATGATGGTGCTCGTGATGATGCTCATGTTCGTGGTGATGGTGATGCTCGTGGTGATGGTGATGCTCGTGTTCTTCCTCAAGTTCTCCTTCTACCTTTTGAATCCAAGTAGCAGAAGTGGCTACTTGCTCAAAATCAAAGAGATTGGTATCAAGTATCTCTTCAAAAGGTACATCGCAGTAATCGCAATCAATGATCTTAGCTTTCGGTTGGATAGCACGAATAATAGATTTTATTTGCTTGCATTCGTCTTCACTTACTTCTGACACCTTATTTAATAATATAAGATTACAGAACTCGATTTGCTCAATTACTAGCGAAGCTAGATCTTCTGCTTTAGATATTGGCAATTGGTTATTGGCAACAGAAGATAGTTGTCCCATAAACTCATCTCGAAGACGAAGGGCATCAACTACAGACACGATAGCATCAAGACGAGGAGATGGATTATTAAGAGACGAGGTTATTAAACTATTATAAGAGCAGATGGTTTGAGCTATTGGAGCAGGTTCGCATATTCCTGAGGCTTCAATAACGATGTAGTCGAAAGAATTAGTAGCACACAGGTCACGGAGTTGCTCAACAAGATCCATCTTTAGGGAGCAACAGATGCAACCATTCTGCAAAGCAACGAGATTGTCGTCTTGCTGCGCTACTACTCCACCCTTTTGGATGAGTGTAGCATCAATATTCACTTCGCCTATATCATTGACAATCACCGCAAAGCGTATCCCTTTTTGGTTGGATAAGATACGATTGAGGAGTGTGGTTTTGCCGCTGCCGAGATAACCCGTCAGCAGCAAAACTGGTATTTTATCGCATTGAAGCATATTGAACGTAAATATCGTAATATTGGTTGAATAGTTCTTTTTGTTGGTAACGTTCAAGATTTTGGAGAACGTAGCCAAAGACAGCCATCTGATGTCCTAAAGTAGATTGAGAAGCAGAGCGAAGGCTTTTATCAAGAGAAGCACCCCAAACTAGATACTCGACACAATTGTCGGCAACCTTGCTCATGATGGCATTACCTTTTTCCATCTCGCCCAATTGATAATAGTATACTGCCATAGTAGCAGAAGTGTAGTCATAAGGGATATTGTAGCCAGGTAGCATTTCTTCTGCGAAGTCTAAGACTTCAAGGCACTTATCATATTTAGCTTCATTGAAAAGAGCTTCGATTAGTTCCATGAACATCATGCGATGCGTACGACACATGCGCATGGTATTCTCATCAATATAGATACCAGGCACATTCATATTTCCATATTTGAACTTATGAAGCATATTGTCGTACATGACTTCCGTATTGACGCGTGGCTTTCCATCGTGGCTACGCTCTGGAGTAATACGATATGCAAGACCTGTGAGTTCGAGATATGGGTTGAGTCCGAGATGATAGTCTTCGCCAATTGTAACAGCGAAATACATAGGTCGTTTCCATTGGTTGGTAGAAAGCATCTCCATAACCATCATTTCGGAGCGAGTGTATCGCTTCGCTTTTTTGAACATAATCTTCTGGTTATCTGGCGAAAGCACATAAAGTTGGTCAGTAGGAAGGTATCCTTCACCATCTCGTTTGTTACGTGGATTGGTAGAATGCAAGAATTGGAATGCCTTCTTGACTTCAAGCGGAGCGTTGAGGCGATTTTCCACCCATACGACTTCATTCTTGCCTGGCATATAGTCCTTTTCGTCCCATGAGATTGGTAAGCCAGGTGAATTATAGTATGGTCGCTTCATTTGGTCAATATACCAGTCTGTTTGGAGGTATGAAAGGTTGCAAGCACGAACATCATCCCGCTCTTGTTCAACCTCTAGATTGTACCAAAGAGGGAAGGTATCATTGTCACCATTACAGAAGATTATCGCCTCTTTGTCGCAGGATTTCAAGTAGTTAGCACCAAAATCACGTGCAGCATATCGATTAGAACGATCGTGATCATCCCAGTTTTGTGAAGCCATTTGAGCAGGCACAAGGAGAGTAACCAATACAGCAGCCGCAGCTATGGCAGTACGAGTCTTATCGTTCTTCACCACACGATTGAGCAAATCGATGATTGCCATCACACCCAAGCCAATCCAAATACAGAAAGCGTAGAACGATCCCGCGTACGCGTAGTCACGCTCGCGCGGTTGATAAGGTGTCTGGTTGAGATATACCACAATAGCCAAACCTGTGAGGAAGAATAACAGGAATACTATCGCGAAAGAACGTATACCTTCCTTGTTCTTACCTTCGTTGTTGCGCTTGCCTAATTGCCAGAAAAGACCGATTAAACCGAGAATAAGTGGGAGGAAGTAATAGACATTATGTCCCTTATTCTCACGGAGTTCGGAAGGAAGTTTTGATTGGTCGCCATAAAGCGCATTATCAAGAAATGGAATACCCGAAATCCAGTTGCCCTTGGTGAGTTCGCCATGTGATTGGAGATCGTTTTGACGGCCTGCAAAGTTCCACATGAAGTAACGCCAGTACATGAAATTGACTTGGTAACTGAAGAAGAACTTAAGGTTCTCGCCAAAGGTAGGGCAATAATCCGTTTTGGTTTGTCCGCAATAGTCATAACGCACTCTTTTGCCCTTGACATCAGCCCATGATTTGTAAGCATCCACATGGTGCGTTTGTCCCGAGTGCATACGTGGGAAGAGCATCTTAAACTCATCCATATATACATACGAATTCTTGTAACCCGTTATTACATAGCGGTCTTTCTCGCCTTCAACCTTTGGTGCTGGAGCATATTGAGCACTACCCTTCTTCTCAACAGGAATACACATATTTCCCTTAACTTCGAGTTTAACAGGAGCATTGTAAGTCTGTCCATAGAACAAAGGTGTGTCGCCATATTGCTCGCGGTTGAGGTAGTATTTGAGTGAGAACACATTGTCTGGAGAGTTTTGATCCATAGGTGTGTCGGCTGCAGAGCGAATCACAATTGCTGCATAGCTAGCATAGCCAATTACAACCACAGTTACCATCATGGTGATGGTGTTGAGCCAACGTGCAGGAATGACATCCTTCTTGAGGAAAAGAGCAACCAACATAGTGATAATCAGCACAATGCCAATTACAGCACTCTCTTTAATAAATGGAACTCCTGCGAGCGCCATTGCCAAAACGAAGGAAATAATTGTAGGCGTTTCCAATTGTCCATCGATTTCAATCACACGGTAACTCTCTCTAATAGCCCAAACAAATGCAATAGCCATTAATATGAGATAGACTGTTAGACCCGTATTGAATGGACAACCTAAGGTGTTGGTAAACAGCAGTTCAAACCAACCAGCAATGGTAGGAACACCAGGAATAATACCATAGAGGATGACTGCGAGGATTGCTACGGAAACAGCAAATGCAGCACAAACTCCTTTCCATGAAAAGTCGTGGCGACGGAAGTAGTAAACCAATACAATAGCGGGGATTGTCAAGAGGTTGAGGAGGTGAGTACCAATACTCAATCCCATGAGATAAGCTATGAGAATCAGCCACTTATCAGAACCTTCTTCGTCGGCATGCTCGTCCCATTTGAGGATGAGCCAAAAGACTACCGCCGTAAAAAGGGATGAGAGCGCATAGACCTCGCCTTCGACAGCAGAAAACCAGAAGGTGTCGGAGAATGTATATGCCAATGAACCAACAAGACCTGCGCCAAGGATGGAGATGGTTTGGACAGTTGATAGTTGACAGTTGGCAGTTGACACCAATTTGCGTCCGAGAGCTGTGATAGTCCAGAAAAGGAACAAGATAGTGAATGCAGAAGCCAATGCCGAAAGAGCATTCACACACATGGCTACATGAGCAGTATCGCTAGCAAAAAGCGAAAAGAAGTGTCCGAGGAGCATGAAGAAAGGTGCTCCAGGTGGGTGACCAACATCTAGCTTATGTGCACTTGCAATAAACTCGCCACAGTCCCAAAATGAGGCCGTAGGTTCCATCGTCAAAAGATAGGTGGCAGCAGCAATAGCAAACACAAACCATCCGCCAATCCTATTCCATAATTTGAAATTTTTCATAAAAAACGTATTGTTCAATGCGCCCAAAGCGCGTTCAAAATTGTTCAATCTAGTTCAATATCGCCATTTTTAGGCAATTGGGGGACAAAGGTACAAAATAATTTGCAAATAACCAAATTTTCGATGTGCCATTTGCAAAAAAATCAAGCAAACAGTCGTATAAAAATAGCACAGAAATAGTTGAATCACTAATTAATCACTAACTTATCACTAATTTATCACTAATTTATCACTAACTAAAACAAGGAAAAACCAAGCAAAACATAGGGTAATCGACATCATCGAATAATAGTTTGCATAAAAATCATAAAATAGCAATTATCGATAATTTTTGCGATTTTATTTGTATAAATAAAAAAAAAGTAGTAACTTTGCAGGCTAATTCTAGTTAAGAATTTTGAATTAGGAATTAAGAATTGAAGATTTTGCAACAAACATCTAAAAAACTATACATTATGAATTTGAACGACAGAGTAATTGCAGTCATCGGACTAGGTTATGTAGGTTTGCCTTTGGCAATTGAGTATGGAAAGAAATACCGTGTGATCGGTTTTGACATCTATCAAGCTCGCGTGGATGAGTTGAATCGTGGCGAGGATCACACCTTGGAGGCAGATCTCGTTGGCATGAAACAAGCTCGTGATGCATACGAAACAACCAAGAAGATTGGTTTGACTTTCACAAGCAACATGGAAGACTTGAAGCAGGTGAACACCTATATTGTGACTGTACCTACCCCAATTGATCGCTTTAATAATCCTGATTTGACACCACTATTAAAAGCAAGTGAGACGATTGGCAAGACCTTGGCCAAAGGTGACTTAGTGATTTATGAGTCAACCGTTTATCCAGGTTGTACAGAAGAGGATTGCGTACCTGTACTAGAGAAATTTAGCGGATTGAAGTTTAACGAGGACTTCTACTGCGGTTATTCGCCAGAACGTATCAATCCAGGTGACAAAGTGAATACTTTGACTAAGATTAAGAAGATCACTTCTGGTTCGACACCTGAGATTGCGGACTTGGTAGATGCGTTGTACAATTCGATTTTGGAGAACGGCACACACAAGGCACCAAACATGAAGGTGGCAGAGGCTGCTAAGGCAGTAGAGAATAGCCAACGCGATGTGAACATATCGTTTATGAACGAGCTGGCATTGATTTGCGACCGCGTGGGTATTGACACAAATGATGTGATTGAGGCAGCAGGCTCGAAGTGGAACTTCCTGAAGTATCGTCCAGGTTTGGTAGGCGGACACTGTATTTCTGTGGACCCATACTATTTGGCACACAAAGCGAAATCGTTGGGTTATGACCCACAAGTGATTCTTTCTGGTCGTGCGGTTAACAACTCGATTGCGAAGTTTATCGCAGATAAAGTGTTGAAATTGATGATTCAGAAGGACCACAAGATCAAGGACGCGAATGTACTGATTTTGGGTGTGACTTTCAAAGAAAACTGCCCAGACTGCCGCAACACAAAAGTAGTGGATATTGTAGAGGAATTGGAGGAATTTGGTTGCTGCGTGGATATCTACGACCCATGGGCAAGCAATGAGGTAGTAAAACATGAGTATGGCAAGGAGTTGATTGCAGCCATCGACCCAGATAAGGATTATCAAGCTGTGATTGCATGTGTGAGCCATAATCAATTTAAGACATTCGATTTCAAGAAATATAAAGATGCTAACGCGGTCATCTTTGATGTGAAGGATTTCGTGGACCGCAGCGTGGTAGATGGAAGGCTCTGATTAAGAATTTTGAATTAACGATTTATGACAATCGCTGTAGCTGGAACGGGGTATGTAGGTTTGTCGATAGCGACCTTGCTGGCACAGCACCATAAGGTGTTGGCCGTGGAC
>JAEIGA010008113.1_pt1 | contig 15918 bp, 15 predicted proteins | sample 9270691 | NCBI WGS metagenome assembly JAEIGA01 (sample SAMN17057246, study PRJNA624740) | gut metagenome | biome: biome; isolation source: fecal sample | host: Bos grunniens | place: China: Xizang | collected 2019
GAGCTTATTATGGAAATCGAGGATGAGTTCGGTATCTCAATCCCCGAGGATCAGGCTGAGAAAATTGCGACAGTAGGTGATGCTGTCAAGTATGTAGAGGAGAAGGTTGCCGAGAAGTAATCACTCTCTCCCTACAGTACTCTAACAATTCTATATGAAACTTAGAAGAGTTGTTGTAACAGGTCTTGGTGCCGTTTCGCCCATTGGTAATGATGTTCCCACAATGTGGGAAAATGCAGTGAATGGAGTGAGTGGCGCAGGACCTATTACTCGTTTTGATTCCTACCTTTTCAAGACACAGTTTGCTTGTGAGGTGAAGGATTTCGATCCTGCGGCAGCCATGGATCGTCGAGATGTCCGTAAGGTCGATGCAGATACCCATTATGGTGTGGCTGCAGCGGTTGAAGCGATAAATGACAGTGGTCTCGACTTTGAAAAGGTTGACTGTAACAGGGTCGGTGTTATTTTTGGTGAAGGTATTGGCGGATTGGGCGCTCTTGAGGATGAGATGCGTGCATTTGCACTCAATCAGGAGAACGGTCCACGTTTCTCGCCATTCTTGATAACAAAGATGATATCGGACATGACAACCGGTATTATCTCAATACGTTACGGATTGAAAGGTCCTAACTATGTTACAACCTCAGCGTGTGCTTCATCATCGAATGCAATTATTGATGCCTATGACCAGATTCGTCTTGGCAGGGCCGATGTGGTTGTTTCAGGTGGTGCCGAGGCTGCAATCTGCAACATTGGTGTAGGTGCTTTCAATTCAATGCATGCCTTGTCAGTCCGCAATGACGACCCAAAGGGCGCGTCTCGTCCGTTCAGCAAGAGCCGCGACGGTTTTGTTATCGGTGAAGGTGCTGCGTCGCTTATCCTAGAGGAGTATGAGCATGCAGTTGCCCGTGGCGCAAAGATATATGCCGAGATTGTAGGTACAGGCCTGACTGCTGATGCATATCACATTACGGCTCCACATCCCGAGGGTGAGGGCGCTTATCGTGTAATGAAGGCAGCGTTGGATGAGGCTGGTCTGCCATTGGAGAGTGTTGATTACATCAATGTGCATGGAACATCGACACCTGCCGGTGATATTGCCGAGGCCAAAGCTATCAAGAACCTTTTTGGTGAGCATGCTTACAACCTGAATATCAGTTCTACCAAATCAATGACCGGCCACCTGCTTGGCGGCGCCGGTGCGTTGGAGGCTGTGCTGACTGTGCTTGCAATAGAGCATGGCGTTGTTCCTCCAACAATCAATCATGCCGATGGTGACGAGGATCCTGATATCGATTATGGTATGAACTTTACATTTAACAAGGCTCAGAAGAGGGATGTCAAGGTCGCGTTGTCGAACACATTCGGATTCGGTGGCCATAACGCAAGCGTTGCTTTTAAGAAAATTGAAGGCTGATAGACTATTCAGGAAAATCATTGATAGAATAAGACTCCTGTCCCGCAAGGACAGGGAGTCTTATTTGTTGTTATACTCCATACTGGGCTATGTGCCTCGTGATGTCAAACTGTATGAGATGGCCATGACTCACAGCTCAACATCAGGTGTGAAAAAGCTTTCCTGTAACGAGCGTCTTGAGTTTCTTGGTGATGCGGTACTGAGTTCCATTACAGCCGATTATCTCTATTCTAATTTCAGCCGTGAGCGCGAAGGTTTTCTCACCAAATCGCGCAGTAATCTCGTGTGCCGTGAAAGGCTGAATGAACTTGCCCTCCAGATTGGCCTTGACAAATATGTCAATGCGTGTGGAGTGGCGCATCAGCATAACAATTATATATATGGCAATGCCCTTGAAGCTCTTGTGGGCGCAATTTATATCGACAAGGGGTACAAGCAGTGCCGTCGTTTTCTGCTGGACAGGGTCTTTCCGCGTCTTGGGGATATTGAGTCTGTTGTGAAGACAGACAAGAACTACAAGAGCCGCCTCATTGAATGGGGGCAGAAGAAACACATTGATGTAGAGTTTCGTATCGTTACGGAAGAACTTCGCAAGGAGGGTGTTTTCTTTGTAAGCGAGGTACTTGTTGCCGGCGAGGTCTGTGGTATCGGCGATGGCTTCTCAAAGCGCGAGAGCCAGCAGAAAGCGGCCCGTCAGGCTCTTGTGAAACTGAAATCCTGATTTTTTATTCTAAAATACAAGAATTGCCGGAATTTGCATCCCGGCAATATCTTATCTCTTGCTTGAAAGTCTTACAGCGGCTTTAAGCCTGTCTCCTCCCATAGGGGGTGTATCCTTGCATAAGGTAATCTTTATTGCATCTACCTGTTTGAACTTCTCATATATTTTCTTCGAAATCCTGTTACACACATTCTCCAGTAGGTTAGACGGCTGCTGCATCTCCTCCTTGAGGATCTCATACACGTCGGCATAGCTGACTGTGTTGTCAATCAGGTCGCTTTCGGAACAACTGCAGTCGTTTATCTCAAGTTTCAGGTCTATTGTAAACCAGGCACCAATCTCGCGTTCCTGCTGCATTACGCCATGATGAGCGAACAGGTGTACGTCCCGCAGTTCTATGGTGTATCTGTCTATCTGCATATATCTTTTTATTCACTCATGATTGTAGAGGGTGGCCTAAAGACCACCCTCGTTGTTTCTATTTCAAGTTTTATCCGCATTTTGAATATCCGCAGCCGGGGCAGTGGAGGCAACCCTCCTCAAATATCAGCTGCTGCTTGCAGTTGGGGCACTTCTCTGCTGTCGATGTGCCGTCCTTAATATAACGTTTGAGTGCACGTTCAACACCATTCTTCCAGGTGTTGATATTGTCCGATGCCAGCTGCAGCGACGAAATCAGCTTGATGACCTGCTCGATAGGCATCTTGTACCTGAGCACTCCTGAAATCAGTTTTTCATAGTTCCAGAACTCGGGGTTAAAGCGCTCCGACAATCCTTCGATTGTGGTTTTGTATCCAATCTTGTTTTCGAACTGGAAATCGTAGCGCTTGCTACCATCCTCGTTGGTATGCTTTATGATGATTCCGTGGGTTACATTCTTTGGCAATGGTATGCCGTCCTCGTCATCCTGCTGTCCGGTAAAGATTTCGTATGGCTCTCCATTGAGCAAACCAATGAAAGCAACCCATTTCTCCTTGTTGTTCTGGAAACGTACAACATCGGCCTCGAGTATTGTCGGGCGCACCTCTGTTATGAACGGCTTCATCTCTTCGCTCTCTTTCTTCTCCTTCTTGCTGTCGGCCGAGACGAGGACTCCGGCGCGTGAACCGTCACGATATACTGTGCAACCCTTGCAACCGCATTTCCAAGCTGTTACATATAACTCATTCACCAGCTTCTCGTCAACATTGTTCGGCAGGTTGATGGTTACGCTGATAGAGTGATCGACCCACTTCTGTATGCGTCCCTGCATCTCCACTTTTGCAACCCAGTCAATGTCGTTCGATGTTGCCTTGCTGTATGGTGAACGTGCGACAATGCTGTCAATTTCCACCTGCGAGTAACGTTTTGTGGTGTCTATGCCGCAGCTTTTCATCCACTGTACGAATTTGTGGTGATATACAATGTACTCCTCGAAAGAGTCTCCGTTCTCATCGGTGAAATCAACATGTACATTGGTGTCGTTGGGGTTTACCTTCCTGCGGCGTTTATATACCGGCATGAATACCGGCTCGATGCCCGATGTGGTCTGGGTCATGATGCTCACGGTTCCGGTAGGAGCAATCGTCAAGCAGGCGATGTTGCGTCGGCCATATTTCTCCATCTCTTCATAAAGTGCCGGACAAGCCTCTTTCAAACGGCCTATGAATGGGTTTTCTGCCTCGCGCTTGATGTCGAACACTTCAAAGGCTCCACGCTCTTTTGCAAGGTTTACCGATGATGAATATGCGGCAATGGCGAGTGTCTTGTGTATCTCCTCGGCAAATGCTGTGGCCTCATCTGTACCATATCTCAATCCCATGGCTGCGAGCATATCTCCTTCTGCTGTGATGCCGACACCGGTGCGGCGACCCATGCTGCTCTTGCGGTATATCTTTTCCCATAGTTTCTTCTCGGCACCTTTTACCTCTTCGCTTTCTGGGTCGCTCTCTATTTTCTCCATGATGGCCTCAATCTTCTCAAGCTCAAGGTCAATGATGTCATCCATTATGCGCTGTGTCTTTGTGGCGTGCACCTTGAACAGCTCGAAGTCAAAGTATGCCTCTGGTGTGAACGGGTTCACTACGTACGAGAAGAGGTTTATGGCTATAAGGCGGCATGAATCGTAAGGGCACAACGGAATCTCGCCGCATGGGTTAGTTGATACGGTCTCAAATCCCAAGTCGGCATAACAATCCGGTATTGACTCACGTTTTATGGTATCCCAGAAGAGTACGCCTGGTTCTGCCGATTTCCATGCATTGTGGATAATCTTTTCCCATAGCTTTACGGCGTCGATATCCTTTGTATATATCGGGTTTTCTGAATTTATCGGGTACTGCTGCTTATATGGCGCTGCTGTTGTTACCGCCTTCATGAATTCGTCATCTATCTTTACCGATACGTTTGCACCGGTTACCTTTCCCTCGGTCATCTTTGCGTCAATGAAGGCCTCGGCATCCGGGTGCTTTATGGATACGCTAAGCATCAGCGCTCCGCGGCGGCCGTCCTGTGCAACCTCGCGTGTGGAGTTTGAGTAGCGCTCCATGAACGGTACAAGGCCGGTGGATGTGAGTGCCGAGTTTTTTACTGGTGAGCCTTTGGGGCGTATGTGCGAGAGGTCATGACCTACACCACCGCGGCGCTTCATTAGCTGCACCTGCTCCTCGTCAATGCGTATGATGGCGCCGTATGAGTCTGCTTTGCCCTCCATGCCTATTACAAAGCAATTTGATAGTGAGGCTATCTGGTAATCGTTGCCAATTCCGGTCATGGGACTGCCAGATGGTACAACATATCTGAATTTGTCGAGCAGGTCAAAAACTCCCTGTGCCGACATGGGGTTGCTGTATCTTGACTCAATCCTTGCAATCTCGTTTGCAATTCTCCAATGCATATCCTCGGGAGTTTTCTCATAGATATTCCCGAATGAGTCTTTCAGGGCATACTTGTTTACCCATACCCTGGCTGCCAGCTCGTCGCCGCCAAAATATTCAAGTGAAGCCTTGAATGCTTCGTCTTGTGAGTATTGTTGTAGTTTCACGTTGAATGGTTTTTTATAGTTATAAGTACTGAAAATGTTTTCTCAAAATTGGAATACAAATTTAAAAATCAAATTCTTAATTACCAAACTTTTTCTTTTTCAACTTGTGTTAAAATAAAAAGTTTTCCAAAAATATTTTTAAACGATTGAAAACCAAAGCGATAAAAATTAAGTAATGGCAAAAAGTTTTCCAAAAAGAATTTTTTGTTTTGAAAATCTCTCTTTCTGCTATGATTCAGTTGCCTGTATGTGATTCAGCTCTTGTCCTTTACAAAACATTGGCGGCTGCATCAGTCTGATGCAGCCGCCAATGTTCGTTATGCTGATTGTATTATGCGCTTAGTAGCGAATTGTCGATTTCTTCCAGCTCAAAACGGAACTGTTTGTCAGTGTCGGCAAGGTTCTCGATTGTCTTGCATGCGTGCAGTACAGTTGCATGATCCCTGTCGCCAATGTATTTACCGATTTTTGAGGTTGACATGTCAAGGTGCTTCTTTGCAAGGTACATTGCAACCTGGCGTACAAGTACAACTTCGCGCTTGCGTGAACGGGTGTTTATTGCATTCACCTCAATGCCGTAATAGTCTGCAACTTTCTTTATGATATCGTCAATGGTGATTGTCTTCTTTTCATAATCCGAGAAATCACCGATTATTCTGCGTGCGAGATTTATGTCGATGTCTGCGTTGTTTATGGTAGAATGTGCCATAATTGAAACGACAATACCTTCAAGGTCGCGTATGCTTGCATTTACATTCTCTGCAATATAGCAGATGACCTCTTCAGGGAATTTCAGACCATCCCTGTATATCTTGTTGCGCAGAATGTTCTTACGTAGTTCAAGGTCGGGCTTTTCAATTTCAGCTGTCATGCCCCACTTGAATCTTGTAATTAAACGCTCTTCCATACCCTGCAACTGTGCGGGTGAGCGGTCCGATGTCATAATCAGCTGCTTGCCGTTCAAATGCAGGTGGTTGAATATATGGAAGAAAGCGTTCTGGGTCTTTTGAAGACCAGCAAACTCCTGAATATCGTCAATGATAAGGACATCAATGCTTTGATAGAATCTCATGAAATCATTGAAGTTCTTCTGGAGTATAGAATCGGTATATTGTACCTGGAACAGGTGTGCCGATACATAGAGTACGCGCAGTTCAGGGTGCAGTTCCTTTATTTTGATACCAATGGCATTAATCAGGTGAGTCTTGCCCACTCCCGATGCTCCGTGAATGAACAATGGATTGAACGCTCTGCCTGGTTTGTCGGCAACGCTGATGGCTACAGAACGTGACAGGCGGTTACTGATACCCTCTACATAGTTGTCGAAAGTATATCGGTTTATGAGCATTGAGTCCAACTCCTCTATTGCCTCCTGTTTCGCAGTCGGAGTATTATTGCCACTGTTGGCGGTTCTTGCACCGGTAGAGGCAGAAGCTTCTGTACCCACCTCCATACTCAGGTTGTTGTCTTTGTCGGTGAGTACGCTGTACATGAGCTGTGTGCCCTGGCCCATTACCTTGAATAGGGTAGAACGCAAGAGATCGACGAAGTTGCCTTCCAAAAACTCATATACAAAATTGCTCTTTACCTGTATGGTAAGAGTGTTGCCCTCATACTTGAGCGGTGTGATGTCCGCAAACCAAGTATTGAAGGTTGTTTCAGAGACATTGTCACGAATGATCTCCAAACATTTCTGCCATTTTGTACTGAGATTAGATGTCATCGACAATCTGTGTTTTACTATTCTGAATTAATGGGGGAGATGACGATGTAGATTTTTTTTATGTTTCTTTGGGTAGTCATGGGACACCCCTTCCCGTCAAATCCTTTGCAAATATCTACAAATAAAAATGAATTTGCAAGCATGTAAAAAGAGGACGAAAAAACGCCTTGAATAAAAGGCTGTATATCAGTTGTTTAAGAATTGTGAAAAGAAAAAGGTTGCTGTTTTGCGTGATTTTTTTTGAACATTGATTTTCAATGTTTTACCTCTGTTTGCACACCTGCCTGATATTGTGAATGCCTTTGTGAAAATGCCTTTGTTTTGCTTGTAGTGTGGTTTTGAAATGTCGGTTTTCTCTATATGGCTTTTCTTGTCTTATTTGGAATAAATCTAAATAGCGTGATAAATTTTTTTATTTGGAAATAAATTATACGGCCACATTGCAGGGTGAAAAATGTGGCAAAATTATTTGCTTTTTCAGAAAATAAGACTTTAATTTTAAGCCTCGACGCATTGTGCTATCCCCAACCTTTTATCAATAAAGAAGGTGAGCCGCACGGCTCACCTAAAGTTCTGGATTTATCACGTTTGTCCGTTCAGTTTCCTGTATACTTATCGTGCTATTTCAAGGTTGAGTTCCTTGCGGAGTCTCTCAACAAGCGGGTTCTTCTCCACCAATATCGCATATTGCTTGCTCTTGTCGCTTACATGGCGCTCAACGACCACTTTGTTTACAACAACCTTCATTTTCATTGTCGCGTTTCCCAAGAAAGTCTTCATGCCCTCGCAAATGCGTTTCTCCTCCTTATAAAAAAGGTCTGCCGCCATTTGGTTGTCGACTGAAATCGTGAAACTGCTTTGGTCGTCAACCTTCGGGGAAATAATTTTCATGCGGTCGGCCAATGCTCTCTCGTTCTCGGGCAACAACAGGGCGAATGAGGTCCAGGCCTGGCTCAGTGCAGCATCGGTGATTGTTGTAGTAGAACCGGTGTTGTTCTCCTGTATTGCTGCTGTTGTTGCAATCTCTTTGTTGTTGCAAGGCTCTTCAATCTGTGTGTTTTCCTGTGTACCTGCTGCAATGTTGGTTCTTGACTTCTTGAACATCATCCCAAGAGTTCCACCCCCTTCAGCCCTTGTCCTTAATTCTGCAGGCCTTCCTTGTATAGCAGGGGCAGGCTTTGCAGTTGCTTGTGTTGTTCTGTCGGGGGCGTCTGCTTTTGTTGCAGGCGCAGTCCTATTTTGGGGAACTGCAACTGGTGAACTTGTTATTGCAATCTCTCTTGTTTGCGTATTGCCGACAGAACCATCAGTTCTTTGTTGCGCTACTGCCGGTGCCTGTTGTGCCTCCTGAGCTATCTTGTTGAATATTGGTTTTAGCATCTTGGGGCGGCGCCCCCCACCATCATCATTGTCGTTATCGCTCATCTGTGACAATTCAATGAGTGTCAGTTCTACCTGCAGGCGCTTGTTGCGGCTTGTCCTGTAGTTCAGGCTGCAGTTGCTGCACAGCCTTATGGCGTTGAAAAGCATTCTTGGCGTGCATCTCTGTGCCTGTTCCACATACCTGTTGCGTAGCTCTGTGCTGCCCTCGAACAGTTCGGCCGTAGCACTGTCACTGTTTACAAGGAGATCTCTAAAGTGTGATGCTGCACCTTCAATGAAAATGTTACCCTCGAAACCTTTGTTCAGTATGTCGTTGAAAAGCAACAGGCATTGCGATGTCTTCTTTTCAAGAATGAAATCAGTCAATCTGAAGTAGTACTCGTAATCAAGCACGTTCAAACTTTCAATGACCTTTGTGTATGTCAGGTCACCCTGCGTAAAACTCGCCATCTGGTCAAACAGTGACAGAGCGTCACGCATGCAACCGTCCGATTTCTGTGCTATTATTCGAAGTGCCTCATATTCGCAGTTTATACCCTCATTGTCGGCTATGTTTTTCAGGTGCGCAATTATGTCTCCTGCCTCAATTCGGCTGAAGTCATATATCTGGCAGCGCGACAGGATTGTTGGAATAATCTTGTGCTTCTCGGTTGTTGCAAGAATGAAGATTGCATGTGCCGGTGGCTCCTCAAGCGTCTTCAGGAAGGCGTTGAACGCAGCCTGCGACAACATGTGTACCTCGTCAATGATATACACCTTGTACTTTCCAACCTGGGGCGGGATGCGCACCTGCTCGTTGAGTGAGCGTATATCCTCGACCGAGTTGTTGCTGGCAGCGTCAAGCTCATATATTGAATATGAGCGTTGCTGGTTGAATGACTGGCACGACTCGCATTGGTTGCAAGGTTCGCCGTTCTCGGTAGGGTTTGTACAGTTTATTGTCTTGGCAAATATTCGCGCACAGGTGGTCTTTCCTACACCGCGTGGTCCGCAGAACAGGTAGGCATGTGCCAATTTTCCGCTGTGTATAGCGTTCTTGAGTGTTGTTGTCAAGGATTTCTGTGCAACAACGGTCTCAAACGTGTCGGGGCGGTACTTTCTTGCCGAAACTATGTAGTTCTCCATTTCTGATGAATATTGTTTTGCTATATAATAATGGTATTTAGCAAAGATAGTGCAAATGGACGAAAAATGTAAGACTTGTCCCGATAATTTTTGAACAGGCCTGATATATTAAAAAATACTGAAGCAAGCTTTGTATTTCTCGCTCGTTTGTTTATACTTTGAGCTAAAGCTCGAAGATTTTCTGCACTCGCTGTAAAAAACATTGAAACAAGTTTCATGTTTCTCGCTCGTTTGTTTATACTTTGAGCCAAGGCTCGAAGATTTTCTGCACTCGCTGTAAAAAACATTGAAACAAGTTTCATGTTTCTCGCTCGTTTGTTACTATCTTTGCAATAAATATATTGAGTTTTATGCATTTGAAGTTTTTTGATAAGATAAGGAGTGTCATCAAATGGCTATGGGAACGCAAATACCTCTCTGTGACTGTTGCGTTTTTGCTCATCATCATACTTTTTGATGATAATAATGTGATAAGTCACATCAGGAATAGTTCTGTCATTGGCGAACTGAATCATGAGATTAAGGAGATGGAGGCCGATTCTGCCGAGATTCAGGCAAAGTTGAGGCTATATACCAATCGTGACAGCAGCATCATGGAGGATATTGCGCATGAACAGGGTTTGAAGAAGAGTAATGAGGATGTATATATAATAAAGTAGTGAAAAAGGTTTTTGTATTCTTGAATTACATTGGCGCCCTGGTGCTTTTGGCCGGGCTGGTGATGCGTATGCTCCTGCCGGAGATATATGCTGTGGTGTATATATGTGGCGCTGTGCTTTTTGCGGTGACACAGTTCCTGTTGCGTCCCCGTTACGAGGGGCTGACAATCCGTCGTCTTGTTTCACAGCAGCAGCTTGCCGGAATGTTTCTTGTCGGTGCAGGTGTGCTGATGTTCACCCATCATAATAACGAGTGGATTGCGATTCTTCTCTGTGGAGCATTGATGGAACTCTATTGCGTGTATCGCCTGTCTTATGAGATAGATAAACTTGAAAACAAAGAGGCTGACTAAAAAGGCTCTTTTGTCGTTACGCTCGCCCTCAAAATGCTCATTTACGCTTAGTAAACTGCGCTTTTTTGGGCTTCGCAAGCCTAAAAATAGCTCTTTTTATCCAACCTCATAACAAAGTGGGCAACCCAATTTACTTTTGGGTCGCCCACTTTATCTCAGCCTTACCACGTCTCCCACTTTCAGTGTTGTGTAGCTCTCGAACTGTGGGTTCATCCTGTAGAGCGACTTCAGCTTGACTCCATAGGTCTGTGATATTGTATAAAGGCTCTCTCCTTTTTTTGTAGTGTGGAAATTGTACCCCTTTACCGCTTTGTTGTTCTTGTTGTTGAGATAAACAATATCTCCCTCCTTGAAAGAGTAATCCTTGTATAGGTCATTGTATTTGCGTATCTTGCGTTTTGATACTCCCAATTCCTTCGATAGTGATTTGAATGTGTCCCCATCGCGGGCTATGACATACAGCAGGCCATTTGCTTTCAGAATCTCTCTTTTGCCGCCAACAGGCGCTTTTGCGGCCTTGCCTGTTTTTCCCTCTGTCTTATGTCCGCTTTTCCCGGCGCTGTGTCCGTGGCCTGAGTCATACCGGTCAAGCTCGTATCTTTCTATTATGCTAATGAGTTTCTTGTCATACTCTCTGTCCTCGGCATAGTAGGCATCCTTGAGACCTTTGGCCCATTTCTTGTAATCAGTTACCTCAAGTTCAAACAGAAAATCGTAGCGGCTGTTCTCGCAAAGGAACAGCGAGTGGTCCTCGTATGATTTCCCGGCATCCTTGTATTTGCGGAAAGTACACCATCTGCCGTTGTCAAAAGAGCGGATTGTGTCGCCCTTCCATCTCTCATCGGCCTTTATGCCAAAATGGTTGTTGCCAATTGTCGCAAGCTTGCTTGTTCCCCTGCCGCTCTCAAGCAGTCCCTGCGCAAGTGTGATGCTTGCCGGGATGCCATATTTCTTCATCTGTTCCACAGCTACGGGGCCGAACCGTTGCAGGTACAGTTCACTCTCGTTCATTGTCTGTGCCCAAAGTGAGTTGCCTCCTGCCAGCGATATCAGTATGAGTAACAGTGTCTTTATTGTCCTTTTCATGCGTGATGACTGATAAACCGTTTGCAAAATAAGTTAATAAATTGCTTTTACGCAATATTTTGACTAATTTCGCACAAACAATAGTGCTGCAATTGTTATATGTAATACAGAACAGTTGCATTAAAATTTCAAGCATATGAAAGAGATGGTAATAAATACGGTGGTAAAAGTCTGTTCTGCAGATGAACTCTCACCGGCAGACAAGGCGGTTGTTGATGCTGCACGTGCGGCAACAGCCAACAGCTATGCAGTGTATTCTAATTTTAATGTTGGTGCGGCGGTGCGTCTTGCCGACGGAACAATCGTTTGTGGTACAAACCAGGAAAATGCAGCCTATCCATCGGGTCTTTGCGCCGAGCGTACAACACTGTTCTGGGCAAATTCACAGTATCCCACACAGGCGGTAGAGGTACTTGCCATTGCTGCGCGTACCGCGCAGGGTGAACTCGAAAAGCCTATTCCTCCTTGTGGGGCATGCCGTCAGGTCATTCTTGAAACCGAAAAACGTTTCAACAAGGCAATGCGCATAATCCTCTATGGCGCAAAGGAGTGCTATGTGATAGAGGATGGAATCAAGGCTCTCTTGCCGCTCTCTTTCGATGCAGGCTTTCTTGAATAAACAGTTCTTGTAATAATGAAAAAGATAATGTTCGTCTGCCATGGAAACATTTGTCGTTCTCCGATGGCCGAATTTGTAATGAAATCGCTTGCCACAAAGGCGGGCGCCAATCTGTATATCGAATCCTCGGCTACAAGCCGCGAGGAGATAGGCAATGGCATATACCCTCCTGCAGCATACACACTCTCAATGCATGGCATTGATAGCGATGGCCATCATGCCCGCCAGTTTACCGTTGATGATTACAACAGTTTCGATATGGTTGTGGTTATGGAGGATTACAACAAGCGCAACCTCTTGCGCCTGATAGGCTGTGACTGCGAGGGCAAGGTGTGGAAACTGCTCGACTTTATTGACGAAGAACCGCAGTCATGCAATGGTGCCGATATCTCAGATCCCTGGTATCACGGCAATTTCGACAAGACATACAAGGAGATAGAACAAGGTTGCAAGGGGTTGCTGAAATATTTGGGATATTGATATGGGAGCAGCAGCCGACGACAAGGTGATAATGGGTATTGACCCGGGAACGAACATCATGGGATATGCCTTCATTGGCGTGAACGGAAACCGTGCACGCCTCATTACTATGGGCGTAATAGATATGCGCAAGTGTAATGACATGTATATGAAACTTGGCGAAATCTTTGAAAGGGTACAGGGACTCATTACCTCGTTCCTGCCCGACGAACTTGCCATCGAGGCTCCTTTCTTTGGAAAGAATGTGCAGAGTATGCTCAAGTTGGGCAGGGCGCAAGGTGTTGCAATAGCGGCAGCCATAAGCCGTCAAGTCCCAATTCATGAATATGCTCCACTTAAGATAAAGATGGCCATCACCGGTAACGGTTCAGCTTCAAAAGAGCAGGTTGCCGATATGTTGCGCCGCATGCTTAATATCTCCAGCGAGGAGATGCCGCAGTTCATGGATGCCACCGATGCGCTTGGCGCGGCCTTCTGCCATTACCTGCAGAACGGTAAGCCTGTCACTGAGAAGAAATACTCCTCGTGGGCCGATTTTGTAAACAAAAACCCCGGCAAAGTGAAATAATCACCTGTCGGGGTTTCTGTTTGGGAACTGAAAGGTGAAAACGGAAAAGTGAAAACTGCTTTCCCCTTTCCCCTTTCAGCTCTCACCTTGTTATTTGAATTGCGCAATCATTTGCAGTGCGGTTACCGCACACTCGTCTCCTTTGTTGCCAAGGCGGCCGCCGCTGCGCTCCTGTGCCTGCAACAGGTTGTTGGTGGTTATGAGGCCAAAGATAACAGGTGTGTCATACTCTACATTCAGTCTTGAGAGTCCGGCTGTTACACCCTCGCATATGTAGTCGAAGTGTGGGGTGTCGCCCCTGATTACGCAGCCAATGGCAATCACAGCATCGTATTTGCCGCTTTTTACCATTTGCGATGCACCGAAAATAAGCTCAAAGCTGCCCGGTACACTTGCCAGCTCAATGTCGCACTCCTCAACGCCGTTGTCAATGAGTGTCTTCACAGCACCATCGCGCAGAGCGTATGTTATCTCATCGTTCCACTCGGCATATACAATGCCAATTCTGCGGCCTTTGCCATTTGCAACCTTCGATGGGTCGTATGATGAGAGGTTCTTCAATTCAGTTGCCATATTGCTTATAGTCTATCAAAAAAGGCTGTCCCGTTTTATTGCGACAGCCTTTTGGTTTGTATTTCTTATGTAATTACTTCGCAGCGTTGATTTTGATGTTCGCTTCGTTTGCAATGGGTGAGTTTGGATACTCGTCCTTGATCTTGTTGTAAAGCTCCATTGCCTCCTCGATTTCGCCCTGTGCCTCGTACATTGCCGCTGCATCTCTCCAGCAAGCTGGTGTTACAGCAATGTTGTCAGCCATTGTTGCAGCCTCAAGAACAAGGCTGATGGCCTTGTCATAGTCGCCTACATGTGAATAGCAGTTACCGAGTGTCTGCTTTACCTTTGGAGCGATGATGTTGTCGCTGCCGCTGTACTTGCTGAGATACTCAATGGCGTCTTCGTACTGACCCTGTCTTGCATAGTTGATACCTGCATAGAGACAAGCCTTGTTCTCTGCGCTTGTGCCTTCGTAGTTCTCAATAATTTCAAGCAGACCGATGTTGAAATCGTCACCGTTCAATGCAGTTTCAAAGTCAGCATCAAAAGTCTTGTACTCGCTATAGACAATTTCCTGGTTGCCTGCATTGCTCTCTTCGTTCTTTGAATCAAAAACGCCGAAAGCCTTCAAGGCTGCCAAAAGGATAATAATCAAAATTACTGCAATGAATGTCTTCTTGTACTTAAGTACAAACATTTCTGCTTTTCCAAGCGCCTCGTCTGGTGCTATGGGTGTGTCATTTTTCTTGCTCATAGTTATTTTTTTTATTTTGTTTTTCTGCTTATGCGATTTTTTATTGCCCTTTAAGTGCAATATCAGTGCGCAAAAATAAACAAAATATTGTTAGCTTGAAAATTATATAAGCATTTTTTGTTCTTAAATGAATTTATAGTCTTTTTTGTCCGTATATTTATGGGAGGGGATGAATATGTATGTAGCTCTCTACGAAATATCAAAGTAAACTTGTATATTTGCAATGTAAAACGTGAGGCTGACAGCCCGGGATGTGTAAATATGGAATTGCATAGTATTTCGTTACTCAACTATAAGAATCTGCAGGAGGTGAACATTGGGTTCTCCCCCAAGATAAACTGTTTCATTGGCAGCAATGGAATGGGAAAGACCAATCTGCTCGATGCGGTCTATTATCTCTCTTTCTGCAAGAGTGCCGTTACGGTTTCCGATTCTTCGAATATTATGCACGATGCTCCTTTCTTTATGCTACAAGGCTGTTACCAAAGCGACAGCGGCATTGACAGCGAGGTGTCGTGCGGCCTTAAGCGTGGCGAGAAAAAACAGTTCCGCAGGGATGGCAAGTTGTATGAGCGCCTGTCGGACCACATTGGTACGGTGCCGCTTGTGATGGTGTCGCCGGCCGACAATGAACTGATTGCCGGTGGCAGCGAGGAGCGTCGCCGCTTTATGGATGTGGTAATCTCACAGTATGACAAGGAGTATCTTGGCGCTCTCATACGCTACAACAGGGCGTTGCAACAGCGTAATGCATTGCTGCGTGGCGAGCGTTTCCCCGATACCGAGATGATGCAGCTCATTGAGGAGATGATGGTTGATGAGGCGCAGGTGATAAACCGTGGGCGCAGGGCGTTCATTGAGGAACTTGTGCCTGTCTTTGAGAGGTTCCACAGCACTATTGCATGCGGCAGCGAGGAGGTGTCGTTGAAATACCGCTCGCACATGAATGATGGCGACTTGCTTGAGCAGCTGCGCCAGTCGCGTGCCGATGACTATCGTCTTGGCCACACCTCAAGGGGCGTGCACCGCGACGAGTTGATTATGCAGCTGGGCGGGTATCCGATAAGGCGTGAGGGCTCGCAGGGACAGAACAAGACTTTCCTTGTGTCGCTGAAGCTGGCTCAGTATGACTTCCTGCGCGCAAAGGGTGGCGAGATGCCTCTGCTTTTGCTCGATGATATCTTTGACAAGCTCGACAGCCGCCGCGTGGAGCAGATTATCTCTCTTGTTGCAGGTGATGGCTTCGGGCAGATATTCATCACGGATGTCAACCGTGAGCATATTGACCAGATTCTTGAGAGTGTGAGCGGTGACTACCGTATGTTCGAGGTACAGGGCGGCCATGTAGAGTTGCTGAAATCGCGTGAGGTATGAAAAGAGGGGAGACAAAATCCATAGCAGAACTGGTAAAGGTGATGTGCCGCGAGGAGGGGCTTGAGACTCCGCTCAACGA
>JAEIGA010008114.1_pt1 | contig 15917 bp, 12 predicted proteins | sample 9270691 | NCBI WGS metagenome assembly JAEIGA01 (sample SAMN17057246, study PRJNA624740) | gut metagenome | biome: biome; isolation source: fecal sample | host: Bos grunniens | place: China: Xizang | collected 2019
CACTCTCTTAGCAGCAATGCCTTAACAGAGATTTATGACAATAGCATTGCTCTGACCGGTTCAGCTAAACAATACGAGAATATAATACGTCAAGCTTTTAAAACTTATAACGTTCCTGCTAAGTTGATCTCATCCGTCATTCAGCACGAATCCAACTTTAACAGTTCCGCAGTCAGCCATGTCGGTGCCTCTGGCTTAATGCAGTTAATGTCCTCGACAGCCAAATGGCTAGGAGTTAAGAATGTATTTGATCCAACCGAAAATATAATGGGCGGAACAAAATATTTACGTCAAATGCTTGATAAGCATAATCAAAATCTTGAACTTGCACTTGCTGCCTATAATGCCGGCCCAGGCAATGTGCAGAAGTATAACGGTATACCGCCGTTCAAGGAAACACAGAACTATGTGAACAAGGTTATGAATACATACAATGCCTAACATCAGGGGGCCTCTGAAAAGTCCTTACAAGACTTTTCAGAGGCCCTCCAGCTTTTTATTTGTGCATATCTCAAATCTACGGCGACACTATCTTTTTTTACAAAACCCATTTCCTTAGCTAATGTTATTTTTTCAAGATGTTATATTTGAGATATTTCATTTCCATTGCTAAAATAAAACTTACATAAGTTGTAAAAGGAGAAACGATATGACTAATTCGCAAACACCCTATGATTTCATTGGCAAAGAACGTCTCAGCAATCTCGTTGAAGCCTTTTATGCTAAGGTGCATGTGCACCCATTGTTACAACCAATTTTTCCAGACGATTTAACAGAAACCGTACGAAAACAAAAACAGTTTTTGACTCAATACCTAGGAGGCCCATCCCTTTATACCAAGGAACACGGACATCCTATGTTGAGAGCACGCCATCTGCCCTTTGAAATAACTCAAGAACGAGCTAAAGCGTGGCTTCAATGTATGAGAGAAGCCATGGATGAAATTGAGCTACGAGGGGACATACGAGAATTTATTTATCACCGTCTAGCTTTAACCGCCGAACACATGATAAACACGCCTTCCTCAGACTAAGACCCTTGACTAAAAAGTGATTTTTCCGAATCTTACGTATAAAGAGAATACTATTCACGTTTTATTTCATTTCCTTTATACTTACAAACAGTCAAGAAAGGAGAATGAAGTTGAGTGCTCGCAAGCTAGTTTATAATTTTTCAGAATGGCTGCATGAATATCATTGCTCCATCGTAGGCAAGCAATTCATTGAAGTTTATGCATTTATTAATCCTTTATGCCCTCATTCGTGGGAAATGGATCCTATCCTTAAAAGATTACAACTAGAGTATGGTAAATATATTAGTATTAAGCATATTTTAAGCGGGAATATTGCTAGCCTCTCAGCTTTTCAACAGCTACAAAGCTATCCAACATTGTCAAGAGCGGCCAGTGAATCTGGAGCAGCCTGCTGGGAACAAAACGTCATCTATCGTTACGAGTCAATCCCGTACAATGCTTCTCTAGCAATTAAAGCTGCAGAACTGCAAGGAAAAAAGCGTGGAATCCAATTTATGCGGAAGCTCCAGCAGTACCATTTCATTAAAAATAAAGATCTCTCCAAAATGGATGTTCTTGTTGAATGTGCAGAAGCAGTTAGTTTAGATGTAGAAGAGTTTTTAGCAGATATTTCTTCGCACGTAGCTGAGAAGGCAATTCAATGCGATATAAAAGTTGCAGTAGAAATGGACGTTCAGGAAGTGCCGTCACTTGTATTTTTTAATGAAAAAACGGAGGATGAAGGCATCAAAGTTTCAGGTATTTATTCATATGATATTTATCAAGCCATTTTAAAAGAGATAATGCCATCCTTACCTGATCCTGCCCCATTACCTACAATTGAGTCATTTGTCCGCTTTTATCAGGTTACTACTTCTAAAGAAATTGCAGTAGTCTATAATATGAACATAAGAGCTATAGAGTGTGAAATGAGGAATTTGACTAATAAGGGGACCGTGCAAAAGATTCATACTGATCACGGAGTCTTTTGGAAATACAAATAAACCGATAAGAAGGCAGGAAGAGATTTATAATCTCAAGCCTTTTTTATATAAAATTATCAGATTATTAAGCAAACTAAAAATACATACGAAAAAGCCCGCCGGGATAAGCGGGCTTTTCCTATTCATACGAACAAAGGGGATGGGAGAAATTTTTCACGGTCAAACAAAGGGGTATATGTTTGCTTGTGATCAACTTCACATTGATAATATACCAGACACTATATATTCTATGCAAGTGTTTGATAAATGTTTCACATTTCCGTCAAAATTTTAGAATAATATTACATATATTCCAATACAATGTAGTAAAACAAGTTAAAGAGGAGAGTCTCATGAAAAAAAAAACCTTCTTTCTTTTGCTAACCTTTATATTAATCGCAACTTCCATACATATCCTTGCATTACTAAACTTATTCCCACTTCTCATTTCAGCTCCCTTACTCTTTTTCTCCTTTATTTTATTTTTCGTAACAATAAATCAGCGCAATCGCTTTAAAGGATTTTAACGTTTTTTGAAATAACAAATAGAGGTCAGCTCAAAGCAAAGCTTCGAACTGACCTCAAATAATCGTAACCGCCGCGTTCATATGCCTTCAGTGTTGTGAAGCTCTACCTGAGGGTCAAACCGAACTTAGCAGGAGTCCCTATGCTATTAAGAAAGTAATCTTTCCATTTCATTCAGTTTTTCTTCGAATACCTTCAGTGCCTCTTCAATTGGCGCCGCTTTTGTCATATCAACACCAGCTTTTTTCAGCACTTCAATCGGATAGTCAGAGCTTCCTGATTTCAAGAAATCAATATAACGATCGACTGCCGGTTTGCCTTCTTCTAAGATGGACTTACTTAATGCAGAAGCCGCACTGAAGCCTGTAGCATATTGATATACATAGAAATTATAATAGAAATGCGGAATTCGCGCCCATTCTCTGCCGATTTCTGTATCGATATTAACATTTTCTCCAAAGTATTTCTTATTTAAGTTGTAGTATTCTTCAGTTAAGTACTCGGCTGTTAATGCGACTCCTTCTTTTGCCTTCTGATGAATCAGCTGCTCAAACTCAGCAAACATCGTTTGGCGGAAAACAGTGCCACGGAAACCTTCCAAATAATGATTTAACACATACAGACGCTCTTTATCGTCTGTCAGCGTATTCAGCAAGTAATCTGTCAGTAAATTTTCGTTACATGTTGAAGCAACCTCTGCTACGAAAATGGAATAGTCACCATAGATGTGCGGCTGTGTATTCGTTGTGTAATATGAATGCAATGAATGCCCAAATTCATGTGCAAGTGTATAAAGGTTATTAACGTTATCCTGCCAATTCATCAAGATATATGGATTTGTACCGTATGTTCCTGATGAATATGCTCCGCTTCTTTTTCCTTTGTTTTCATGAACATCTACCCAACGGTTCTCAAAGCCTTCTTTTAAGATACCAAGATACTCTTCTCCAAGAGGGGCCAATCCTTTTAACAGATAGTCCTTTGCTTCTTCATACGTAACCTTCATATCCACTTCCTTCACAAGCGGTGCATACATATCATACATATGCAGCTCATCAACAGCCAAAACTTTCTTACGAAGATCCGTATAGCGATGTAATAAGTGTAAATTATCATTTACTGTTTGCACCAAGTTGTCATATACTTGCTCAGGAATATTATTTTCACTCAACGCTGCTTGTCTAGCAGAATCAAAATGTCTCACATCAGCATTGAAGTTCTGCTTCTTCACGACACCGGCAAGTGTACTAGAGAATGTATTTAAAAACTTGCCATACGTGCTGTATACAGCTTCAAATGCATCCTTACGCACTCTGCGATCATTGCTTTCGAGGAAAGTACTATATCGACCGTGCGTCACTTCTACCTCTTCTCCAGCCTCGTCAATAATAGAAGGGAATGATAAATCTGCATTATTCAACATACCGAACGTATTGCTTGATGCATTGAACACCTCTGATGCTTTCGCCAATAGTGCTTCCTCAGCCTCGGATAACACATGTGGTCTTTGCAGGTTAATTTGATTGATATAATGCTGATACAGCTTCAGATCTGCATTCTCATCCAAATACGATTGCAATGTCCCTTCTTCAATACTTAAAAGCTCAGGTGTTACGAAAGAAAGCGCCCCTAACAATTGGGCATATAATGTTTTCGCTCGATCATCCAAGCCTTGATAGAAAGAATTAGAAGTATCCTGATCATGCTTCATATGCGCATATACATAAACCTTGCTGAATCGTTCAGTTAGGCTATCCTGAAACTGAAGGAAGCGATACAGTTGATCAGCACTTTGACCTAATGTTCCTTGATAAGTAGCTGCATCCTTTAACAACTCTTTTACTTGCTGATATTCCTGTTCCCATGCCTCATCGGTCGCAAAAATATCCTCTAAGTTCCATGTATCTTCTACTTTAATCTCGCTGCGGGCAGGCAACGTTTTTGTTTTTTTCATTTCTGACATGCTAATTCCTCCATATCTATTCAAATTGTGCATTTCATGTTTATGTAATTGATTAAGATTATAGTAACATTACCTTTCCTTTTAAACCAAATATCTGTCTTACTTTTTAAAGGTAGACCTTAAATTGGCCGCTTCCTCACTGTTTTCACCTCGTCGCCAATAAAGCGAAAAATTGGCTTTAATCATTTATTTCATTTGCCTTCACCATTAACTCTTCATAATATTGTTTTACAGCTTGATAAAATATATCTTCCTTTTGTAGGAATGAAGGTTTAAAAGGTTCAATAGACTTCGCATAGATATACATATTCTTTTCCCTTTTCAAGATACCCAACTTTTCTAACATAAGTATATATTGTTCCATCGGCAAAAAAGGATTCATCACCATGGCTTGCGGCATATATCGAAGGACAATTTTCTCTTCCTTGAGGCAACAAATTAATGACGAACGCCATTCTCCAAGACTAACTAAATCCCCTATATTTTTTTTGCGCAGCACTTTGTCATATAACCAAAACTGCCACTGAATGGCGTTCGTCTTATACAAATGCATATATGGAACCGGAATACCGCATTCATTCGGGATAGTCGCTGGAGAGAGCCCCGCGTCATACAACGCTTTGAAAAAGAGATGATCTAACGTAGCATAAGCAGCAGAATACAATCTCCACGATTGTTTTTTATTTAACCATAATTGATTTCTCAGAGGGTAATTAATGGACGTGTTTAACAGTTCAGTGAAGTGGAGCGATTGGGTGTGGGCGATTTTCGGATAGGCAAATACATGCCTTTCGCTAAATGGAGTCAGCTGATGAAGAATGGTAAATTGAGATGTTTTCGGAGAATAAGCAATGAGTTTGGGCAGAAGCGTGGTACCGGAGCTTGAGAGCCAGTGGAAGGTAGATAGCATAAAACCATTTCTCTTTTTCCATTTTACATGGCGTTCACTCAATATCCAGATAGGCGTTATATCATGTTTTAAATACAATCTCGTTCGCCTTCTAATATCTTCCAGAGATATGATGGAGCATTGAAATTCAATTGCAAAGCTCTTGCCATTATGCCTTATAAACAAATCAGCTCTTTGCTTAAAGGAAGAAAAATACTTTTCAAGCTCTACCTCATAGCCTTGGGCCTCTAGCCATTCATATAGCGTTTTTTTGCCTAACAGATGCTCCTCCGTTTCACCTTCTGAGGCAGCATCACACGTTAAATGCGCTGCATGAGCAAAATGCGGCATTTTCACTTTTCCTGCTTTTAAAAATACACGCCCTGTACAGCACGGACAATAATAAATCTTTTTCTTATGCTCATTTAGCTCAGCCCGCGATAGTGTCAACAATGAAACATAGCGATTATTTTGATCCTTTGCCATCAACATTAGAACACCCTCCTATCTTTTGTCTCTAGTAATTTCGACAACCATCGAGTATTTCCTTCACAAATACAGTGTTAAATGATATTGTGTTTGTTTCCTTTGCAAGCGGATGCTCTCCACTTCTATGAACGAAAAAAGACAATCGACATCCCTCCTCACATCACTAAGGATGGAGAAGAATGCGATTGCTATTAGAGCATCGGCGATAGCAGTCGACACGTCGACTCAAGTATTCGATTTCCGAAATGACGTTTACTGAATTTTTCAGTTGATAAAAGATTAGAGTACTTCAAATCCTCTAAATAGTCGTTGACAAGCTTTTGTATGCATTCTGTTTCATATAAAAATGCATTCACTTCAAAATTTAAATGAAAGCTTCTCAAATCCATATTTGCTGTACCAATCGAAGCCAATTCATTATCTACAATTACTATTTTGCTATGCATAAATCCACGTTCATATTGATAGATCCTAACACCGACCTCAAGCAAATCTGGAAAATAAGAACGAGACGCATGCCATACGAACCACTTGTCTGGTTTTTGCGGAACAAGAAGCCTTACGTCTACTCCACTTAACGCTGCTACTTTAATTGCCTGAAATATATCTTCATCGGGAATAAAATAAGGGGATGCAATCCAAACGGACTTCTTCGCTGAGGTAATCATACTAAAGAAGATATTTTTAATAACACTGAATTCATTGTCAGGTCCACCGGCAATCATCTGCACTCCACCAGAGGATACAATCTCCTTTATAGAAGTTTCCATATATTCAGCCGACAAAAAACTTGTATCTGTGCTGTAATACCAGTCCTGCAAAAAGATAAGCTGAAGAGAACGGACCGCCTCCCCCTTAACGAGCAAATGCGTATCCCTCCAGAATCCGAAACTTTCAACCCTACCTAAATACTCATCTCCTATATTCAAACCGCCCACAAAGCCTATATGGTTATCAACGACCACAATTTTACGATGGTTGCGAAAATTTAGTTTACTGTTTAAAAATGGTAAATTGACCGGACCAAATATAGCAACCTCAATACCATGCACCTTCAACTCGCGTAAATATTTTTTTGATAACATCCACGATCCAACCGCATCAATAAGAAAACGAACCTTAACTCCAGACTGAGCTCGTTCAATCAAAATACTCTTTATTTCATTACTAATCGAATCATCTCGAATGATGTAATATTCCATATGAATGTGGTGCTTTGCTTGCTTTAGCTGAACCAGCATTTCTGTGAATGTTTCATCACCATTTGTCAGCACTTTTGTTTCTGTTTCGTAGGAAATGGCGCTATTACTAATTCTTTGAGCCAGATGCAATAACTTTTGATGTTTCAGCCCTACTTGCCTTGGCATCTTTTCATCCTGATTTGCTTTACCTTCCATCTCTAAAAAGGTCTTTTTATCCAAAAAATATTTCTTCCTATATTTTTTCTCCTTATAATAATTTCGTCCAAATAAAAAATAAAAGAAAAAACCGATTAAAGGAAAGGTACTGAACACAACTAACCATGTCAACGTTTGACTGGGATGTCTATTCTGCAGAAATATAATTATAAATATAATGATCGCTGACAAAGTAATCAATGCGCTATAAAGACTAATAAAGTTATGCTGAATTTCATCCCTCAACAAGTATCCAACTACACTTAATAATAAGATAAAAGCAACAATTCTGACTGTGTTTTTCATCTATTCCCTCCAAGCTTCGTGGGAATTCTCCAAGGTCATAATGCGGAGGAGTTTTTGGGAAATGAACAAATGAGTAAGTGCTTCGTTTAGTGCTGATAGACTAAGGTTATCCTATTCTTATTTATCGACGATGGAGAATTTAAATTCCTTTAGAATAAAAAAGATCGATTCCAAGTTGATAGAAATCGATCGCAATCTTTTATGCAAAATAGGTTTGAACAGTTTCAAAGACATCTTCCTTTACTATTTCCTTTCCGTATTCTTGTAAACGATGAATAGTTACTGGAGATTCGTATCCATATTCAAGTAGCAAGCTCAAAATATTATCCACATTTTCTTCCGCTTCAACTTCTTCTTCATCAAATACGACATATAAATAGTACTTCTTCTCGAAGTAATAAAGAGATGATTGGAAACCATATAGGCCATTTCGTTTACTTAAGGAAATAACATCTTCAAAATCATCAAACACAATTGTAAATTCAAGTATATCTAGATTGTATTGTACAGTGTCATTCTCTGAGCCTTCAGTTTTTCCTTGAAAGTGCCCATCTAGAAATGATTCCAATTTTTCATCTACTGGCAGTTCTTGAATGCCATCTTCACCCATCGGTATTTCAAGTTTTTGGCCATCTTTCACAAACTGTGCTTTTGTTACCATAATTTCTAAGCCTTTATCTAACGCTTGTACTTGTATCCATAATGGTCCTTCAATAGCGAATTCTTCTTCATGATGAATCTCATCCATCATTTCCCAGAATAGTTCTTCGCTACGGTCGCGATTATACCAAATTTCATCACGATCAAAACCTCTTTCTTCAATATCCAAATATGAAATATAGAATTTCACCGTATGTTCATTAATACGTTCTATTTCCATTAATCCCCTCTCCCTTCTATGCAAATATAGTATGAAGGGAATTACCCCCAAAATGAGTTCAGCATTATATCTAATTTTACCCTACATTCAGAAATCATAACCATTAGAAATCCTTAATTCATTTTATGATAAAAGTGTCAAGAAGGAAAATGAAAAGCAGTAAATTTATAAAAACACACCAATGCCTATAAAAAAACTAGCATCAGTCCTTTTCATTTTTGACTTCCCCTAGCCGTTATTGTATGAAACATCGACTTAAAATACACATCATGTCTTCTCAGGCGTAACCTGCAACTTTTCAGACCACAACCATGGCTGGTGTAAGGGTAGACGTTTATCCCGACTTCATAAGGGACAGTAAGACTCCCACTATCTAAGTCCTGATTATTTTTATAGAAATATTGAACATAATTTTACATAAAAACTCTCTATTTAGCAAGATGCAAAGGTATCACATTCCTTTTAAAAACAATCATTTTATGCATTTTTTCCATTTTCCTCTTGAAATTATTTAAATATTTTGATAATTTATTATATACTTACTAAACCTATAAAAGGACACTTTACAAACAAAACAGAAGAAACCCACTTATCATTCATATTTCAATTAATCATCATCTATACTTTCAAGCAAAATAAAAAAAGTGTCTTCATAAAATGCAACTTACGAAAACACTTCCCTCTACTTACCTAAAAAAGAACCCTTAGTTCAAAAAATTGCTAAGGGAGACAATTTATCAATTAACTAATTTACTAATCTTTGTGCTTCGCGCAAATGATACGTACGCACTTTTCTAGGAAGGAAACGACGAATCTCATCTTCGTTGTAGCCAACTTGTAATCTTTTCTCGTCTAGAATAATTGGTCTTCTTAGCAGACCAGGATTCTCTTTAATAAGACGATACAATCGTTGCATAGGTAACGTTTCCAAATTTACATTCAGCTTTTGGAATGTTTTAGATCTCGTTGAAATAATCTCGTCTGTTCCATCTTCAGTCATACGTAAAATCTCTTTTATTTCTTCAATAGAAAGAGATTCAGAAAAAATATTTCGTTCAACGTAAGGTATATCATGCTCTTCAAGCCACGCTTTTGCTTTTCGGCAAGATGTGCAACTTGGTGATGTATATAAAGTGACCATTAGTTTTACCACTTCCTCTTATAGAATCTTAGATCTATTATTGAGAAAACTATTCCCCATCCACAAATTGTCTAGATTGAAATTACTTTAATTAAGTAATTTCTATAGTTAATTATACATTATATTGTAACAAATTGAACATCTTTTTCAAAAATTTTAATAATTATTGAGAAAGCTTTTAAAAAACGAGCTTAAAACAGAAAATACCTGCATTCACACCCTTTCTAATGTCACAAAATAGACAAATTCCAACTGATAAAATCTAGTTTCCATTCTCAATAACCATAAATAATCCATATATTAATATAATATTTTTAACTAGCTTTTACTTTCCACTTATTAAAATTTACCCAATACATAAGCATTCAAAACAAGCTAGCTTTATATTTTTAAATTTTCACATTATTGCACGTTACAATCTGAACTTACCAATTCACCTTTTTTTAGTCATTTACTTTCTTATCATAAACAGAGTAATATTTTTCCTTCTCAGTTATTTTGTAATACTTTACAATATAATCAAGTAAAGCGAATTGTTGTACTAGACCTACCGAAGTAGAAATATCCATTTATTAAGGAGTGGTCAAGATGGCAGGGTATATTTTTGATTTTTTAATCGTTGCTTTATTAATCATAGCAATAACTGCTTTGAATGGTGCTATAACAGGCTTCATCGGTAAAAGCTTGTTCGGAGGAAAGCAAAAATCACTGTTTAAAGATGCAACTGCCAGGACACAGGTCGGATGGAAACCAGTTGGAGGAAGACAAAAGAAATAAAGTGAAACTTTGCTCAGTAAGGTTCCTACTCTCCGTTACGAAGTCCGGTAATCCAATATTTCAGTCACAAACAAGAATTGTAACGCAAGGGGGCTTCTTAAAAATCATAAAATGACTTTTAAGAAGCCCCCTTTTGCTTATTTCTTTAACTGTTCTTGAAATTGTTTCATTTCCTTTTCTGAACAATATACGAAATGACCAGGCTTAACTTCACGCATTTTTACTTCTTCATCTTTTGCATATTGATGAACGGCAGGGTCATACGCGACACGTTGACGTGAGCGCTCAGTAATCGGATCTGGCTGAGGAATTGCCGATAGCAGCGATTGTGTGTAAGGATGCAGAGGATTTTCATATAACTCCTCACTCGGTGCTATTTCTACAAGTTTACCAAAATACATAACACCAATTCGGTCACTTATGTATTTAACCATTGATAAATCATGTGCAATGAACAGATATGTCAATCCTTTTTCCTCTTGAAGCTGCTTCATTAAATTTACAACCTGAGCTTGAATCGATACATCAAGTGCTGAGATTGGCTCATCGGCAATAATGAAGTCCGGTTGAACAGCAAGCGCACGTGCGATTCCAATACGCTGACGCTGTCCTCCGGAGAATTCATGCGGATAACGGTTTGCATGCTCTTTATTTAGACCTACCGTTTCCAAAAGATGATACACTTGATTCATACGATCTGTATTATCCTTTGCCAGTCCATGAATATCAATTCCCTCTGCGATTAAATCACTTACCTTCATACGAGGGTTAAGTGACGCATAGGGATCTTGGAAAATCATTTGCATTTTACGGTTAAATTCCTTCATTTCCGCTTTTGATTTCTTACCATGAACATTTACGCCTCTAAATAAAACTTCACCATCAGTCGCTTCATAAAGACGAATAATCGTACGGCCTGTTGTTGATTTACCACAGCCCGATTCACCTACAAGGCCAAGTGTTTCTCCTTCATAAATAGTAAATGAAACGTCATCTATTGCTCTTACTTCACTTGATTTACCTTCATTGAAGTATTGCTTTAAGTTTTTTACTTCCAATAATACTTTCTTCTCTTTTTGAGACATATCATTTACCTCCTTTCATTGAAAGGAAATACTGCTGTCTTTTTACGACTGCTTCTGGCGGTGTCACCTTTGGCGCATCCGGATGAAGCAGCCATGTTGCCGCATAGTGTGTATCAGAAACTTTAAACATAGGTGGTTGTTCCTCCAAATCAATTTGCATCGCATATTTGTTACGAGCTGCAAACGCATCACCTTTCGGAGGGTTCAATAGATTAGGAGGTGTACCTGGAATGACATACAGCTCTTTTCCTCTTGAATCCAAATCCGGCATCGAACTAATCAATCCCCAAGTATAAGGATGCTGAGGGTTGTAGAAAATTTCATCAACGGTACCAACCTCAACAATTTTACCTCCATACATAACAGCTACACGGTCCGCAACATTCGCTACGACGCCTAGATCATGCGTAATGAAGATGATACTTGTGTTAATTTGCTTTTGAAGGGATTTCATCAATTCAAGAATTTGTGCTTGGATTGTAACATCCAACGCTGTTGTTGGCTCATCAGCGATCAGTACCTTCGGATCGCACGCCAACGCAATCGCAATAACAACACGCTGTCTCATTCCTCCTGAGAATTGGTGCGGATACTGTTCAAAGCGCGCTTCCGGATTCGGAATACCTACAAGATCCAATAATTCAATTGCTCTTGCTTTCGCATCTTTTTTACTAATTTTATGATGCTTTAGGATTGGCTCCATAATTTGTTTTCCGATTTTCATCGTCGGATTCAAGGACGTCATTGGATCCTGAAAAATCATCGAAATCTCTTTCCCGCGCACCTTTTGCATTTCACGTTCACTTAGCTTAGTAATATCTTTGTCTCCAAACAGAATTTCACCGCTTTTTATTTCTGAGTTACCAGGAGGCAGTAGTCTCATAATGGACTTTGTCGTTACTGATTTTCCTGAACCTGATTCTCCTACAATCGCAAGTGTTTCCCCCTCAAAAAGGTCGAAGCTCACTCCACGAATTGCTTGTACTTCACCACTAAAAGTGTGAAATGATATATTTAAATCTTTTACTTCTAATACTTTTTCCATAGAAACTCACCTACCTTAATCACGCATTTTTGGATCTAGTGCATCACGTAAGCCGTCCGCAACCATGTTGAAACAAATCATGATTACACTGATTGCGATTGCCGGGAATAACAGCATATGCGGATATGTTAATAACGATTTGAAACCTTCTTCAATTAAAGTCCCTAAAGATGCTGCCGGAGCCTGCAATCCAAGACCGATGAAACTTAAAAATGCTTCGAAGAAAATCGCACTTGGAATTGTAAACATTGTATTGATAATGATGACACCTGCTAAGTTCGGAACAAGATGCTTGAAAATAATTTTCGCATGAGAACTTCCCAACGTGCGAGCCGCCAATACATATTCCTGTTCTTTCATTTTCATAACCTGTGCACGCACAACTCGTGCCATACTTACCCAACCAGTGATTGAAAGTGCGATAACAATGGATATTATCCCTGGCTCCAACACAAGAATCAGTAATACAACAACTACAAGGTTAGGAATCCCCATCAGAATTTCGGTAATACGCTGCATCACATTATCGATCCTGCCACCGAAGTATCCAGAAATCGCTCCATAAGTAACCCCGATTACCATATCAATAACCGCTGCTAAAAAGGCTATTAGTAAAGAAATTTGTGTACCTTCCCATAAACGAGTGAAAATGTCTCGCCCTAAAGAATCCGTACCGAACCAGTAGTACTCGTCGACATTTTTCTTCTCATACATATCGATTTCCACACCAGCCTTATTGGTCATCGTTCCGTCAAACGGAAGCCAACTTACATTTTCAAGTACTGGTATTTTGGCAGGAAGATTGGCATGCTTAACGTTTTGATCGAAGCCGTCCCTGCCGCTTATTGCTGGTCCTAAGAAAGCCATAATAATGACTATGCCTAAAATAACAAGTGAAACGATTGCCGCTTTGTTTTTACGGACACGCATCCATGAGTCTTGCCAAAAGTTCAAGCTCGGCTTGCTGATTTCTTCGCTTTTGGAAGCATCAATAACGGCAGGTTGAAACTTTTCCTTTGGTATTGATTGTTCATAGTTTGCCATTATTTTTTACCTCCTGCCACACGTATTCTCGGATCGATTAGTCCGTAAAGAATATCCACTATTAAAATAACTACAACAAATAGCGCTGCAAATAACAGCGTAGTTCCCATAATTACCGGATAATCATTTGTTTGGATAGAAGTAACAAACTGCATACCGATACCAGGAACAGAGAATATTTTTTCAATTACTAATGAACCTGTCATTAATGAAACTGTTAACGGTCCTAAAACTGTTACAACCGGAATTAATGCATTTCGCATCGCATGCTTTACAGCCACTTCAAAGGCTGAAGCACCCTTCGCTTTTGCTAGAGTAATATAATCAGAGCTTAATACTTCAATCATTTCCGTTCTCATGAAACGTGCAGCAATTGAGATGGGGAAAATAGACAGCGCGATGGTCGGCATGATGGAATATTCCCAACCTCTCCAAAATGCTACCGGGAACCATCCGAGCTTAACTCCCACATAGTATTGCAATAGACCCGCAAATACGAAACTCGGTATCGACTTACCAACAATCGCTATAAAGGTTGCTCCGTGATCAATCCAAGTATTTTGCTTTAATGCAGAAATAAGTCCCAAAGCTATTCCGACAATTGTACCTAATACCATCGCCTGAAAGCCTAACTGTGCAGAAGGAGCAATTAAATCTCCGATAATATCTGTTACCGGCGTATTATTGTATTGGAAGGATGTCCCTAAATCTCCTTTAAGCAGATTTCCCATATATTTTGCATATTGAACTGGTACAGGATCATCCAGATTGTATTTGTCTAGCATGATTTGCAGCTGAGTCTCTGACAGCTTTTCAGCACTTTTAAATGGTGTACCGGGAATTATTTTCATGAGGAAGAATGTAAACGAAGCAATTAACCACAATGTCAGCAGCATATATAATACTCGTTTTAAAATATATTTTCCCATCTTGAGCACCTCCTATATTTTTATTTAGACAATATTCGACAAATTTCTAATAGGTAAAAAGAGAGTATATACGGTTATATACTCTCTTTTATAGACATTACATAAAAATGTACGTACCTGTAAAAGATTATTCTGTGATTTTAACAAATTGATAGCTGTACTCTGGTCCTACCATATGATAAGTGAAACCTTCTACATTATCAGCTACTAATACATTAGATGCACGTTGATACATTGGAGCTAAACCAGCATCTTCTTCTAGCACGATTTTTTCAGCTTGTTGAAGCAGCTTAAATTTCTCTTTTGTATCAGTCGTTTTTTCTGCTTGTTCAATTAATGCATCGTACTCAGCGTTTGAGTAGCTCATGTTGTTGTTTGTTCCACCAGTTACCCAAAGATCAGAGAATGAAATTGGGTCTAGGTAGTCAGGACCCCAACCAGCATCCATAATGTCATAGTCTTGTTTTGTTTGACGGTCTAAACGGATTGAGAATGGAACACTATCCACTTTCACTGTTAAACCTTCAAGATTTGTTTCCCATTGGTTTTGAACATATTGGTCAATTTTCTTAGCAGCTTCAGTATCTCCACCTAGAATAGAAAGAGTTACTTCAGTTAACCCTAATTCCTCTAAACCTTTAGCCCAGTATTCTTTAGCTTTTTCTACATCGTATGTTAATAGGTCGCCATTAGCATCACGGAAATCATTTCCGTCAGCATCTTTAACGAATTGTTGAGGTACTGCATAGTTTGCAGCTACTGAACCGTTCGCTAATACATCTGTAGCTAAATCATCTTTGTTAAATGAAGTAGCAAGAGCACGACGAATGTTTTCATTTGCTAGCACTTTATTTTCTTGATTAAACTTCATCCAGAAAATACTTGCATCTAACCAAGTTACCATACGCTCGTCGCCTTCGTATTGACCTACAATATCAGATGATAACTTACCAGTGATATCCACTTCACCTGCTTCGAATGCGTTAACAGCTGATTGTGGATCTTTAGCAACGTTGAACGTAATTTTTGTTAAGCTTACGTTTTCTGCATCCCAATATTTTTCATTTTTCTCCATAACCCACTCAGAGTCAGTAGAACCTGTCCAATCAGTCATCATGAAAGGACCGTTGTAAAGAACAGTTTCAGCAGAATTTGCGTATTGATCACCTTGAGCTTTAACAAATTCTTCGTTTTGCGGTAAGAAAGTACCGAATGCCATTAGACCTTTAAAGAAGTCTACTGTCATTGGTTTTGCAGTTTTAACTACTAAAGTAGTTTCGTCTACTGCTTCAACACCTAGAGTAGTAACATCATATTCTTGACCAGCAGCTGCTGCTTCTGTAATTTCTTGCGCACCTGCAATTTTACCGTCCATCATATATGAACCGTAAGTAGATGCATTCGCTGGGTCAATTGCACGTTGCCATGCAAACACAAAGTCAGCAGCAGTTA
>JAEIGA010008115.1_pt1 | contig 15917 bp, 21 predicted proteins | sample 9270691 | NCBI WGS metagenome assembly JAEIGA01 (sample SAMN17057246, study PRJNA624740) | gut metagenome | biome: biome; isolation source: fecal sample | host: Bos grunniens | place: China: Xizang | collected 2019
ATAAATTTGTACAGAAATATAAGGAATATTAAAAAACGACAGTCTTACCCGGGTAAGACTGTCGTTTTTTAATATTCCTTATATTTCTGTACAAATTTATTCTTTGTTGCGATTGGCTTCAAGGATTGGAAGATTTGTTTCGGTAGGAACGTAGATAACGGTTTTATCGTTAAGATTGGCTTGTTGACGCACCCACAAGTATTGAATATAAGCAGGTGTCAAGCTACCATTCTCAATGCGGATAGCCTCGGCAGCACCCTTAGCTCGCTCGATTTCGGCTTGTGCATTAAGTTTTTCGGCTTCAAGATTCGCCTTAGCTTCTTCAATCTTAATTTTACGGTTTTGTTCAGCCTTTGCAAACTCTGCACGTCCACTCATCTCCTGTTGCCACACATTGTAGTAAGGAACTGCAATAAACAAACCTACCACACACACTAAAACAATTGCAATTGAACCTAATGTGATTCCAAAACTTTTTTTATCCATATTCTCATAAATTTAATGGTTAATAATCATTTATCTTTACGACAAAGATATAACAACCATATTTTTTTTGCAACAAATTGTAATGTTGCAATAAAAAAGAGCTAAAACCGGCTATAATTATTGCAATTTTACACTACTTTTGTAGGCACTAAACGCGAACGTATTATGATACTCACAAATATAGAGAACTGCTCTCGATATGAGAGTTTGCACCCTTTATTCAAGCAATTATTTGACTATGTGCGCACTCACGAGTTGTTAAATATGCCCATAGGACGCATTGAATTAGATGGCGACAACTTGTTTATCAACAATTCTGAACCTGAATGTGTACCACAGGAAGAACAAAAATTGGAGGTTCATAAAGTATACACAGATGTGCATATTCTATTAGAGGGTAAAGAACGTATAGGGTGGGCTTCTACTGAAGAATTGTCTCAAATCACTACACCTTACGACGAGGAGGGTGACTATATGTTTTATGGAGATGTACCATTATCGTGGGTAGACCTCACTCCGGGACAAATTTTTATTGCATACCCCGAAGATGCACATGCTCCAATCGTAGGAAAAGGAAAAATACGCAAAGCAATTGCAAAATTGAAAATTCCTAAGCGTTAAATCCTAATTCCTAATATTTTTCGCTATCTTTGTGTGATTATTCTGTAAAATTTTAAATTCAATTATACAATGAACAAGCAAGAACATCTATTAGCTGAAAAACTTTTGCGTATCAACGCAATCAAGTTGCAACCGGAAAATCCTTTCGTATGGTCATCGGGATGGAATTCTCCAATCTATTGTGACAATCGCGTAACCCTTTCTTATCCTGACGTGCGCAATTTCATCAAGATTGAACTTTGTCGTCTTGTAGCCGAAAACTTTCCTGAAGTAGAAGCTATTGCCGGAGTTGCCACAGGTGCTATCGCACAAGGAGCTCTTGTAGCCGATAATCTAGGACTTCCTTATGCATATGTTCGTTCAAGCCCCAAAGACCATGGTCTTGAAAATCTTATCGAAGGTAATCTTAAACCAGGTCAAAAAGTAGTGGTAATCGAAGACCTTGTTTCTACAGGTGGTAGCAGTTTGAAAGCTGTTCAAGCTATTCGCAACGCCGGTTGTGAAGTATTGGGTATGGCTGCTATTTTTACATATCAATTCCCTGTAGCTACCGAAAACTTCAAGAAAAACGATGTGAATCTTGTTACTATTGGCAATTATACAACTATGCTTGAGGCTGCGCTTAAAACCAATTACATAAAAGAAAGTGATATTGAAGCTCGTGCTCAATGGCGCAAAGACCCTGCAAATTGGATGCCTAACAATGACATTAACGCAGAATAACATTTATGGATATTTTTAAAAGTGACGTAGCTAAAATCAATTGTGGCATAGACAAAGTATATGCTATGCTTTCCAATCCGGAATCTTTCAACGAAATAGCCGAAAGACTTCCTGATGACGTGAAAGAAAAGTTTCATGGTAAGGCTACATTTGAAAAGGATAGCATAACCATTGTTGCCAATCCGGTGGGGGAAATAAAACTTAATATTGTAGAAAGAACTGAGCCTTCTCGCGTAGTTTTTGCTGCAGCTCAATCTCCTGTTCCGCTTCAAATGATTATGAACCTTGAAAAGGTAAGTGATACCGAGACCAATGCATGTGCTGAGCTTGGTGTGGAGCTAAACCCATTTATTCGCCCTATGTTGTCGAAGCCGATACAAGACGCTGCCAACAAATTTGGCGAAATGCTATCAAAACTCCCTTTTGATAGATTATAACCACACGTAAAAATAAACACGATGCCTGAGGTAAGATTGGACCAAAATTCCAAAGATCCAAAATAATTTAATATCCAAACTTTAATTCATAATAAACTGAACTGCCCCAATTGAGACAGTTCAGTTTTATTATTGACATGTGTTAAAGAATCAATCTTTAAGACAACCTATCGGAAGAACATATACGCCATCTTCTCTTTGATAGGCATATTTGCCCACACCTACAATTACAGCCATAAATGATGGTGCATGCATTTTGTCGGTGTCAATATTTCTTGCAAGTTTAAGAATATTTGCAGCTCCTTCATTAATATTATTCTCTCCACCTAGTTTTACTTCCAACAAAGCGTAGCTTCCATTACGTCTATGAAGAACAATATCGCACTCTAAACCAGAGCTGTCTTTATAGTGGTATAATTTACCATCCATAGCCTCAGCATAAACACGTAGGTCCCTTACTGCCATATCTTCAAAGAAAAAACCGAATGTTTTCAAATCATTAATCAAGTCTTGTGGACCAAGCCCCAACGAAGCTATTCCTATACTTGGATCAACAAAATGTCGGGTATCACTAGTTCTGATTGCAGCTTTACTACGAATGTTTGGATTCCATGCACCCAAATCCTCTATCACAAATAGTTTTTTTAAAGCCTTGACATAATCAGAAACTGTATCTTCGTCTAATGTACTTGAATCGTTGGATAACATATCTTTCCTTATGGTTGAGTATGGAATAGGCTGTGATATGTTTCTTGCATATGAACGTAACAGCAATTTGGCACGTTCTGGACTTCGCTTGACTCCATCAACGCGCTGAATATCATTATTAACCACAGAATCTACATAGTCAAAAGCTTGATCAAGTGACACTTCCTTAGGAATCAATGTAGCCCAAGGCCATCCCCCACGACAAGTTAGGTATGCGATATCATCTATAGTTAGGTCATTGGTTTGCGTTTTGAACGGTTTCTTTTCAAATAAGTCCATTAAGCTCACTTTACCATTCGACTCACCTGATTCATAAAGGCTCATGGTTCTCATCTTAACATAAGCATATCTACCAGTACCACTATGTATAGTTTCATCAGCCTCAGGAAGGACAGAAGAACCTGTTAAAATAAATTGAGAGGGTTCACCCCGTTTGTCCACTTCACTACGTATAGAATCCCAAATGGGTGGTAAAGCCTGCCATTCGTCAATCAATCTTGGAGTTTCACCTTCTAGCAATGTTTGGGGGCTTAATTCAATCAATTGAGCACTTTGTTTTAAGACTGAAGAATCCCCTAAATCAAGAATACTCTTGGCTAACTGTTTTGCGGTTGTTGTCTTACCGCACCATTTTGGTCCCTCTATCAAAACTGCACCCTTACCAAGCACTTTACGTTTGAGTATTCTATCCGAAATTCGCTGTTTATACTTTGCCATAACTGATATATTTTGCAACAAAAATAGCACTAGTATTTTAAATTTCCAAAGAAATGCAATCAAAAATCGGGCATTTGTAGGAATTTTGTTCGGTTAATTATAGTATATCCGCTCGGGAAGTTGAGTGAAGATTGTTCGGTAAATTATGATTTATAATCATTACATCTGGGCTATTATGTCCAATATAAAACTAAAATAACAAGAAATTTACCTTTTTACTTTTCATCAACCCATTCTTGTAGAGCTTGTTCCATTTCATTTATCGCAAGGATGTATTTTTTGTACATCTTATGAGCAAATATCGAACCTATAATCAACCCTACAATCCCTCCGGTAAAAAATGCCGAATTAAAAGACCCAAACATCACCAATACAAATATACATCCTATAGCGGCAGCAGTTAAAACTCCATTGTTATAATGCTTACGGAATTTGATTATTCGTTTAAGTGCCTCCAAAGCCGATTCACGACCAACGTTAATGTCTTTCAAATCTAAAATAAAATAAACCTCACGTGCAAAGCAGTAAACAACAAATACCCATGTAAGCACATATAGTAATATCTTTTGCCATTCCGGGCAATTCAAACCGACAAAGTCATAAGCCCAAAAGAAAAACGGTAACAAGAATGGGATAAAACAAACCGAAACCAAACAATGGCGACGCAGCATAGCCAATGGGGATTTTACTTTGTTAGATATTACTTGATCGGTAAGCTCGCGTATCTTTTCATCTTGAAACTTCACATGCTTGTCAAGCTCTTTCCATTTATTTTTTAGTTCTTCAAGTTCCATATTTGTTTTAATTAAGAATTAGCCATATTAGTAAGTTTTTCTTTCGCACGACGCAAATGTGATGCCACATTATTGCGACTTATACCCATGATTGATGCAATTTCCTCGTAGGGAATCTCATCAAGCCATAACAAGATAATCGCCTTATCTAGTCTGTTGAGCCTATTGATAAGTTTGTACATCTCTTGCAATTGTCGTGTATATTCTTGAGAATCATCAAGCGAATATAAATTCTCGCTTAATTGCTCATGGGAAGTGTGTTTGCGGTCCTTATTGGTATAAGTAATGCAAGTGTTTAAGCTCACACGATATATCCACGTTGACATCTTCGCCCTATTCTCAAAACCCTCTATCCCTTGCCACACATTTATGAACACTTCTTGTCGCAAGTCATTGAAGTTTTCCATATCAGAAGCATACATATAGCACACTTTATTTATCATTTTGCTATAATCTGCTATGCACTGTTCAAAGTAATTACGCCGTTCAGCGTCAGTCTTTCTCATTTTGCTGTAAAATATTATTTGTATTTATTTTTTTGTTCACTCTAACTATAAGACTCAATATTCTGTGAAAAGTTGCTTTTAATAATAAAAAAAATGCTTGATATAATACCAAGCATTCTTAATTATTGCATATTTATAAAATTATTTCTTTTGGACTTCTTCCATTACACGAAGGAAGTTTGTGCCCCAAATCTTTGCTATGTCTTCTTCGGAATACCCTTTCTCCAATAAGCTTACTGTAATGTTGATTAAATCATTATCAGCTTTGCAACCTTTTACACCGCCGCCACCATCAAAATCGGTGCCTATTCCTACATGGTCTATTCCGGCAACTTCAACAATGTGGCATAAATGATTGATAAAATCCTTTAAACAAGCTTCTTTCTTATTTTTTTTCAAAAACTCATCGACGATACACACTTGAGCCACCCCGCCGTTAGCAGCCAATGCTCGTAGTTGCTCGTCGGTTAGGTTTCTATCATGATTGCACAATGCTTTAGATGACGAGTGAGAAGCTATTATAGGTTTCTTTGAATATTTGATTACATCCCAAAAGGTCTTTTCCGAAGCGTGTGATACATCTATCATTATCCCCAAGCGATTCATCTCCTTTATTGCTTTCTTTCCAAAAGGGCTTAGGCCATTCCAACGAACTTCTTTGTCGGAAGAACTGTCGCAATAGTCATTATTCTTGGTGTGACATAGTGTAATATAGGTAACGCCTAAATCTTTTACACGTTGTATATCCTTCAAAGAGTTACCCACCCCGTAAGCATTTTCTATACCCAGAAAGAACGTTTTTTTACCTGCAGCCTTGATCCGCTTGAAATCATCGGGGGTAATTGCAATTTCTACTTTATCTTTATTCTTTTCTACTTGGCTTTTAACTCCGTCAATCAAGAAATTAACTCTTTCAACAGCTTTTTTTGTATTTTCGGCATCGCATTTACCTTGTTTAACCCAGCACGCCAAATACTGCCCGTCAAGTAGACCTTCTTCCATCTTAGGCAGGCACACACGTGTCTTTTCTCTATTTCCTATATTATAAGTTCCTTTAAAACGCAATGGTGTGTCGGTGTGCGAATCGAGTGTTAGGTTTTTACGATGAATGTCTTTTGCACGACGAAAAGTATCGGCTTTCTTGACAAAATGATAGAAGAAACGAGCCGAAATTTCATCGCCATTAGTTGTTGGATATTCCGGATGAAACTGCACGCCCCAAATTGGTCGTCCTTCAGTAGATTCTATTGCTTCCACTATAGAATCGGTCGACCATGCCGATGCTTTAAAGCCCGGTGCAACATCTTTCACGGCTTGATGATGAAATGTGTTGGTCATCAATTCGGTTTGACCTAGAATCTTGGCCATTTCAGACCCTTCCTCAAATTTAACAAGATGAGTAGCTGTGTTGCCCGATTCTTTTTGCTTGTGATTTACCGTATTCTTAGCATATTGAGCCGGAATGTCCTGATATAGCGTTCCTCCAAAAGCAACATTAATCAATTGCTCTCCGCGACAAATACCAAGCATCGGTATATTCATATCTCCTGCCATACGTATAAGAGCTATGTCGTAAACATCACGCACAGGATTTACCGAACCAAGTTCTGGAATAGGTTCTTCACCATAATAAGAAGGGTGGATATCTTCACCACCTATCATTATGATGCCATCTATACGCTGTAAAATATCACGCAAGACCAAACTGTCTTTTGTAATAGGTATAAGCATAGGAATACCTCCGGCTTTAATAACTGAATTGGAATAGGTCAATCGTGTTGTTGAATTGTTACTAGGATTTGAACACGAAATCCCAATCAAGGGTTTTGTTTGTCCCACTACAACAAACGAGAATACGGCCAATATGGCAGAAACTATGAATTTAATCATAACGGATAATTTAAGAATTTAGATTTGAGTTACAAAATTACAAAAATACTTCCACTCACAGAAACGATCCTTAGATTTCTAAAAAAGAAACGGTGTTTCTCAACAGCGTTTCTTTCTAAATCTACAATCTATAAAAACATATATATTTCTACTCTACTTTTTGACGAATCACTCGTCATCTAGCTATTTTGTACTTCAAATATAGGTAGTTATCCAATGTATTCCAAATATATTCACACTTATTTTTGCGCATTTATTTGCTTTTTGTGCATTCAACTGTAAAACAACGAGTTACGTCAACATGTTTTACAACATAGCTATTCAACCACATTTGTTTTTTTGTATATTTTAATAAGCACGAAGAAATAATGCAAAAAAATTAGTAATTTCGCGACACTATGACACATGAACAATTGCCACAAGACCCATTTATGCTCCTCAGCTTCATCAATATGAAATTGAGAGACAAATATAGCAACCTAAATGATTTATGCGACGACTTAAACATCGATCGCGCAGAGCTTGAAACGAAACTGAGAGCTGCAGGTTTCGTATACGATCCTAATCAAAATAAATTTTGGTAAATAGAAAGTGGAAAAAACTCTTATCGTCATAACAGGTCCTACCGGCATCGGAAAAACCGATACTGCCATAAAGATTGCGAAACATCTTAACACTGAAATTATTTCAGCCGACTCTCGACAAATCTATCGTGGTTTGCCCATCGGTACGGCTTGTCCCACTGCCGAAGAGCTGGCTATGGTTCGCCACCACTTTATCAACATTTTGAATCTTGATGAATATTATAGTGCTGCACAGTTTGAAAGTGATGTAATGAGTTTGTTACCACAGTTATTTGATAAACATGATTATGTGGTGATGTGCGGAGGTTCGATGATGTATGTAGATGCTGTATGTAATGGCATAGATGATATTCCCACAGTAAGCGATGAAGTAAGAACTGAGGCTTATTCCCTCCTCGACAGAGAAGGCATTGAAGGGATTGCCAAGCGAGTAGCCCAGGTTGACCCTGAATATTATGCCATAGCCGACAAACAAAATGCAAAACGACTGGTGCATGCTCTTGAAATTTATATGCAAAGTGGCAAACCTTTTTCTACATTTCGCACCGGCCAAAAGAAAACACGACCATTCCGTATCCTAAAGTTTGCGCTAAATATGCCTCGAGAGGAGCTTTTTGCACGAATCAATAGCAGGGTGGATAAGATGGTTGAAATGGGGCTTGAACAAGAAGCTCGCAATGTGTTCCATCTGCGTCATCTCAATTCATTGAACACAGTGGGATACAAGGAAATGTTTGCCTATTTTGATGGTGCGATGGACTTCACTACAGCCTGCGAACGACTCAAGAAAAACACCCGAGTATATGCCAAAAAGCAACTCACTTGGTATGCCAAAGACCCGGATATCATCACCTTGCACCCGACAACAGCTGTTCACGAAATTCTCTCTCTCCTATAATTTTGTTTAATAACGCCACATTAGAATCTGTCGTAAGAGAGAATAGTTTTGGCAAAATTATCTTATTTTTCCTGTGCCATGACATTGACGACATCGACCAGAACCATGACACCTACCACATTTATTGATTTTATCACCTCTCATCCCCAAGGACTCCTGGCGGAGTGAGGGGGATTCTTTCTGCGAAAGCGGCAAGCCGATAACGAACCCAATGGTTCTCATCCCCAAGGACTCCTGGCGGAGTGAGGGGGATTCGAACCCCCGATGCGCTTTTGACGCATACACGCTTTCCAGGCGTGCCTCTTCAGCCACTCGAGCATCACTCCAAAAATCGGTCACAAAGATACTATATTTTTTCTTTGTGATCGATTTTGATTCTGAATATTTTTAATAACCTCTTATTATTCGAGCCTTTTGTCCAGAGCCGTTACATGTAGGACAACGTCCTGAACCATGACATGTAGAACAAGTCTCTAAGTGTTTATTACCATAAGCTAATAGTTTTCCTGACCCTTTGCACGCCGGACATTTACCCGACCTGCTACATCTTGGGCAAGGATCATATACGGTCGTTGCTTCCCACTTATTATATGATTTCCCTTGTTTTGAATTAGAATTGCCACCAGAAACGTTATTGCTAGGCATTGAAGGAATCGTCGGCGGCACATAAGCAGGCGAATCCTCTGAGATAAAAGAACTTGTCGTTACACCCTTTGGTGGCGTACTGCGTTTATACACATAGACAAATCCCATAGCCTCTACATTGAGTACCCCTTTATCGTCAAAGAATGTAAAATGGCTATTACTTCCGTAATAACTACTTCCTACATATTTCACATTGTTTCCATCACGTGCAGTTAATTTCATTTCACCATTACCCACAGTGTTACCATATTTGTCGGATTCAAAACAAGAATTTCCATCTCTCGTAATGAATTGCCCTTGCTCAGACTGAGCCATAGTGACCGATTTATTAATCAAATAGATGGATTTCACATATTTATAGTACTCTACACGTTTCTGTGCATTTCCACAGGAACATGCAAAAGCCATCATTACTACTACTGCAATAATGTTACATAAATTTCTCATAACTCATTGATTTAAAATTTATTCATACATGTCACCAATTGCACGGGAGCCACTTCCTCTTTTATATACGGTGACTGTGCTACTATTACGAGTGCGAGAGCCGGCATTAATAACACTCTTATCAGGATTAATAACCAACCAACTGTCCGTATTTTTAACGAGAGTCATATTAGAATATTCTGTAGCCATCTGATAATAAACAGCATTACCGTTTTCTTGATGGTCATAACGATAATGTATTGAAAAAGTTGGAACCAGATACAAGAAAACATCATTTCCTCGAAAATCAACTGTATAATCAGCAGGATTCATGGCACTCTCAACTCCATTTTGAATATACTTTGTAGAATGATAAACAACTTTTTGAGAGAATGCTGCTGTTGTCACAAACAAAAGAAAGAATAAAATTGCAATTTTTTTCATAACACAATAGATTTAAGTGAGATTCTATAATTCAAATTCATATCTTAACAGCCAGAACCTCATCAGACTATTAAAAATGCGATAATAATTTCACAAATGTATAAATATTCTTAAAATTCCACAACTATATTACATCTTTTTATATGAAAAGCTATCGGTTACTTATCTTTTCACATATTCTTCAGATTTTGAATAATGTGTGCGCATTAGAATCGGTAATTTGAGAACATTCGCTTTCACTCACACCTACATGCAATGCCACGCAACGACAAATGTGCGGTATGTTTGCACTTTCATTGCGTTTTCCACGATTGGGTACGGGAGCTAAATATGGCGAGTCGGTTTCGAGTAAGATTCTTTCAATACCAATTTCCGGCAATACCATAGGAATTTGCGATTTCTTAAATGTTACAATCCCATTTATACCAAAATAGAAATCCCCATATTGTCGTATACGTTTAACCTCTTCTACTGTTCCCGTAAAACTGTGAAATACACCTTGTGGCAGTTCCCCCACATATTCATCAAACACTTCAATAATAGTGTCAAGCCCTTCCCTACAATGAAGAATTACCGGCAATTTCAATTCCGAAGCCCAATGAAGTTGCGTATCAAGCACAACCTTTTGCTCTTTTCTATAAGTTTTATCCCAATATAAATCTATACCAATCTCCCCCACCGCTACATATTTTCTTACAGAAAACCAATGTTCGACCATGTCGAGAACTTCACGATAGTCGGAGTTTACCTCTGTGGGATGTAGCCCCATTGCAATCGACGTACATTGAGGATACTTATCATGCAAATTGTGCATGGGTACTATCGTCGTAAGGTCCACATTGGGTAGTATCATGTGAGAAACACCATTTTCCAACGCGCGAGCCACTACTTCATCACGATCTTCATCAAACTCTTCCAAATATATGTGAGTGTGGGTATCTATCATCTTACAGGTATCATTTTTTGCGAGTCATCAACATATCGGCAAAAGCACGAAAAGCCTCCTTTGCCTCATCTTTTATATTTATCTTTTCAAGAATGGCAAGAGCTTCGGCATTGTATTGAGCAATACGTTCTTCTGCTATCTTTTTCACACCTGTACGTGTATAAATATCGGTTACGGCTGCAATTTTCTTCGGTTTATCGGGGTTTTCGGCATTTATCCATGACATCAACTCCTCGTGATCTTCTCCTTGCGATAATTCCAAAGCCTTGATGAGCATAAATGTCTTTTTATTATTTAGAATATCGCCCCCGATAGCTTTCCCAAAAGTTTTTTCGTCACCATAAACATCAAGAAGGTCATCTTGAAGTTGGAACGCAAGTCCTACGAGTTCACCAAATCGATATATAGCTTCAGCATCTTCAACTTCTGCACCACCAATAACAGCTCCCATTTTACAAGCACATCCCAATAGTACAGATGTCTTTAGACGAATCATATTGATATATTCTTCCTCCTTTACATCCATTCGTTGCTCGAAATCCATATCATATTGTTGTCCTTCATAGATTTCCATTGCAGTTTTATTATACAACTCCATCACCTGAGCCATTACATGTACAGGAGCTTTAGCTATAAATTGAGTAGCCATTGTAAGCATTGCATCACCCGACAAGATAGCGGTATTCTCATCCCACTTGATATGAACGGTTGGTTTCCCTCTGCGCACATCGGCCTTATCCATTACATCATCATGAAGAAGAGTGAAATTGTGATATAATTCCAATCCTACCGCAGGAAGAACAGCCTGTTCCACACTACCACAGAAAGCATCACACGCCATTAACACAAGTGATGGACGAACGCGCTTCCCTCCCAAACTCATAGTGTAGGCTATCGGTTCATATAATCTTGAAGGTTCCGAAGGATACTCAATTCCGGCTACAGCCACATTTACTCTATCCAAGTATTCATTGAATGACAACATATCTTTTTATTTTTATTATTTCCTATTATAATATTTCATGAATGACGCATATTCAACATCATTATATATCGAACGCAATATCTTTATTTTTTGCGCAATCTCAGTAGAATCGGCAGGATTACGATAACCATCAATCCTTAATGCCGTTCCCATCTGTTCCGGAGTAGATATTTTCACATACAATCTCATTTTTCTCTCCGGAGACAAACTATCTATATAGCTTTGCATACCCACATTGAATCGTTCAAAGTATTTTGCCCCTCTCTTTTTCTCGAAAGATTTCTTTAGCCATGTGATACGTTTATTCAACTCAACCCCACTCAATATCGTATCACTTTCGGCAACAGTCACCATTGTCATAGCAAAATCACGTCCAAACACCTCAGGTGCCAATAACGTATCTAAGTTTTCTACCATTTGCGCCACAAACAGCGAATCGGCAACTACAGCCCTCACTATTTTTTCACTTATGAAACGCCCATCTTTCTGCTTACTAGAGCCACAAGCAACAGCAAGCACGACACCACATAGCACAAAACTTATCAGATAACGTTTCATCTCAATTATTTAAAAATCTCCTTTGCTAATTGAGAGTCATTCGCTGTTACATAATTCTGAAAACATGTATCAAATTCACGAGCAGCCAATGTATCTCCCTTCAATATATATTCGCTTTGGATTGACTTTGCATCAAGTATCAATCTTTCCATTTCCATGATATCATCATGATTGGAATTCACCAATGCTTGAGCTGCAACAATGGCTCGCTCTCTGGCCTCTTCTATATACTCAGAGCCTCCACAAGCTACAGCCAAAACTGCAAGCATAGACAAAAATAACGCTTTTACTTTTCCCGTTTTCAACATATTCAATTAATTGAATTACAAACTTAATGAAAAAACCAATATCATCAAAAGAAAAAGTGCAGGTGTTTCACAACGCCCGCACTCACAAAAAACCTTAAAAATCTAATCCTATGAAAAAACTTGTTCAAAAGTACTATTATTTCATTAATTGCATTGTCATTTTCCTAGCAAATAATATCACAGTTAACATTTTATGAATAAGCAATTTAACAATCGCTTTCGTGTGTAACATTTTCATCATTTTAGCTATTCAATCTCTATAACAATCAACATAAAAAACTCCTATTTTATCAATTGATATATTATATATTTTTTTCATTTCTTTATATTTTTGTCATTTATTATTACCTTTATGGTTCGTAATCTTATAACAACTTTAATATGGAAAAGTTTACCCTCAATATACTAGGCTGCGGCTCTGCCACTTGCACAACTCAACATCTACAAACGTCTCAAGTTCTTGATATTAGAGACAACTTGTTTATGATTGATTGCGGCGAAGGTACTCAACTGCAAATGAGACGTATGCACTTAAAGTTTGCCCGCCTAAACAACATTTTCATCAGCCACCTACATGGAGACCATTGTTTCGGGCTATTGGGAATGCTTTCCACCCTGGCACTACTAGGTAAAACCGGCACAATGACTATACACATTTTCAAGGAAGGTGCCGAGTTTTTCAAAAATGCAGTGGAATTCTTTGCTTATGATATGCCTTTTGAAGTAAAATTCAATGTTATCCCTAACGCAAAGGCTCTAATCTATGAAGATGACGCCATTACTGTGACTACCATTCCATTAAGTCATAGAGTACCTACAGTGGGATTTCTTTTTGCTGAAAAGCCTAAAAAGAGACATATTAATCGTGAAATGACCGATTTTTACAAGGTACCAACATTTCGATTGAACGACATTCGAAATGGAGCAGATTTCATCACCGAAGACGGCAAAACCATTGCCAATACCATTCTAACCAAACCAGCCGACCCTTCTTTGAGCTATGCTTATTGTTCGGACACCGTTTTCTCAAAGAAAGTAATTGAAGCCGTAAAAGGAGTCGATTGGCTATACCATGAAGCCACTTACGCAGATGATAAATGCAAGACAGCACGTTTGCGGGGACACAGCACTGCACGCGAAGCCGCAACAGTAGCTCACGAAGCCGGAGCCAAGCATCTTATTTTAGGACACTATTCATCACAATACATGGATAACACACGTTTTCGCACAGAAGCAATGGAAGTGTTCCCCGATGTAACCCTTGCCCGCGAAGGTCTAAAAATCGACCTCACAAAATAAATTTATTTTTCTATTTTTTTGCAACCAAACATATTCCTCGTTGCGTCTAATACACAGAAAACGAAGAAAAGCCATTCTTGTAATAGTTTTTCATTAATATTAATAATAAAAGAACATAAAAATATGAGAACTAAAATTTTATCTTTAGCCACAGCAGGCGCAATAGTCCTAGCTTTAAGTACACCTCTTTATGCAACAAAAGACAGCACTAACATTTCAACTGAACAACGTATCGAAAAATCGGCCAAAGAACTTGCAGCCGAATCAATCGAACTTGCAACTGCAGCAGTGAAACAAGCCAAAGAAAACTCTAATAACGTGAGAGCCTACGTTGATGAACGCCTAAACGACACAATCATCAATGGGAAAGAACTTAAGCAACGTAGCAACAGCTATGATTATGCCGAACATTATAACAACAGAGTTAACAATGAATGGGAAATGATAGACAAGTCCATTTCTTTTGCCGAAAAATCCATGAAAGGACTTACAATCTTCCTAATCACTATCATTTGTGTGATTTTCCTAGGAATATACCTCAACCGACGCCAAAAATATAAAATCATTGAAAAAGCGATTGAGAATAACTATCCCCTTCCTCCGGGTTTCTTAGGAAAAAATACAAAGCCTACATCTACCACTATTCAACACATCCACTATACTCAAGAACAAGTAAAATCAGGAACAGGAACTATCGGTAGTAAGAAAATTATAAAAGAATTTAATGTAACCGATTGGGCTAACTTCCGTAGCGGGATCAAATGGTGTGCATGGGGAATCGCATTTATGCTATTCTTCATCATTGAAGATGCTTCGGCTTGGGTTTTTGCAATAATACCCATAACAATAGGAGCCGGTAAACTCTATACAGCTTATCAACTACAACAAGCTGATAAAAATTCAAAAGTATACACTGAAAACGAAAAAGAGACTACACCTCCAACTTTCCAAGGAGATAAAGAAGACGAAGAATAATCTCAAAATTCTTTAACCTAGCGAGAAATCTCATGCTTAGTAAAATAGACGAACTGAAATTGATAGCCCGATGTGCGCTTGGTGATGACCGGCGCGCATTTGGGACACTCGTCGAAGCATACCAAAGCGAAATTCGTCGGTTCTTTCTCAACCTCACCTTCGGAGACACATCTCTAAGCGATGACCTTGCCCAAGAAACATTTATAAAAGCATATACAAGTATACGCAGTTTCAAGGGACTAAGCAAATTCAGCACATGGCTATATCGAATTGCCTACAATGAGTTTTACTCATACAGCCGAAAACGACACGAAGAACGACTAGATGAAGGAACAAGAACCGAATCTCACGAAGAACAGCTTGGTAGCTACGAAGACAGTAGCAACTCGCGCCTTGACATTAATACTGCTCTGCAAGCTCTCAGTGATATTGAACGCAGCATTGTAACTTTATATTATCTTCAAGACATACCGATTAAGAAAATTACGGAGATTACCGATTTACCCGAGGGTACAATAAAGTCACATTTATCCAGAGCCAGAGGTAAAATGGCGCAAATACTTAAACAATAAAAATATTTTATTATCTTTGACAACAACAATGATTATGAATGACGATTTTAACGATATAGAATTCAAAAAGGCTTTCCAAGAACAGGCGCATAAGCCGGGCAAAAATGCTTGGTTCACACGTCGCGTGCTTAACCGATTGCCGGAGAAAGAGTCCACCGGTGCACTCACAGCCGAAATGTGGGGATATGTTATAGGCATTTTTTTGTGTATCGTGGGATGGGGAGTTCTTTATAAAACAGGATTCTTTGACGCAATCACCGTCAAAAGCCTTATTTATATTGTAGCACTTGCTATTGGGTCATTTATGCTCTTAGTACAAACCATAAGAGCATCACTCACCCTTTAACTGCACTGATACCACTAAATAATAATAAAGGAGTTGCAATCGCAACTCC
>JAEIGA010008116.1_pt1 | contig 15915 bp, 29 predicted proteins | sample 9270691 | NCBI WGS metagenome assembly JAEIGA01 (sample SAMN17057246, study PRJNA624740) | gut metagenome | biome: biome; isolation source: fecal sample | host: Bos grunniens | place: China: Xizang | collected 2019
AATAGATAAAGAAAATGATAGAAAGTAAGCAAAGAAAATGTAGATTTTAGGAAAATTAGGGATGTGTGGTGGGCACCCGTCCCATTTACCCTATGCTCCATTTCCATTTACGAATTTCTATCGTTTTCTTATTTTTTTTAACCAGCCCCTCTTGACTTTTAATAAATTTTATGTTATAATTTAAAAAAATGATTACTTTTTTACCGTAGTACCTTGACAAATAAAAATTTTTACTTCAAAAATTTTTTAAATTCATATGACTCCAACCACTCCAACTAGCCATATGACCCGTATAAAGGATCCTTGGTACTGGTCCCTCCGCCGCTCTTCATCACTGTACCACGTTAACGCTTTAGCACTTCACCGCATTAAAGTATCACCGCGTTAACACTTTACCGTACTGAAGCGGACCAGACTTGGCATTTTCTTTTTGTGCAAAATGCCGATTGACTTTTTAAAAATAGGTAAAATAGTACAAAAATATTAAATTTTCAAGGTGCATTTTTGTTTATTTTGCACTATTGACTTTTCAGGAATTTTGTGCTTTGTGCAAAATTTCATTTTTTATTTGTGAAAATTGCCTATTGACAAGAGGAAAAATTTTCGGCTTGGCTCTGCCAAAATCGTGCCGGTCAGCAAAATCCATGCCAAGTTTTACTAGTCCGGGCAGTTAGAGGGGTCTAACCCCTCTTAATTAAAATAAAGGTTCCCAAAGTCAAGAGATATTTCTTCTCCACAGCAGTCACATTCGTAACGAACCTCTATTCCTGCATCTCTTAAATTAAAACAAGCTACTCTAAGAGCGTCGATAAGTTCTGCTTTCTTTTCCCTTTTTCTTTCTTCAAGAATGTCATAACATTCAGTAGCAATCTTTTTAAGTTCACAACTAGCCAAAACTTTTAAATTAATAATATCCATAATTAATCCCCCTCTGTAAAACATCTCATATCATCAACAAAACAATTAAAAGCGAAAAAACATATCCCATCATGATTTAAAACACAATGTTGACAAAGATGATGGTTTTTTACACATTTTTTTAAAAAATTATCAATAATAATCATTTCATCCATAATTTATCTCCTTTCTTTGTAATGTATTCCAAATTTCTACAATAGGATTCTTTTTAAAATATCTTGTTGAAATAGAAAAATTTTTTGTTTTAAATTTACATTGTTTACATTGAACATAAGTTTGTTCAGGTAATGAAAATAATACATATTTAATTTTAGCTTTTCCACCACAACAAGGGCATGGATTTAAAAGATTATCATCCCAGAAAGTTCTTTTATCATGATTATACATAATTTATCTCCTTTCTTTATCTTACAAATAAATTATAACAAAGAAAGAATAATTTGTCAAGTATTTTTTTTATTTTTTTAAGACGCGGCGGCCCAGTCCAAACCGTCCATGGTTTGGTAAAAATAATCCCATGGACGGCGACCGCGCGTATTATTCTTCCTCATTAAATCCACAAATAGGACAAATAAATTCTTTTAATTCTTCTTCGTACCAGTCATCTTCATAAATAGGCTCTCCACAATCAGGGCAGTGATAAAACCTTTCTTCCCAGTCTACAAAAACTCCATAATCTTCATAAACCTGTTTAGCTCTTTCTTCCCATGTCATAATCTTCATCTCCTTAATGATTAAATCTAATGTAATGACTCATCCAGTTTTCACCGAATTTATTAATAAATTCTTCTTTGTAATCGGGATAGTTTTCAAGCACAGAAAGCTTTAAAATTGTATCCCAATCCATTGTACAAAACCATTCATTAGGATAATTTTCATTACATTTTGTAAAACGTAATGTATCTAAAATCCAATTCATGGTTTCCTGTTTGTGAACAGTTGCGATTACCTCAGACAAAAGAATAATCTGTTTGTCAAAAATAGGGGTTATTTCAAAATCAGTTACCATTGTTCCAGAGATTTTACTTTCAAATTTCATAATTGTTCTCCTTTCTCTTTTGTAACTTAATTATAACAGATAAAAAAAGATTTGTCAAGAAGAAATTTTAAAAAGATGCGGGAGCCCGTTGCCCGGATCCTAGGAAGCCGTCCAAATCTTACATTGGACGGCCGCCGCGCTTCATGGTAACTTACTCATTCCTAATCTATCACAGTATTTTAAATACTCTTCTGCTTCTTCTTTTGTTCTAATACCACCTGATGCTTTAATTTTAACATCATCTCCGCACACTGCATGTATTAATTTAACATCTTCTATTGTTGCTCCACCAGTACCAAAACCAGTTGAAGTTTTAACAAAGTCAATTCTTAAATTCTGTATCATGCGACACATGATAATCTTTTCTTCTCTTGTTAAATAACAAGTTTCGATGATAATTTTTAATACAGTGTGTTTACCACAGATTCTTTTTAATCTCTGTAATTCGTCTTTTACATAACCATAAAGACCAGCTTTTAAAGCACCAATATTAATTACTGCATCAATTTCATGAGCACCTGCAACAATAGCCTGTCTTGTTTCTTCTATCTTTGTTTCTGTTGAAGAATTACCAAGCGGAAAACCTACAACAGTACAAACTCTAAGTTCAGGATATTCATTAGATACATACTCTACATAACAAGATGGAATACAAACCGATGCACAACCTTTTTCGATAGCTTCCTTGCAAAGAGCATCAATATCATCTATTGTAGCGGTAGCCTTTAAAAGTGTGTAGTCAATTTTATTATACATAATTTTTCTCCTTTCTTTTCCTCTTTTGTAATTAAATTATATCACAAGATATTTTATTTGTCAAGTAGAAAAGCAAAATTTGCTACGATTTTTTTCTTGTTATTTTAAAAATGATGAGAGAATCGACCGGTAAGATTGTTAAGAAAATAACAAGCAAATTAGCTTTAAAATTACAATAAAAATCAGAGGCTCTCACCTCTGATTTTTTCTTTATTTCTTTTTGCGATGTTCTACTAAATTAATAGTAAAATCTCTACCATTTGAAGTAAAATCAATGTATTTTTCGTCATTTCTAACAATTAATTCATCAATAGTGAAGTTTAAATTGTTATTATCTGACAAATAATACCGAATTGCATCAATAATTTCCTTTTTCAGCGGATTTTCTTTTTTTGTACGTGGTTTTCTGTCACTTTTTGTGCTTTTTGCACCATGAATCGTACTAGTAATGCGATTTTTTGATGCTTTTTCGTTCAATTCTTCGGCTTTTTCATCAGTAATCAGCTCCTTATCATACAGCCACATTTCGCAAGCATCCGAGATAGAAATATCTGTCATGCTCTCCATAATTTTATCAATTTCTTTGTCGTTGATTTCGTAGGACTTGCCTTTGTAAGTGTATTTCATAGTTGTTTTCTCCTTTCTCTTTTTTACAAATAAATTATAACATATTTTTTAAAAAATGTCAAGAGGGAATTTTTAAGTTAGTACCGACTAATTTTGCCCGGGGCAAGGGACAGGCAAGGAGGAGAAGCCTGTCCCACAAAAGGAGGAAAACACAGTATTTAGATAATTAATAAGAGTGGAAGGACTCGAACCTACATTTTAATATTTTACCATTTAAATTACACCCTTAACGCTGGCGGTTTTTAAGGACTAAAACCGCCAAAACCATTTTTTACTAAGCTACTGAGAAGTAAGCTTTCTTTCCTCTCATTTCTTTTGTAACTCTGTCACCAAGTTTTCGCAGAAGAGCCGATACTCTCTGATTTGTGTACCCTGCTACCTCTTCATCAGAAGTCAGAGCAAGCAATTCAGTAATTGTTACTGCTTCTTCCATCTGAGCAAGAGCATTGTAAACCTTTTCAGCTCTCTCTTCTGTTTCAGCCTTTGCTTTAGAGTTTGTAGAAGAGCGTTTCTTTGACAACAGTTCGATTTCATGCTCAAGCTTTTCAACAAGCTCGTCCTTATCTTCTACTTCTGTAGCGTTGATGATTTCAATAGCTCTTGCGAATACTTCTTTCTTTGTCATAAGGCATCAATTCCTTTCTTTTGTGCTTTCTTTATCTTACAAGTTTATTATATCAGATGTTTAAAAGTTTGTCAAGTGTTTTTTTTAATTTTTTTTCGGGGATTGGAAGTGCGCGCCAACTTCCGTGTACCCCATGGACATTGAATTTATGTCATTGCGCCCCATGCCCCAATCGGCGCTTGTTTCCTTACGTTTAACATGGCTTATCTTCTCCTTTCTTACTATGGTCTTATTATACCATAGTCGCCGTTGATTGTCAAGAGGAAATTTGAAAACTTTTTAACTTTTTTCGTAACACCCAACCAGCGTTCCTAGCGTAGCCAGATGCTCTACTGTGTTTTGTTTTCTCATTTCTTGAGTTTATTATAGCAGATAAATTAAGAGTTTTCAATAGGCAAAATGCACAAAATTAACAGATCAAAATTGTGCAAAGTGCGCGGCGGCCCGGGCACAATAAGATGCCCTTAGTGATTAAGGGCATCCGCGCTTTTACAAGATTTTAGTTTCAGATACAAAATATTTAGCATTGTATTCTTTTAATACTTTCTTTACTTTTGCACTTTCCTCTTGTGTTTTACAGTAGAAGTTAAAAATGTAATAGGTATCAATATCAAAATAATTAAAATGTCTAATGTTGTACTTTTGACAATCTACTAGCAAAAAGTCTTTTTCTTTAGAGGGGATAGTGACTTCTATTTTCCAAAGTTTGTCTTTTCTTAGTTTTTCTTCTATTGCTTTTACAATAAATACCATTACAAAGTTACAACCACCAATAATAACAACCTTTTCCCACATTGGCAATTCACAAACCATGTAAATTACTACTACAGTATAAAGTCCATAAGCTACCGCATTAGCTACCGCAGCCATAAGCTTTCCACCATTAATAGTACAAAGTGACTTAACAGTCTGAATAACTACATTTACTGCATTAAGAATGATAAATAAAATTAATAAACTCATTTGATTGTTTTCCTTTCTTTCTTTTGTGTTTTCTCAACCTGTAAATAAATTATACAATAAAATTAAAAGGTTGTCAAGTGCTTTTTTAAAAAAGTTTGGTCCGGACGCAGATGCCCTTGCTAGGCAAGGGCTTCCGCAATTTCCTTTCTTTTGTTCTGAACAATTCGCCAACAAGCTGTGTAAACTCTTGTCTCAAATTTTTTATGTTGTCTGTAACAGTAAGCCATGATTGCCGTTTCAATCAATACATCCTCAAGACCTGTGTGTTCTTCTTTAAAATCTAAATCCTTTGTAATATATTTGTAACATACTTCAGCGTTAGTAAGAATATTACCTTTCGGACTAATAAAACCATTAGTTTCAGCAAATTTAATATAACTTGGTCTGTTCATTAGACAACTACAAGCCATGTGCCAGATACATTGAAATTCTGTACCATACGGAAAGAACCATCTCATCCATGATTTAGAAATGTACCGAATATCATTATTTAATGCTCTCTTGTCAAAACCCATGTTGTAGGCACAAACTGTAGTTGTATTAAATTCCTTCATGTCAGCAAGCATTTTTTTTCTGATTGTCCAGATACCCGCAATTTTTCTTTTCTTGTTCTTGATTTCTTCTTCATACTTTGGCAATTTTTCAGCATAGTAAGCACTTTGCATCAGCTCTTTTTCTTTGCAATAGATTTCATAAACTGAATAAGAATGTGTTTTGTAGATATTACCTTGTCTATCTACAACAGCCCAACCAACATCATACGGTAAAGGTTGTTCAACAGAGTTAGCAGTTTCAGTGTCAAGTACAATAAAATACTGTTTTTTCATAGTTTTCTTATCTCCTTTCGATAAATTAATTATACTACAAAGGAAAGAAGATGTCAAGCATTTTTTACTCGTTTTTTTGCTTATTTTCTTGGAAATGATAAAAAGTACGCTTCGCAAGTATTGTAAGATTTCTATCTTAAAATTCCCTAATTAAAATGTTTGTTTTTTTAAAAGTCAGAGAAAGAGCGCGGCGGTTGTTAAAATCTTGACAAGGACTGGTCCGGTCTTTCTTGTCACGAAAATTATACAATAATCGTGACAACCGGACGCTTCACTAGAGTAAAGTGGGAAAGGGAGTGGCTTTCACCACTCCCACCAGACTAGGCAGTCCACAGAGCCTTGCCCTTTACTACCTCTTTAGTTGCACCACCAGCTTCTACCATCTGACGAAGCAGAGCAGATACACGCTGATTTGTCAGCTCTTCATCATCCAGAGCTTTAAGGATTTCAGTTACCGTCTGACCCTCATCGTTCAGAACCTCAGCGATGCGAGCCTTGATGCTCTCATTCTCTACCTGACGCTTTGTCGGCTTGCTAGATTTGGAACGCTTACGGCTCAGAAGTTCTACCTCATGGTCGAGAAATTCATCATAGTCAACGATACCATTTTCATTAAGGATGCCTTTGATTGTTGCGAATGTTTCTTTCTTTGTCATAGTTATCAATTCCTTTCTGTGTGTGTTTTGTTTACCTTACGTAGTAATTATAACATGGGGTTTCTTGTTTGTCAAGGGGTTTTAAAAAATTTTTTTAAATTTTTTAAAATCGAGGTTTTCCTGCTACGTTTCACGCGCTCTAGTTATTCTCTCTCGAAGACTCCACCTTTGGGCGCCTCCCCTTGACAATTATTATTATAGCAGATTTGGAGAAAAATGCAAGTAGTAAAATTGCACAAAAATCGCGGGCGCCCGTTGTGCAACATTTTTTGCCCGGGCCGAGGTCAGGCACAAACCCGACTTTCAAGCCACATAATCATTTCTTTATTTGTATTTTTAAAACGAACATTAATACTTTTTTTATTACTCTGTAAATGCTGTTTTTTTCTAAGTGCTACATGAAGAAAGCCTCCAAATTCACTTTTATTCATAATATATTCTGTTACAATTTGAGTCTCTTCGTTAAATTCAACCCACATCCAGTGTTTATCTTTTGGAGCATGTTGAAAATAATATTTAATCTGTTGAGAAATAGAAAAGTCTTTTTCTCCAATATTTCGTCCTAGACCAGCGGCAGAACTTTTAACTTCTATTTTTTCTTCTGGAATATCGAAGCCTTTTGTGCCATCGGTAGAAGGATTTGAAAGATAATCAAGTCCACGATGATATTTTACAATACTTTCACAAAGCATTCCACGGTTACAATTTGCTTTTGCTCCAATAATGTGATATTGCATACGAGAAATCCCTGTTTTTTCATAATCCATTGTATTAACATAAGTTCTTTTTATCATTGTTTATTTCTCTCCTTTCTTTTCTCTGTAATTATAATATCACATTTGCGGCAGAATGTCAACCTTTTTTAAAAAAATTTTTTACCCGGGCCGAGGTTAGATGAAACTAGGGCGGTTGCTACCAAAGAGCGACCGCCGCGTTTTAATTCCAGCATTTAAACAATGTACAAAAATTTTACTTTCTATTTCCACATCTTCTAATCCCGTGTGACTTTCGATAAACTCATTATCTCCACTTAAATACCGCCATAAGATTTCAGCAGTTAATCTATTTTGGGGGGTCTTGTGATTTGTCAAATAATTATTCTCTTTACAAAAGAGGGTATAGTCTTTTGATTTTCCAATCACATCCCGAGCCATTTTTAAAGTGTCTAAAATTTTACATGAATAAGGGAAGAAGTATCTGTATTTCGAGCCTGTCAAATATCTAAGGGTAACATTTAAAGCGTTATAATCAAAATACGCATTATGAGCAAATACCGCCTGACATTTAAACCTTTTTCTATCTCTTAAAAATTGCCGTCTTATTTTCAAAAAGCTTGTCAAAATTCTTTTGCCTGCTTTAATATCTTCCCAATACTGAGGAATCTTTTCCGCAAAATACGCACTTTTCATTAGGGGTGTATCTAAAAATATTTCTGCTACTACATAAGACCTTTCAAGAAATACATTTCCTCTTCTATCAATTATCTGCCATCCTACATCGTAAACTAGGGAGTTAGATAAATCTAATTTCCCATCTGTTTCGAGGGCGTTAGTAGTTTCAGTATCAATTCCTAGAAAATATTTTTTACGTTTATCAAATTTTTTCATTAAAAGTAATCACCTCTCTTTCTTAGTTAAGTATAGCATACTCTGTTAGTTGTGTCAAGAGGTAATTTTAAAAGAATGTCATAGTATTTATGCAAAGCATTGAAAAATTCTTTTTCAAAATCCTTTACAGTTTGTCTATTGTTTTCTAATATTCTTACTGCTTCTCTTGTTGCTATTCTTTCTTCATAAACTCCACAATAAGCAATTTGTTTATTAATAGTATCAGAATCTGTATAGGTTTTTATTCTTTCAACTCTTCTCTTGTCTTTCTTAGATTTTAACCTATTTTTTCTACTCATACCGCCCCATGTTACATAATGTCCTAGTTCATGCAATAAACTAAAAGTAAACATAGAACATAATTCAATATTTGGATAAGTATTCATAAGATACTTTTTAAAACCATAGTCAGATAAAGGTAATTCAAATAAGGTATAACTAACTTCTTTAGTAGTATCATAATAAGCAAAATCTAAATCCATAAAACATTCTACTTCATTAAAACCTAAATTTTCAAAAAATTTATTTATTAAGCAATCAAGCATTTCTACATACATAATAAACCCTCCTTTTTCTTAATTATAACAGATAATATTTATATTGTCAAGGGGGATTTTTGGCCCGGGCAAGGAAAGCCCTTGTTTTAAACAAAGGCTTTCAAGATTTCAAGTATATTTTTATTTGCGTCTATTGTTGCACCTAATCGCCAACCTTTTCTAACTTTTTCGTTATCATCAATTAGAATCTGAAAATCTGCTTTTCCTCTTGTGCAGTTAGCTTTTGTTGTTCCATACTGTACACCATGAAATTCATCATAAGGAAATTCATAATCCGCCAACCATTTTTTCTTTGCGTATGTGACAACTTTTTTATACTCTACGCTAGAATCTTTAGACAGCCATGTTGTAACTACAATCCGCCATCCCAGCTTTTTCAATTCTTCCAGAGTATTTTTTAATTCTACCATATCATACATAGGTTCACATTCTACATATGGTCTAGGATTTTCACTTCTTAAATCTGCCAACCATCCCTCTACACCGTATAAGTTAGCGATTGTACCATCCATATCAAATACCAACATTTTAGTCATATCATATACCCTCCTTTGCTATATATATTATACCATGTGGCAGGGGTTTTGTCAACCCCTTGCCATCATTTTTTTCAGGCTTTTTTCATTTGTAAAAGTTGCCTTTTCATATTTAATTTGATATGCTACACCGTCAACTTCAATATCTCCGGCTTCCGTATATGGGATGTTATCCTTTTCCCAAACCTGACCGAAATATTCAGTGACAAGCTTTTCAGCAATTTCACCTTTATTATATTTGCTATTTGCTACCAGACCATCGAAAAATTTAGTTGAGCATATAGCCGTTGCATTTTCAGTCATGAGAAGCATTTTCTGTGCTTTGTTCGGCTTGAATCTTAAAGCATATCCAGCCCCGCGGCTTGCCTTATCTAAGCAAGTTACACGGTCAACCAGTTCATGAGTTCCTATGGTAAAAAATACAGTACCATTCAGGTTGTACACCAGAATGTAGTGGTTAGTGTACGCTAATCTGTTATATCCGTCCTGTAACATCCGCTTAATAATTTCGTTAGTCATGGCTAATCCCTCCTATTTGGTGCTTGCCTTACCCTTCCCTTACAGTATAAGGGATTTCAGACCGGAAGTCAAGGAAAATATTGCACAAAATATCATGAATTTCGGGACGGGATTTTGTGCAAATTTTTGCTAAAATTAGTCTTGACAAACCTGGCTCAGGTATGGTATAATTTTTCGGGCCGCAGCCTGCGACCACGGCCCACTCGCTCTCTTTGTCAAGCACTTTTTATTCGTCAAATTGCACAAAAAAATGGCTTTCATGCGAAAGCCATTTCTACTGCTTGGTTAAGAGCTTCCCAAAGCCCTAAAGCTTTAAGTTTATCAGCGTATGGATTTGTGGAGGAATCGCAGTTTGCGATAGCTTCCATTTCAAATTCATAAGCCTTGCGGATAATTTCCTGCTCAGCGGTTGTGCGGTTGAAGAATGATGTTGTCATGTGAAGCCCTCCTTTAAGGTGTGCTGTGTTATTTGTTAAGTTAATTATAAGCGATAATTCTAGATTTGTCAAGGGGGATTTTATAAATCATCCCCCATTTCTTCTTCATACTCTATTCCAGAGATGTAATAATCTTTTTCAAAATCGCAACACCATGCTTCAAGGTCAAGGTACGCAAGCATTTCACTAGATACAGAAGATTTGAAGATTTTTGCGGAACGAAGTGGAGATTCTTCAGAGAAGAAAAGCTCTTTATAGCGATCCGTATATACTAAATCTGGATAAGAGCGTTTCCGCATTTCTCCTCTATATTTGTAATAAGGATAAATTCTTTCAGTTTTTTTCTCTTCTGCTCTCATTTCCTCTACCAGACCTAAAATCATTTCTTTTGTATACATCATTTTTATTTCCTCCTGTTTTGTGTGCCCTTGTTTCATTTCCTGAGTTAATTATAAGCTATATTGCAAAGATTGTCAACCGGTTTGGTGAAATTCGGGAAGAAAAAAGTGTACAAAATATTGCTAAAAGCTTTGTGAAAAATGCCGACGCGATTTTTGTTGAAAATATCGGATCGTTGCGGTAAAAGACCATACCACAACGATCCGCCCGAGCAAATAAAAAAAGAGCCTTTCGGCTCTGTCCTGCTGCATGACCCCCATTCCAAGGACTTTGGGTTACTCACTGAAGAGCTTGGTTCACACTTATATTCCGCGCCATGCGGCTCCGCGCGGATTGAGGACTTTGGCATCAGGGTGACTTACTCGGCTCAACTTGTGGCCTCCCTCTTCGGTTCTGCCCTGCTTCCCTCTCTCTGATATTATAATACTACAGGGTTAAGTAAATGTCAACCCTTAAATTAAAAAAATTTAAAAAAAGTGGCACGGCTTTGCGGCCGCGCCAGGAAAGAGGTAAGATAAAACTAACTATCGGGATTTCATTTATTCTGAGTACATAAGACTTTCTGGCTGGAAAACTGCCTTCCTGAGACCTGGCAATTTTTCGGCAACACCCTGTCGCAAGCGATTGGTGTTAAAACCGGTCTTATGTATACTTATTTTCATTTTTCTAGTTTCAGTTTCTGAGCAAAATAAAAAGTATCTGGATCTGTGTTGTGCTTTCTACAAGAGATTAAGTAATCCCTAGCACTTTGCTCGGAGATAATGAAAACTAGTTCTGTAAGTATACCATAACGACATTCAAAGATTCTAAAAATGTCATTCATGGTTTTTATCTCCTTTATTTTATATATTTATTATACCAAAAAAATTTTAAAAAATCAAATAAGCCGCGGGCCCGGTACACATAACAAAAAGGCGCCCTTGCTGAACAAGGGCCGCCGCGCTTTAATATTCTTTTAATAACCTTTCATACTCTTCTTTTGTTATTTCTTTCCAGTAAGCTACTGCCATAGGTCTTACATAATCTTTTAACAATGCTCCTGTGATTATATTTACAAAATATCTCATCTCTTATCTCCTTTCTGGAGGAGGATTACTCCTCCTCCTCTGCTTCGTATTCTTTCATCAGGTCTTCGATTGTTGCTCCCCATTCTATCATTTCTCTTGTCATTTTGTGTACCTCCTTTTGTTTTCCTTTCCTTTTCTGATTATAGTATAGCATGACCGGATTAGTTTGTCAACCAAAAAATTACACAAAAAACTTTTTTATTTTTGTACATTTTGTCAATAGACAAGAACCGGTCTTTCTGGTATATTATAATTGAAGAAAGGAAAGAGATACAAAACAAAAGGAGGACAAAAAAATGACGACATTAAATTTAACAGTAAAAGACATCAACAATAAAATCGACATCCTTGAAACAAGAAAATTCATGTTAGCGATGAAAGACAACTGGACAAGAAAAGACTTTGAAGAGGATAGACGACTTGCAAGAGAAATTACAGAACTTGAAAAGATGTTGGAAGAGGTTTAAAAACCTCTTCTTTTTTTACTGCGGGATTAGGCATGACTAATTAAAGTTAGTTACAACTAACTGTCGCTCAAAAAAGAAGTGGTTCACACCACTTCTTACTTAATAACTAAATCATGTCTAAATAAAATATCATCAGGCTCTCCAGAATCTCCCATTTCAAAAGTAGAAATAACAAAATCTCCTTTTTCTGCTTCTGTATTTTGATAATTAATGTAGGTATAAGGCTCTTCTAGTTCATACTGCATACAATAAACAGAATGTCCGTTTCCTACTTCATCAATACATTGTCCGACATTTAATTCTACTGGATGTGTAGTTGGGGTTGTTGACATCATAATTACCGATAAAAGAAATACTTTAAATAACATTTTATTCATCTCCTTTTGCTGGAATTGCATACCATACACATAATGCTACTGCTAAGATAATCGCTAAAATCATTTTGTTTACCTCTCTTTCTGATATTATAATACCACAACCTACCCCGGTTGTCAACTAAAAAATTGCACAAATTTCGGGATCTGTCTTAGTTAAAATTTTGTGCAATTTTTTACTTGACAAACTGCCTCAGATGTGTTAAAATAAAAAACGGCTCGCGACAGGCGCCCGCGAGCCGCCAAGAAAAAAGGGAAGCCTAAGCTTCCCTGACCACTCTGTACAGCTCCTTTGCTCCTCGGTTCAGCCAGTACTCTACGCCGTCCTGTGTTCCGAAGTAGCTAGCTGGTTTATTCAGTACTGTTACCGTGATAACCTTTACTGCTAAGGGGTTAAGACCTGCTTTTTTCACTTTCGCTAAAATTGTCATCTTTGTTCTCCTTTCTGTGTTTACCTCTCTCTTTCTGTAATTATAATACCACAGTCCGGATTATTTGTCAACCCTTTTTACAGATAAAATTTTAATTTTTTCTGAGGGTATTTGCTTTTTTAATTCTAAGCCATAAACTTTAAGCTTTGCCTCTTCCTCTGTTTCTGCGTAAACGGTGTAAACCCTGTTTCCCCATTTGTTACCTTTAACTTCTACTTCATACTTGTTAGTCATGATTAACTCCTTCCCACCCGCCCTGCGCAGGTTAGCTATTTCTAATTACTTCCTGTCTTTTCTTAATTCTTTCTAACCTTTTAAGTCTTTCTTTTTCTTCTTCTTCTTCTTTTGCATCTTCTAATCTTGCTTTGATAGTTCTCTTTGAGTCCTCATTCTTCCACTTTGTCGCAGTGTAGAAGTCAGCTACAGTGTGAAGTAAGGTACCTTTGTAATAACAATCATAAACTAAATTTCTCATTATTTCTCTCCTTTTCTGGTGTTTCCTTTTCTTGTTACATTTATTATACCATGTCCTGTCTGTCTTGTCAAGGTCTTTTTTACAAGACCTTGACATTTTTGATTGTATCATCTTTTCTGTTATTGTCTGTGTGATTTGTGTAAAACTTAATTCTTACTTTGTCGTTCTCTGTGTATCCTGTTCCGTAGAATGTCCATTCATTGCCTGTTTCATCAATAACTGTTACTTCTTCTGTGTTGTTATCTGTCTGTGTGATGATGCCTGTCTGTGTGTAGTGGCTCTCAATGTGTCCGACTGTCCCGAATACTGTGAAGATAACTGCGATGATGATAATTGTTCTGATGATAGTTTTCATGGTTTGTTCTCCTTTTCTTTGGCGAAGTGTTTTCCTTTGTTCTGATTTAATTATAGCACAATCAGCAGGAAATACAATAGGCAAAATACACAAAGATAATTGATCCGGTTTGTGCAGATTGACAGCCGCGGCCGCCGTGTCATGGATCACTTACACCATGTCTGTTACGTTTCATAGTAAGCGCTGCCGCGTCTCAAATACTGCATAACCAATACTCTTTTATCCTTCTCTTCTTACTTCCTTCTTACCTCTTACTACTTACCTCTTGCTTACCTAATAACACTTATTACTATTACTATCTATTACTTAATACATAACAATAATAATAAACATTATTATTTATTTATTTATTTATTTATTTATTTTATCTCTCTCTTTTATTCTCTCTTGCTCTCTCTCTTGTCCTCTTAGACTTGACTAACCTTGCTTACACAAGGTCAGCCAGTCGTCTTTCGATTGCCTCAGCCTGTGGTACTGGACAGTCAATCTGTACCTGAATGTAATCAAACTCTACAGTTTCAATTCTTACAAAACAATTAAACTCTCTCTTAATCTTCCAAAGTCTTTCTCTTACTTCTTTAGTATCTTCCATAAATACACAAATAGTTGTCATCATCCTCTACCCCTTTCCTTTGTACATCTTTTTCTTTCTAAAATAAATATACCACAAAATATTTATTTTGTCAACCGGTTTTTTAAAATTAGATCTACAACTTTTAGTTTCAGATACATTGTTAAAAATTTAACAAGTCTGCCTTGTTAAAACTTTAACTTACTGTTTCTCGATAAGAAGCAAAAATTTAGGATTTTGCTAAAGTGATGCATTTGAAAATTTTTGGCATGAAATTTGCTAGTGAGTGTGAAAATATAAAACTCGGCGCGTTTTGCCAGTGAACGCGCCGAGCGATTGTTTGGGAGGGATATTAAGGAGGGTCTAATTTTCCCGGCTGTAAATTCGCAAAGAGGATCTACGCAACGTACCGGGGTGGTATTTCGGGAGAAAAATTATTGAAAAATAAAAAATGATGTGCGCTCGACATTAACAGTACCAAGTCTTTTTAAAAAACAAATAACGTACCAAGTTTAATTTTAAAACTATAATATTAATATTTTCCTGTTTCTGCTCTCTTTTTATAGTTTCTTGGTTTCTTACTTCCACTGATTAATTCATATACACCTCTCGTTGCAATCTTCTTTGCAGACGGAATCGGTTTTGTTGGAATATGAAATCCTTTTCTTCTTGCCATAATTATACCTCCTTGTCAATTAGCCGGCCGCGCTCTTTAAATCTATTTTCCAATAGCTTCTGTCTTTTGATAAGGAATATCACCTAACATTCCTAAACTATTATAAAACCTTAATTCCCTATTCATATTCTCCACTATATAACTACTTCTCTCTTGTCTATCCTTCACATCAATCCAAATATGCCAAGTATAATTACTAGTTCTATGTGATCCAAAGAATCTATATTTATGTATTTTATAAATTAGTTCTTTATCTAGTTCCCATTCAGTTCCTAACCAAATTACTTCATGTTTACTATTCTCTTGAATCTTTTCGTCAACAAGAGCATACACATATCCTGTATTATCATTTACAATTTCAACAGAAAGAATTGTACTAAAAATAGGAAGTTCTACAAAAAGCATGTTTTCATTAAAATCTGTATCTATTTCATATTTATTAATTATCATAATAAATTTCCTTTCTTCTCTTTTGTTTAATTATAACAAAATTTTTTATTTTTTTCAATAAAGGTCATTTTAAGTGAAATTGATTGACTGAAAAATTTTTGGTATAATAGTGATAAATAAGTAGAACATATAAAATACAAATATATGAAGTAAAGGAGGCGGCGGTCGCCGTACAAAACATGCAATAGACGAGAGACCAAGAATATATAAAACTAGACTATACGTTAGAATAGCCTAGCGCCCGCGTCTAGTTGGTAAATAAAATCGTTGAAAGCACTCCTCCAGAAAAGTTAAATAAAAAATATTTAGAGATTCTCGCAGATTATATAATATTTGCTATGGATAAAAAATAGAAAAAAGAAAAGAAAATTAATACAGATAATAGAATGGTTACAATAAATAAACGAGAAACCTCTTTTTAGGGATTGGTAAGTAAATTTGAAAATGGTGAAGATGGTATTTATAATATGATTATAAATGATAAAAATGTACTTTTAACCCCTAAATATTAGATAACAAAAGAGGATGTTGAAACGATCCCTTAGCTTAAAAGTTTAAGGGAAGAAATAGAAAGGATAGAAAA
>JAEIGA010008117.1_pt1 | contig 15915 bp, 10 predicted proteins | sample 9270691 | NCBI WGS metagenome assembly JAEIGA01 (sample SAMN17057246, study PRJNA624740) | gut metagenome | biome: biome; isolation source: fecal sample | host: Bos grunniens | place: China: Xizang | collected 2019
AGCTCCTGCATAGAGAATATCTCCTGCTCGGTGCCGGGGTTCCAGCCAAGGAGCGACAACATATTGATAAATGCCTCGGCAAGGTAGCCATCCTCGCGGTAGCCGCGTGATGTCTCGCCTGTGGGTGATGTCCAGAACAAGGGGAATACGGGGAAGCCCATCTTGTCACCATCGCGCTTCGAGAGCTTACCGCTGCCCGTAGGCTTTAGCAACAATGGAAGGTGTGCGAACTCGGGCTGTGAGTCTGTCCAGCCGAAGGCACGATACAAGAGGTAGTGCAAAGGCAATGATGGCAACCACTCCTCACCACGGATTACGTGCGAAACCTCCATGAGGTGGTCGTCAACGATGTTTGCGAGGTGGTATGTTGGAAGAGCATCTGCCGACTTGTACAATACCTTGTCGTCGAGCGTAGATGTGTTCACCTCGACATGGCCACGGATAAGGTCATCCATCTTAACAACCTCGTTCTCGGGCATCTTGAAGCGTACTACCCACTGGTCGCCACGCGCGATGCGTGCCTCGACCTCCTCCTTCGAAAGGCTCAACGATGTGGGGAGCTTTGTGCGCACCTCGTAGTTGTATGCGAATGTCTTGCCTGCATCCTCAGCCTCCTTGCGAAGAACATCGAGCTCCTCGGGGGTGTCGAAGGCGTAGTATGCCCAGCCAGCATCGATGAGCTGCATAGCATACTTCAGATATATCTCGCGGCGCTCGCTCTGACGGTAGGGGGCATGTGGACCACCAACGCCTACACCCTCGTCAATCTCGATGCCGCACCACTTCAACGACTCGATAATATACTCCTCGGCACCTGGCACGAAGCGCTGTGAGTCGGTATCCTCGATGCGGAGGATCATCTTACCGCCATGACGGCGTGCAAAGAGGTAGTTATATAGAGCTGTACGAACGCCACCAATGTGTAGTGGACCTGTGGGGCTGGGTGCAAAGCGCACTCTTACTTCACGTTTCATAGTATGTTATTTTGCTTTTTTGATTATACGTATAGGTTATAATTTACTTCTCCTTAATGTAAAACTCTGAGCGTACGGTTACGCGAGCCTTCTTGTCGCGTGACGAGAGGTTGAACGAGCCACCTGCAAGGAACTCCTCATCGCCCGTAGCTGCGGTAATCTGGAAGACACCGGCACGTGCTGTTTTAAGCTTGCCCAGCTCCGCTTCCGAGCTATTTGCGATGTTGAGAGCACGCTCACGCGCGTCGGCAGCTGCCTCGGCGAGGAGCTTTAGCTTTACGTCCTCAAGACCACTGAAGTAATACATGGGGTTCTCCACGCTGATGTCGATGCCCTCGGCAAAGAGCGATGTGAGCTCGCGAGCAGCACTCTCCACAGTGTCGATATCCTCTGACTCAATGGTGTAGTTCAAGCGGATTTTGTAACCTGCAAAGAAATCGCCTACATAGTCGCCATTCTCATACTTCGAGCGGTGAAGCTCGTAGCTATTGGGCATGTCGAATGAGATGCACTCCTCCTTTACGCCCTTCTTCACAAGGAATGAGACAACCTTGTTACGGCTCTGCTCAAGCGCTTTATAAGCAACGGATGCCTCGTAATCCTCTGCTCTGATCTCGCCCTCGATGACAATGAGGTCAGATGAAAACTCTGTCTCGCCAAGACCTGTGACAGTGATAGTGCCCATAGAGGGCTTGTTGCCCTCGGTATATGCCGCAGCCACAACAATAGCAGCAAGCAGAAGGCTTAGCGACATGATGATGTATTTCCAGATGTTGTTCATAGTGGTAATCGTATGCTATGTTATACGTTGAATAGGAAGTGCATGATGTCGCCATCCTCGACAATGTACTCCTTACCCTCGATGCCAATCTTACCCACCTCGCGGCAAGCACGCTCCGAGCCAAGCTCAACGTAGTCGGCATACTTGATAACCTCGGCGCGGATGAAGCCACGCTCGAAGTCGGTGTGGATGATACCCGCAGTCTCGGGAGCCTTCATGCCACGACGGAATGTCCATGCGCGGCTCTCGTCAGCACCTGTGGTGAAGAATGTCTGCAAATCCAAAAGGCTATATGCAGCCTTGATAAGACGGCTCACGCCTGACTCCTCCAGACCCATATCCTGCAAGAACATCTGACGCTCCTCGTAAGTCTCCAACTCAGCGATGTCGGCCTCGGCACTTGCCGCTACGATAAGCATCTCGGCATGCTCGCTTGCAATAGCAGCACGCACAGCCTCGGTGTGTGCATTACCCGTTACGGCTGATGCCTCATCTACGTTACATACATAGAGTACGGGCTTGTCGGTGAGTAGGTTGAGATCGGCAACACACTTGCGCTCCTCGGCAGAGAGCTCCACGGTACGAGCCGAGAGACCCTGCTCCAAAGCCTCCTTATACTGGCAGAGGATGTCGTACTGGCGCTTTGCAAGCTTGTCGCCCGCTGTTGCCTGCTTCTGGCACTTGCCGATGCGGTTCTCGATTGTCTCGAGATCCTTGAGCTGAAGCTCGGTGTCGATGATACCCTTATCGCGTACGGGATCTACGGTGCCATCGACGTGTGTGATGTTCTCGTTCTCGAAGCAGCGCAATACGTGGATAATAGCGTTGGTGTTACGGATGTTTGCGAGGAACTTGTTGCCGAGACCCTCGCCCTTTGACGCGCCCTTCACGAGACCAGCGATATCCACAATCTCGATTGTTGTGGGTACTACGCGCTTGGGGTTATCAATCTCCACAAGCTTGTTGAGACGCTCGTCGGGTACGGTGATAACACCCACGTTGGGCTCGATAGTACAGAAAGGGAAGTTTGCAGCCTGCGCACGCGCATTAGACAAACAGTTGAAAAGTGTTGACTTACCTACGTTAGGTAGTCCTACAATACCACATTGTAATGCCATAAAATTCTATTTTTTTAATTATTATCTTATTTTCTTTTTAGTATCTTTTGTGAATGTCATGCTGAGCTTGTCAAAGCATCTCCTCGAGGCTGACTGTTTACATCGTCGAGAGTTGGTACTCGCTCAGGAGATTCTTCACTTCGTTCAGAATGACAGTGTGCAACAAACCTGTCTCATTTAGTCCGCCTGAGAAACGTTTACTAGTGCCTCGCGATATGCGTTCAGGATGCGAGACTTGGAGATGAAGCCAAGGTAGCGGTTATGTTTATCCACCACGGGGAGCATCCATGTGTTGCTCTGCTCGAAGCGAGGCATGATGTTCTGTATCATCTCATGCTCCTGCACCTTGTCGGGTGGTTGTATCATGTAGTGCATGATAGATGTAGGCCACTTGTCGCGGTTGAACATATCGTGACGCAGGTCGTCGAGCTGTACGATGCCAAGCAACTCTCCCGATGTGCCAACAACGGGGAAGATGTTACGTCGTGCACTTGCAATGATGTTTACGACATCACCCAGCGTGAGAGACTCGCGTATGCGGATAAAGTCGGTCTCCATAAGCTGGTCGAGACGCAGAAATACGAATGCCGAAGAGTCCTTGTCGTGTGTGAGCAACTCTCCACGCAAACGCAACTGTTTGGTGTAGATGGAGTCGCGGTCCATGCTGTAGTTTACGGCGAATGATATGCACGACACAATCATCAGCGGAATGAATAGTCCGTAGCCATTAGATAGCTCGGCAATAAGGAAGATTGCCGTTAGCGGAGCCTTCATTACGCCCGACATAACGCCCGCCATACCTGCCAGCGTGAACGATGTAATTGAAACATCCCATCCGAATATTACCTGGCATACCACAGCGATTGTAGCACCCGCAAAGGCACCCACAAAGAGCGAGGGTGCAAACGTACCACCAACACCACCTGCCGCATTGGTCGTAGCCATGGCTATAACCTTGAAGAGCATGATGGCAACGAGGTAGATTATAAGGAACCAGTCCGTATGGCTCAATGATGGAAAGAGCGTGTGGTTGAAAAGCGTGTCGGTGTTACCACTCATCAATGCGCCGAAGGCATCGTGACCCTCACCATAGAGTGGGGGAAAGATGAAGATGAGCACGCCGAGGGTAATTCCCGCATATAGCCATTTCTTCCATTGTAAGCCTATACCCTTGTAGAAACCTCCCACTTTTGAGTTGACAGAGGTGAAGTAAAAGGCCATGAGTCCGCAGAAGCAGCCCAAAAGCAGGAATAGGGGCACCTGCTCAACCTGGAACATATCGTTACGTGATAGCGATACGGCGATGATGGGCGAGAAGCCGTGGAACACCAGCGATGTGATGGTCGCAGTCATTGATGCCAGAAGCAGTGGAATGATAGACTTCGAGGTGATTTCGAGCATAAGAATCTCGAGCACGAAGACAACACCCGTAATCGGAGCCTTGAAGACTGCCGCAACCGCAGCACCCGCGCCACAGCACAATAGCAGCGTGATGTTCTTGTAGTTCAGTCGTGCGAGCTTACCGATGTTCGAGCCTATGGCAGCACCCGTCAATACGATAGGTGCCTCGGGACCTACGGAGCCACCAAAACCGATTGTCGTAGCACCACCCACGATTGATGTCCATGTGTTGTGACCCTTGATGCGCGAGTCGGTACGCGACATGGCGTACAGAACGCGCGTCACACCTTCCGAGATGCCATCTTTGACGATGTGCTTGACAAAGAGCGTCGCCAGGATGATACCTATGGCAGGGTAGATCAGGTAGAGCCACTGCGCCTGGTCGTTGGGAGTCCACGACGTAAGCAGATGGGTTATGGTGTGCAGTAATGTATTGAAGATGTATGCTCCAATACCTGCGCACAGACCCACCAAAACGGCGAGTATCGCCATTGTCTGCGCATCGGACAGGCGACGCGAGATGGCGAGATAGCCGTTATAGATGTATTCCTTTATCTGTCGTTCAAATTTCATAGAGTCGGGTAATGAGTGTTACTCCTTACGATACTCCGCCGCCTGGCGAGCGATAAGCTCCTTGTCGTCGAAGTAGTTTATGCGCATAGCGTTGCGCACATCGTTGAGGGTCTCGGCTGCAGCCTTGCGTGCCTCGTCAGAACCACGGCGAAGAATCTCGTAGACCTCCTCGATGTGCTGCTCGTAGTGCTTGCGACGCTCACGAATAGGCTCTAGCAACTCCTCCAATACTGCGATGAGCAACTTCTTGCACTTAACATCGCCAAGGCCACCACGACGGTAGTGATCCTTCATAGCCTCGAGGTTCTCGTAGTCGGGACAGTACTTAGCAAAGTGCTCGGGGCGTGAGAAGGCATCGAGATATGTAAAGACGCAGTTGCCCTCCACCTTGCCTGGGTCTGATACCTTGAGGTGGTCGGGGTCGGTGTACATGCTCATCACCTTCTTCTTTATGTCCTCAGCCGAGTCAGAGAGGTAGATGCAGTTGCCGAGTGACTTTGACATCTTGGCCTTGCCGTCGGTGCCTGGCAGACGCAAGCAAGCCGAGTTTGTGGGAAGCATGATTTCGGGCTCAACGAGGGTCTCTCCATAAACAGAGTTGAACTTGTGTACAATCTCGCGTGTCTGCTCAATCATAGGCTCCTGGTCCTCACCCACGGGAACGGTAGTTGCGCGGAAGGCTGTGATGTCGGCAGCCTGCGAAATAGGGTAGGTAAAGAAGCCTACGGGCGTACCCTTGCGCTGCTGGTTCTCCTGCTCCTCGCCATGCTCCGCAAAGCCACGGAGTGTAATCTCTGCCTTTACGGTTGGGTTGCGCTGCAGGCGCTGCACGGTAACGAGGTTCATATAGTAGAACGCGAGTTCCGTAAGCTCTGTAACGTATGACTGGATGAAGATTGTTGACTTTGTGGGGTCGATACCGCATGAGAGGTAGTCGAGAGCAACCTCGATAATATTCTCGCGTACTTTGTCGGGGTTGTCTGCATTATCGGTTAATGCCTGTGCATCGGCAATCATGATGAATATCTTGTCGTAGAGTCCTGTGTTCTGAAGTTCTACGCGGCGGCTCAACGAGCCTACGAAGTGTCCGAGGTGGAGTTTGCCAGTTGGGCGGTCTCCTGTAAGTATTATCTTTGCCATAATCAATGTATTATTTCATTTTGGGTTTCTCATTATGCGTGCGCGTACGTCTCGTACGCGCAATAAAACGGACAAATATATAAAAAAAATCGCATTATTAACCATATCTGTTTGTGTTTATAGATTTTTTTTATAACTTTGTGCTTAGTAAACAGTATACCCTTATATAGACTATGACTATTATTCAGCTTGAGTACCTCTTGGCGGTTGCCAATTGTGGTAGTTTTTCATTGGCTGCAGAGCATTGTTTCGTTACGCAGCCATCGCTCTCGATGCAGGTTAAGGCTCTCGAGGAGGAGCTTGGTGTGGTGCTTCTTGACCGCACAAAGAAGCCAATCATTCCCACGGCTGTTGGTGAGGTGGTTTTGGAGCAGGCTCGCGAGGCATTACGCTCGTATAAGCATATCCACGAGACGGTAGCCGAGATGCGTGGCGAGACGGCTGGTAAGATGCGTCTGGGTGTTATCCCTACCATCGCGCCATACCTCTTGCATAAGTTTATCCCCACGTTTGTGAAGGAGTTTCCGCGTGTGGAACTCGAGATTCACGAAATGGTCACTGCCGAAATTATTGAATCACTCAAGCGTGACCGTATTGATGCTGCTCTTGTGGCATCGGGTACGTGTGGTGAGGGTATTACGGAGCATGACCTCTTTAGTGACCACTTCTATGCCTATGTGTCTCCCTCGCATCCGTTGTTTGAGCGCTCGAATATCCGCATAGAGGATATTGATTTTAAGGATCTTATCCTTTTGAGTCGCGGCAACTGTATGCGTGACCAGATATTTGAGTTGTGTCAGGCAGCGCACGAAATTCCCTCGCATTTCTACTTCGAGTCGGGCTCGCTGGATACGCTTATGCGCATGGTAGATTGTACATCATGTATGACAATTATTCCCGAAATGGCACTCGAATTTATCCCGTTGTCACGTAGAAATAGAGTCAAGACTATTGCCAAAAATGCCACGTCACGTCGCGTTGCCTTGGCAGTCAGTCGCACCTATGTCAAGCAGTCTATTGTCGAGGCTCTGCGCACAACGATTTTGAAGTGCGTTAACCAGGAGGCTGTACTGGGATAGGGAAGTTTCAATAGGAGTCAGTGGTAAGTGACATTGGGGATATAAGAGAGAAATTGTACAGGTCTGATAAAACCCTCTCTTATGTCTTTGATGTCACTTTACTCTTTATTAATATGCCCTCATTCATCTCCACTCGTCTCGCATAATTTACCGCTGGGTAAAAAAATGGTGCATTAAATTGCAATTTTCGCTTAAAATTCCTACATTTGTGACTATGGAAAATGTTAAGAATGTAGTTTTCGATTTGGGCGGTGTGGTCTTTGCGCGCGACCCAAGAAAGTTCGAACCCGAATTTATCAAGTTTTTCTCATATATCATGCTCCCCAAGATGCCTGAGTTTTGGGAGGAGTATGACCGTGGCGTTGTATCGTATGATGAGGTGATTGAGGCGTTGGCAGAGTATAACAGCTGCGACCGTGAGTTGGCAGCCACAAACCTCCGTCGCTCAATCCTTACACAAGAGGCGATACCCGCCACCAAGAGTCTTGTCGAGGCGCTTAAGGCGAAGGGATACAGGCTTTTTGTGCTATCCAATATGTCCAAGGAGTTTATCGAGTTTTTGCGCGAGCAGGAGGTCTATCGTAACTTTGAGGGTGATGTTGTGTCGTGCGAGGAGCATATCATAAAGCCTAATCCTGCGATATATACAACGCTCACTGAGCGCTTTGGTCTCAACCCCTCGGAGACGCTCTTTATTGACGACAGAAAAGAGAATGTCGAGGCAGCAATGGCCGAGGGTTGGCAGGGGTATCACTTCAATGCACATAATCCCGAGGAGAGTTGCGTGGAGTTACTCTCAATGCTTTTGAAATAGATACAAATTATAAACACATAATAGTTATTAATTATGACACTGAATTTAAGATTGGAATATATGACAGCATATGGCGAGGAGTTGTATGTTGTTGTTGATTCGGGCCGTCAGAAGAGCTATCCAATGCACTATGTTGGTGATGGTCGCTGGGAGGCGTCGCTTAAGTTGGCTGATGCGTCTGACCTCGCATACCGTTATGAGGTGCGCCATGGTGATGCTTTGTTGCGTAAGGAGTGGGGTAACAATATGCACCGCCTAACAGTTGATAAGAAGGCTGCGTCAGTTCGCGTTCTTGACCGTTGGCATGATATGCCTGCTGATCGTTCGTTCCACTCATCAATGTTTACCGATGGCGTATTTCGTCGCGAGAAGGCAAAGAAGGCTCAGCCTGTAGCTGCGGGCTACATCACCTTCCGTGCTGATATCGCTGTTGTGCGTCCTTCGCAGCGTGTGGTAATGGTTGGTGATGGCAAGGCACTCGGTAACTGGGATGTTAAGAAGGGTGTTGAGATGAACGACGCTGATGCTCCTATTTGGAGCGCACGCATCAAGGCTCCAAAGGCTGGCTTTGCATATAAGTTCGTTATCGTAGATGCATCTTCGGGCGATGTTGTGGCATGGCAGTCTGGCGAGAATTACTTCTTCAATGATGCAGTAGCAGAGGGTGAGGCTCTTGTTGTTGAGGGCTTGCGCCCACACTTCGATATGGCTCCATGGCGTGGTGCTGGTGTTGCTATCCCTGTGTTCTCGCTCCGTTCTAACGATAGCTTTGGTGTTGGTGAGTTCAACGATATCCGTCTTATGGTGGATTGGGCTGCAGCAACTGGCCAGTCAATCATCCAGATTCTTCCTATCAACGACACAACAATGTTCGGCACTTGGGAGGATTCATACCCATATAACGCAAACTCTACATTCGCACTCCACCCACAGTTCTTGCACTTACCACACGTAGGTGAACTCAAGGATAAGGAGGCTATGGCACGCTTTGAGGCTCTCGGTAAGGAGCTCAACTCATTCCCCAATGTCGATTACGAGCGCGTGAACAACGCCAAGAATGAGTACTTGCGCCTTGTGTTTGCTCAGGATGGCAAGAAGACTCTCGCATCTAAGGAGTTCAAGGCATTCCTCGCTGCTAACGAGGAGTGGTTGCGTCCTTATGCTGTATTCTCAGCATTGCGCGATGCTAAGCACACTCCCGACTTCTCGAAGTGGGGTGCTATGGCAAAATATACAAAGGCAAAGGCAGCTAAATATGAGAAGGAGAACCCCGAGGCTGTGTCATTCCACTACTTCGTGCAGTACCACCTCTCTAAGCAGTTGCGCGAGGTGCGAGACTATGCACACTCTAAGGGCGTAGTTTTGAAGGGTGATATTCCAATCGGTATCTCTCGCACAAGCGTTGATGCATGGGTATATCCTGAGCTCTTCAATATGGACTCATCAGCGGGTGCACCACCCGATGACTTCTCTGTAATGGGTCAGAACTGGGGCTTCCCAACATACAACTGGGCAAAGATGTCGGAGGATGGCTACGCATGGTGGAAGGCTCGCTTCGTGAAGATGGCGGAGTACTTCGATGCATACCGTATCGACCACATCCTGGGCTTCTTCCGCATCTGGGAGATTCCATTGAATGCCGTGAACGCATTGCTTGGTCGCTTCAACCCCGCATTGCCATATAGCATCGACGAGATTCGTGGCTACGGCTTCAACTTCGAGCATTGGCATGTGGGCAATATTGCTGAGACTGATAATATGCTCTTTGTGGAGGATAAGATTAAGCAGGGTCACTACCACCCACGCATCTCGGCATACAACACCGACTGCTACCGCTGGCTCTCTGACGAGCAGAAGGAGGCTTACAACCGCCTCTACAACGACTTCTTCTACCGCCGCCACAACGACTTCTGGAAGTGGGAGGCACTCAAGAAGTTGCCACCTCTCACCGAGGCTACTGGCATGCTCGTATGTGGTGAGGACCTCGGCATGATTCCCGACTGCGTACCTTCAGTGATGGCGGGCGAGCAGATTCTCTCTCTCGAGATTCAGCGTATGCCTAAGGATCCTAAGGTGGAGTTCGGCTCAACTTACGACTACCCATACCTTTCAATCTGCACTACGGGTACTCACGATATGAATCCTCTACGTGCATGGTGGGAGGAGGATCGCGGTGTAACGCAGCGCTTCTACAACCAGGTGCTTGGTGCATGGGGTGAAGCTCCCTACTTCTGCGAGCCATGGATCTGTGAGCAGGTGGTATCTATGCACCTCAAGTCACCCGCAATGCTTACCGTTCTTCCTCTTCAGGACTGGATCGCTATGGATGGCAATCTCCGTCGCGAGAATCCACACGACGAGCGCATCAACGTGCCAGCGAACTCACGCCACTACTGGCGCTATCGCATGCACATCACCCTCGAGGAGTTGCTTAAGTCCGAGGAGCTTAACAATATGATTCGACATAAGATTGCTGAGTCTGGCCGATAATATTAATTTCTTGTGATAGTGGCGCGTTAGCGGCACATCCCTAAAAGTAGACCACCCAGGGCTGTACTACTCTGTACTATCCCTGGGCGGTCTCTTTTGTGATGCACCACTACCACACCACTCTGACAACAAATTAGGGTTGTGGCTTGGAAGCGTAAAAGAGTAATTCAGGGTAGGGTAATCCCTAAACTCCTTAAAATCCCTAATCTCCTTAAATTCCCTAATTCCCCTATCCCATCCCCATTTATACTTATTTTTTTGAAGTTATTATTTTTTTTACTATTTTCGCGACGTAAAGTGTTATTACACTTTGTACATGAGAATATAAACAAAAATTTATAAACTAAAACCTAATAAACCATGAGAAAACTTAACTATTTATGGGCACTCCTTGTAAGTGCACTCTTCGTGGTAGGATGCGATGTTGACAATCCTGCACCTGAGCCATCGGAGAAACCCGAGATTACCATCTCTGAGGTTACTAAGACATTTGATTCGTTTACTTTCGAGGTGACAACAACCGTCGAGGGTACACTCGGCTATGCCTATGTCGCAGAGGGTTACAGCGCACCTAAGATCGACGAGATATTCGCTGCAAACTCTGTTGAGCTTAAGGATAAGGCTACTTTGAAAATCGAGGGCCTCAATGATAGCACCAACTATACGCTCTATGCTGTGTTGCGTGCAGCAAACGGTGGTGTGTTGAGTGCTCCAAAGACCTTGAAGTTCACAACTCCCGATGATGGCGTGAATAACCCTATCACAATCAAGAACGTAACATACGATACAATATCGTTCTCTATCAACATCGAGGGCAGCTACGTCTTCCAGTGTATCGACAAGGCCTACCTCGAGTACAACAACCTCACTCCCGAGGAGTATATCTCAATGATGGGTATCGGTATTGCAAGCAAGGGTCCAGTAGAGGTAGATTGGATCAATGGTGGCGTGTATGGCAACTACACAATGAACGTTCGTGAGGATAGCGATTACTATGTTATCGCTGCAATTGCTGATGGTCAGGTAGTTGTTGGTGACATCTACTACCAGACTACTCACACTCCCAAGCGCCCCGTATCTACTGCGGGTCTCACAACAGAGCTTACAGACATCACCTCTACAAGCGTAAAGATTAAGACCGTACCCGATAGCAGCGTTGTTGACTACTTCATCTTGGTGCGTGACAAGGCGTGGTCTGACAGCATCGTGGCGGGCTATGGTGAGAGTATGCTTGCAACACTTGTTACCTACCCATCGGCAGGCTCATGGCAGCTCACAGGCGCTAACGAGGCTGTATGGGGTGGTCTCGATCCCAATAAGGATTATATATGCCACATCGTGGTTAACGACAATAAGGGTGCACAGGCATTGTCACTCGTGCCATTCAAGACCCTTGAGCCTTCGGGTGCTGCGCCTGTAATCGAGGCTGAGCTCGTGCCCGCTGAGAAGGAGGGTTATTACACTCTCGACCTCAATATCTCATGTGCTGAGGCTGCTTCTGTGAAGTATGCTTTCAACACAAAGGCTGATGTTGATGATGTACGCAACCAGTATAACTACCCTGATTCGGATATCGCTCGCATCTATGGTATGGATCTCAACGCCGAGCAGGTTGATGCTATCCGCACTACCGGCCTTACTCTCACACAGGAATACTTGTTCCCCGATGTTGAGTACGAGGCTGTGATCAGCATCAAGAACTCGGAGAACACCGAGACAGCTATCTCTGTAACTGCCAAGACTCTCGTTAAGCCCGTTCCTGCACGCGTAGAGTCAGACCTCTTCACATCGCTCCTCGGTGAGTGGAAGGTGTCATACTCACTCATCCAGTTCAACAATGTTAACGTGAACATCAAGGATGAGAAGGTTACTATCGCAGCGGGTACCGATGCAACCAGCGCAGACTTCTACCGTAGCCACAACCGCCTTGTAGTTCAGGGCTGGCCATTCAACGTGTTCGGTGACGGCACACACGAGGCTATACCTTATTACTCACCCGCATACCTTAAGGAGGCAAATTCATATTGGGCAAACAACCCACAGCTTGCTGAGCGCGACTGCGGTCCAAAGATCTTCTTCGAGATTGCTGAGGGTGGCGTGGTGACTGTTCCATCGTCAAAGTCTGAGCACTTCTACAACTGGACAACAGACGGTACATTCTACTTCTTCGGTGCTGACACCACAAACGGCTGGACTGCACCTGCTACATTCCCTGTTACCATCTCGGCTGACGGCAACACAATTACTATCGGTGCTTCGGAGCCAGTTGAGTTGTTTGGCAACGGTATCTATCGTCCTGCTGTATTCCGTGATAACGCTCCTTGGGCTATTGCTACAAGCGATATCGTCCTTAAGCGTGTTAAGTAATTCGTAAATAGTTATCTGGTGGAGTGCACACCCCACCAGATAATTTTATATAATAATGTAAATTATGAAAAAGATTCTTTTTGCTCTGGTTGCACTTCTCGGCTTCGCGGCGTGTGAACCTAACGAGCCTGTTGTTGAGCAGAAAATCAACCTCTTGGCAGACAAGAGCGAGATCGTCGCTGACGGCAATGATGTTGTAACATTCACTGTGAAGAGCGCGGATGGTGAGGTGTTGGAGGATGCTACCATCCACTTTGCCGACACCCACGAGGCTTTGGAGGGCAAGACCTTCAAGACAAAGTATGCCGGCGAGTATTCGTTCTATGCTAAGCGCGACTCTGCAACGTCGGAGGTGTGGACTGTCGTTGCTAAGGAGCCAGGTAACAATAACGACGACCCCAATGACGACCCAGATAACCCCGTTAAGAAGGAGTATGTGCTCAGCGTATCGCCTGCGACAATCGTTGCTGATGGCGCAGAGAAAGCGGTGTTTACACTCAAAGTAAATGGTGCTTCGGAGGCAAACTTCGAGGTCTATAACGCTGCCGACGACACACAGCTTGCTGCCAACGAGTTCTCTACAACCGTGGCTGGCAACTACTCATTCTATGCTATGTGCGAGGGTGAGAAGTCAAATAGCGTTGAGGTAACTGCTACCGAGGTTATCGTGGAGCAGCCAAAGCCTATCACGCTCACTGCATCGAAGAGCACAATCAAGGCCAATGGCGTGGATATTGCGCAGTTGACCGTAACCGAGGAGGGTGGTGCAGATGTTACAAATGCTGCCTCTATCTTTGTGAATGGCGGTGCGCTCAACGGCAATAAGTTTGCAACCACAACACCTGGCACATATACGCTCTACGCAACAATGGGCGAGATGAAGTCTAACGAGATTACCATCACTGCCGAGGAGGTTACAACAACTGGAACATCAACAATCTTTGCTGAGGGTGTGACACTCACATCGGGCTGGTATGACGTAAACAAGAAGAGTACACCTAACAGTTCCGGCGCAGATGCCATGATGTGCTGGGCGGCGTCATCTTCAAACATCATCCAGTGGTTCCAGGATCGCTATGTTGCTGATGGCAATACACTCCCCGCAGGTTGCCCCAATGGCACATCGAGCAAGTATGACTACGAGCTTCAGATTATGGATGTGTTCCGTGACAACTGGGATAATCTCGCACGCGGTAACTGGACTGATGGCGGTGTTATCTGGTACTTCGAGGGTCGCGATGTATATGAGACCAACAGTAAGGAGTCTTGCGCACACCCTCGCAGCGGCACAGGTGGCTATTTCAAGACACAGTGGAGCAGCATCTATGCAGATATGTTTAAGTATGAGAATGGTTGGGCTTGGTACACAGGCGAGCCATATACCTATGCTACCGAGATTAACAACTACAACTGGCGTGGCAGCAGCGTCGCTGACCCATTGATGAAGTTCTCGGAGTATATCGTCAATGCATTTGAGCACGGTATGTCGAGCATGGCTGTTGCCATGTCATCTAACTTCAATGGTGCACACGCAGTGACCATCTGGGGTTATGAGATTGACAACGCTACGGGCTATGTCACAAAGCTCTATATCGCTGATTCGGATGATGGCTCAACACCTATCTTGCGCCCCTACACCGTAAGCTCTGAGAGTGGTAACTCAAAGATTGTGCTTAATGGCTACACAGCATATTATCCATTTGCACTCTATCCAGTTTCGGGTTACAACTCAGCAAATTAACCGAGCTACACCTATTGCGTGTAGTGTGCATACAACAAAGAGGTGTCCAGACAAACGTCTGGACACCTCTTAACTTTTCGATGCGAGAGTGTTAGCCTTTGGGGTAAATCTTGTCGATGAACGACTTGTTTACGATGACCTTAACCGCGCGATGCAGCACGCGCATCTCTACGGGTGTGCCACCCAACAACTCTCCGTCAATCTCGAGTTCTATCTCGGGGGATGACTCTATGCGTATCTTGCTGCCCTGGAAGTGCTGAACATGACCGATAGAGTATATCTCTCCGTTAAAGAAGCGTCGCAGACGAAAGACGATATGCCACCAGTGGATAGGTCTGATAAGTGTTATATCTAGCAGACCATCGTCAGCAACAGAGACGGGAAGCTGCTGTATGCCGCCACCATTATACTTGCCCACACCTGTGGCAAGGCTAAAGAGCAGGTTGTTGTACATCAGCCTGTCATCGACCCATATCTTCACGCCCGTGGGCTTATATCCAAAGAAGGTGCCAACGAGTGCGCGTATGTAAAATCCTGCACCCTTCTTCTTACCGCCGATATTAATGCTTTGTCCGCGCTTGATAACCGCAGCATCGAAGCCTACGCCCGCAACATTTGCCATATAGCGAGTCTGACGCACGCGCGACTCCTCATACTCCACTGCCGCAACATCCTGCAGGAACGTGTAGTCCTCCTTAATGGCGCGTATAACGGCAGAGTACTGCTTGGGCAGACCATACATGCGTATCCAGTCGTTGCCCGTACCCACCGAGATAAGAGCTATTGTCACCTCTGCAGGCTCTACGCTCTTCTGTATGAAGAGTCCGTTTACGACCTCGTGCAATGTGCCGTCGCCACCCACAACGATGATGTGGCGGTAGCCCTCGTTGATTGCCGAAACGGTGAGCTCCGTGGCGTGGTGCTTATGCTCCGTGAATACCGACTCGCAGCGGATGCCATTATCACGCAGCAACTTTGATATAAGAGGGAAGTCGTCAAGCCCCTTTCCCGAACCGGAAATGGGGTTGACGACTACGAACCACTTAACACTGTTATCTGCGGTGTTGTTATTCAAGGTATGCTCTTTCATACCCGCCTCGTTTTATTACTTCTTAGGAGCGTTCTTAATGGTGTTGAGCAAGAAGTCGTAGAACTTCTCCACAGAAGCGATGTTTACCTTCTCGTCTGGTGAGTGTGGGTAGCAGATGGTAGGACCGAATGATATCATATCCATGCCGGGATACTTAGCACCGATGATACCGCACTCCAAACCTGCGTGGATAGCAGTAACAGCTGGCTTAACACCGTAGAGCTTCTCGTATGACTCGAGCATAGTGTGCAAGATAGGCGACTTCATGTTGGGGTTCCAGCCGCTGTATGAGCCAGAGAGCTCAACATCTGCACCTGCCAACTCAAATACTGAAGAGATAGCACCTG
>JAEIGA010008118.1_pt1 | contig 15914 bp, 11 predicted proteins | sample 9270691 | NCBI WGS metagenome assembly JAEIGA01 (sample SAMN17057246, study PRJNA624740) | gut metagenome | biome: biome; isolation source: fecal sample | host: Bos grunniens | place: China: Xizang | collected 2019
GCTAAACTATAAAACTCGTCCGCGCGCGTACGGGGACGTATATATCAAAACAGCTGGATATGCTGGATACTGGATACTACTTCAACCGCTCCACCAACTTCTCTACATCCTCTTCTGTGGTTGCCCAGGAGGTGACGAAGCGGACGGTGGTTTCTTTTTCTCCACGAATACCCCAGTCTTCAAAGGATACACCCTTCTCGCGTAGGTTATCCACTACTTCGTTAGGCAACACAAAGAACTGCTGGTTCGTTGGCGAGTCGATTGCCACGCGATAGCCCTTCTTGACAAAACCCTCACGAAGTCGCTGTGCCAGCGTCACAGCATGCTGACAAATGCGCTCGTATAGATTATCGGTAAACAATGTCAAGAACTGCACGCCCAAGATCCTACCTTTGGCGCAAAGCGCACCATGTTGTTTGACCAATGGGAAGAAATGGGGCAGGGTATTCGGATTAGCCGCCACTACGGCTTCGCCAAACAATAAACCACACTTCGTACCACCAATATAGAACACATCGCATAGACGCGCAATATCTGGCAAAGTCACATCGCATGCATCAGAAGCCAAGGCATAGCCCAATCGTGCACCATCCATATACAGTGGAATATGGTGTTTGTGGCAGACCTCTGACAGCTGCTCTAGTTCGCTGAGCGAGTACAATGTGCCATACTCCGTAGGCATAGTGATATACAACATTCCTGGTGCTACCATATGCTCGTAGGTCTCATCGCGGTAGAAATCCGTGATATAGCTATCTACTTGATCAGCAGTTAGTTTGCCGTCTTTAGTTGGCAAGGTCAATACCTTGTGTCCGCTATGCTCAATAGCGCCACTCTCATGCACATTGATATGTGCCGTCTCGGCTGCCAACACGCCTTCATGACGGCGGAGTAGGGCATCAATCACTGTAGCGTTGGTCTGCGTGCCGCCCTCAAGAAACTGCACCAAAGCATTGGGCGCGGAGCATGCCGTGCGAATAGCTTCTTTTGCTTGTTGCGTATAAGGGTCGCAGCCATAGCCAACCGTATGTTCAAGATTGGTCTCCACCAAACGGCGCATCACCTCTGGATGCGCTCCTTCCATGTAATCGCTGTCGAAGTAGATCATAGATTCTGAATAGTTTTATTGGAATGTAAAGTAATAAGAGCCTATCTCATGTATGTAATCTAATGCACTATCGTCTATTATAGGTGGAGGCGGAATTGTGTTAGATGGTTGTTGAGTTGGTATAATTTCATAATATCTAATTTGAATAGATTCTGTTGTGGGTTTAAAGATTTGATTCATTGTGATTTGATTTTCATCCAAATATATCTTTTTGCCTTTGTATAAAATTATTCCGCCATTTGGATTACCTAATGATATACATTCTTCAACTAATTGTAGGGAGAGCATTGTTTGCAAGCCTTTTGTTGGAGTGCTGTGTGAAATAGTTCCAGGGAATATGAAATACCATAAAGTATCTTTATGATATGAACGATCATACATTAGTTGAGAAGTCGTAAACCGAATATCTGAAACAATGTTCCACCATGATTCTTTTGAGGCGATGTCGTAGCAACTATCTAGAAAAGTTATGAAATTAGTGTCCACAATTTCGTATTGTGTCACCAAGGCATCTTTCCTAATGATTTTATCTTTTGCAAAACTTACACTACTTACAACGCAAAGTACGATTGTTATTAAAATCTTTCTCATCATGATATAATTATTTGTATGTTACTTGTTTTAATGGTTCCCTGCCCATATCCGTCATCAGTCCTCGCGCTTCGAGGTCGGCACAGCGTTGTTTGTTGAGTTCCGTCCAATGGCTGCGTTTGCGGCGTGGCGACAGGCGTTGCGCCAGTCTGCCATCGGGTAGGCGCTTCAGCGTGGAGTCGATCCAACCAAAGCACAATGCCTCCTCCACCACATCGATATAGGGCAGGCAATCGCCACATTCCGCTGGGCGTCGGACGCGGTACATGGCAATCCAACATTCCTTGTCCGAAGCGGCATGCTGCTCAAACCACTTGCGCAACTGCGCACGATGGGTAAACTCGAGTAGGTTGGTGATCTCCATAACTTATCTCCTTGACCAACTTCGTCCTTGCGAGGTGCTATAGTACAGTCCTTTGGATGTTTGGGCAAGTAGTTCTCTTCCACCGTCCATCAAGCATTCAAACTCACCGCAGGTGCTACTCGTATATCTCGATGACCAACTGCGTCCCTGTGAGGTGGAATAGTATATGCCTTTGCTCGTAACTGCCAGCAGTTCATTACCGTAGGGTAGGAGATCAATAAACTCACCGCAGGAACTACTACTGTATCTTGTTGACCAACTGCGACCTTGTGAAGTGGAATACTCAATGGTTTTCTTGGCAGGGTTGATCCGAATCATCTCACTGCCCAATATGATCATTTGTGGCATATATGATATGATAATTTTGAATTATGTGTTTTGAATTATGTGTTTTATAATCAGATTAGAATAGAGGTTGTTGTTGGGTTACGCAGTGTATGCCACCATCAAGCAGAGCGAGTATTTCACCATAGATAGGGATAATCTCTTTGTCGGGATTTATGATGTGATAGATTATTTGTTTGAGTATCCGATCTTCAAAATGCGGTGCGAAGACGGGTGTTTAGAAGAAGTATCCAATACTGAAATACAAGTTCACACTCTTAGATATATTGGATGAACTGATGTCAAATTCCAATGGACCAATCTTTGTATCCATCGAATATCTGATACCAGCACCCCACCAGTTGGAGGCATTGTAATCGTAAAGTTCGCTCCACTGCAGCGCATCACTCTCGCGGAAGAAGTTTTTGAGATCAATACTCGAACGAGCATAATTGACCATAGCAGTCAAATAATGATTCTTGTGCACTCGTACGCGCAAATCCAATCGGGCTATCGCTAAATTGTTGAACGCGAAGGATGTTTTGTTCACACCAATAAAAGGCAACTGATGATCAATATATCTTCCCTTCTCAGTACCACCGATAATATTGTTCATATATGGATACATAGGCACAGGTCCTTGAAAAATTGGATTCCAAGCTCCTTCCTTACCGTTTACGGCTCCCTTGCCAAATAGAAAACTACCATATAGTTGTGGCACCAAGACTACCCGATCTTTGTAGATAGGCACGTAGCTCTCCAGGCCGAATACCAACGAGGCAAAATGCAATTTACGGATGCCTTGTTTGTCAAAGGTGCAGTCCTTCCATGTGAAATCAACCCTGCTCTTTACGCCTCGCGTAGGGAAACGCTTCTTGTTGAGGTTGTCATAACCCACATAGGCAAACATTCCCAATGTATTTACAGGCTTATAATCCATATCCACCGCATCATGGAGCGAATACATTACTTTTCGTGGTGTGAGCATTTCGAGCTCAAGACCAACTCCCGCATTGAACGTTCTAGTATAATTATCAGAGAGATAAAGGCGGAACTTATGTTGCAAAAACTTCTCGTTCATGTCCAACACATCCATATCATAAACATCCAATTCGGAATTTCTGAAATGATATGCCAAATTGATTCTAGGGTAGAGTAGATGCCCGTAAGACGCATTTAACTTCAACCACTGATTGCCACCTAACTTAGCATCCAAATCGGCTTTCACTCCAGTCATACGATTGCTATTTAATCCCAAGTGCAGTAGCACAGAGAGCATATCTTGCGAGTCAAAGCGAAATCCCAAGCCGAAATCGTGAGGTGATTTCTCCACCAGATTGAAACGAAGAATATAGCCGTCTGGCGTAGCAAGGTCGTTATGGAGCGTATAGGTAACACTCTTGTAAGTGCCTGTACCATAGTAGATTGATACGGTGTTATCAATATCACTTTTGTTCACAGAATCTCCTACATGTACTTTGCATGCACGACGCATCCATTTCTCTATATCCTTGTGGATGCCTACAAACTCAATCTTAGATATCAATACTTTGTTATTGATGATATTGACTGCTTTCTTTGGTTTGGATACTTTAGGTGCTTGAGCTACTACGCCCTGAGAGAAAATCTTACTCTTCAGCGCTTCAAAGTTCGCTGCTTGAGCCGAAGCAGCCTCGTAGCCACTCTGAGCCACTCTGGCCACACTTTCCGCATCAAAACTCAACATACCAACGCCTTTCAAATCGGGGCGAATGAATATGTCGCAATGCTCGTGGTATTGCTCCACATCCTTATCTGTGATAATTTCCTTGAGTTGTTTGACCTGCGACAAGATGGAGGATAGGTTCTCCGGATTATCTTCCAACCCTGGCGACATACTTACACCAATAATATAATCTGCACCCATTGCTCGGCATTGCTCGGCTGGGAAATTACAGGTCAAACCACCATCCGTATAGAGCGTTTGGTTCATCTTGATAGGGTCAAACAAGACGGGGATAGCCATTGAGGCACGCAATGCCTTGGTAAATTCACCTTTGTCCAATGTAGCTGCTTCTCCGCTCAACATGTCCGTAGCAATACATATAAATGGCACAGGAAGCTCTCCAAAAGACAAGGAGTCTGCATAACCCACTGCCAGCGAATTGAAGAGATTAATGATGTTATCTCCCGAGACCAAGCCCTGCGGTAGAGAGTTCTTAAACGAACGAGATTGCAAATCCTCCTTTTGGGCTCCGAACGAAAACGCCATCGTGAAGATCAACGATTCATCTTCTAGTTTTCGGTTAAAAGCTATCTTGCGTCTATCCACCTCGTTGCTTATCAGTCTATTCCAGTCTGCGCTGCTGAGAATATCAATGATTTCGTCCGTGGAATAGCCCAACGCATACATGCCGCCCATGACCGCTCCCATGCTATTACCTGCGATATAGTCAATAGGGATGCCCATCTCCTCAATATATTTGAGCACACCGATATGTGCAGCACCTTTTGCACCGCCACCAGATAGAATAAGACCTACTTTAGGACGAGTAGTAACCTGAATAGTGTCTTGAGAATATGCGTATGTCGAAATCAAAAATAGATATGCTACGCATATGATATATGTTAGTTTCTTCATATTTAATAAATAATAAGGAGTTAAAATACTCTGCAAAGGTACAACAAAAAATGCACATATGCAAACAAAGCGAGTTTTTTTCAAAAAGATAGATAAATCTATCTATCCAACACACCATACTCCACACGCACCTAGATAAAAGTGCATTTTTTTTTGAAAATTATCTCCTAAAAATTTGGAAATTCGAAAATTTTGTTGTATTTTTGCAGTAAATTTTAGAAGCCAAGAACAAGGGTCAAAAAATAATGACCTATTACCTTAGGAGTTTATAAAAAAATAACCTAAAATCTCCTTAGCGAAGTTGCATAGATTGGAAATAATAAGGTATTGTAACCGCCACGAATTGTGCGGTTATTGTCCGGTTATTGTGCGGTAATAGTGCGGTGCGAGTGGGGAAGCTATTATGGGACGGCGCAAAGCGCCTAACGGTGAAAGGGTAAAGGGTGAAAACTGAAAACTAAAAAAATACTAACCTTAATTAAAAACTAAAATCTATGTCACAAGTAACTTACATGGCACCCGTGGAAGAGGTGCGCGGAAAATTGTGTATGAATCGTGGCAATGACTCGGTCATTGTCACCCGTCGTAAATGTTATGGAAAGACCAAGAACGGCACACCCCGACTTGGTCCGAAAGAGATGTACACCTATCATTTACATAAAGGGAAATGGTCGGCTAGTGTAGAAGCTAATCGTGAGCTATTTAAGGTGGCGCAGAAGCAAGCTATCGCAGAAATGAATGATCCTGAGCGATTGGTATATTGGCAAACACTGTTTGAGGAGCAATTGGACAAGCCCAAAAAAGGCGAGAAACAGTATATTAAACTGCAGTGCTATATCGCTGCACAACTGCTTAAAGCAATGAAAGTAGGGTAGATATGCATAAAAAATGCCTAACTCTTGCATATATGAAAAATTTATTGTACCTTTGCCGGCCAAACAATTAATAATTACAATTATGAATAAGATTTTTACAATTTTTTGTGCACTTTTATGTACCGTAAGTACTTGGGCACATGATTTTGAAATGAATGGCATTTACTACAATCATCTTCAAGGCAACGAAGTGGAGGTGACATTCTGTGGTGAGGATGCTGGATTTGCATACGAAAATAATATCATTATTCCAGATTCTATCCTTTATAATGACACTATTTATTATGTTAGTAGTATTGGTAGAGGAGCATTCTTGTATTCGGTTTTGCTAACAGATGTTGTGATCCCTAACTCTGTAAAAGAAATTGGCGTCGGAGCATTTGCAACATGCATTGCTTTGAAAAATATCACACTTCCTGACAGTCTAACTTGTATTGGAGATTGGGCTTTCCGTGATTGTATCTCGTTGATAGATATCACAATTCCTAATAATGTTAAAAACATAGGAAATGAAGCCTTCGCTGGATGCGAAAATCTTGCTTTTGTTAACATAGGAAATGGTGTGACAGACCTTGGAATTGGCACCTTTACTGGAACTGCGATATACAACAATAGCAGCAATTGGGAGCAAGGTTTGTTCTATATTGGAGACTGCTTGGTAGAAGCTTGCGATGGAATTTCTGGTGCTTGTGTGATAAAAGATGGCACACGCTTCATTGCTAATAGAGCATTCTATGATTCTCACTTGCTAACAAATGTTACAATACCTAGTAGTGTAACACATATTGGTTATGAGGCTTTCTACGGATGCGAATCTATCAGAAAAATCAATTGCTACGCACTCGTCCCACCTGTCTTAGGTGCTAATGTTTTTGAAAAAGTAGAAGAACCTATTCTATATGTTTTAGAAGAGTCTGGATGGCTGTACATTAATACAGAAGGGTGGAGTAAATTCAGTACATACATCAAGAAGTAAACAAAATACTTGATAAGTTTACTTAATCAATACAAAATAAAATGAGTCACATGGCTCATTTTATTTTGTAAATATCCTAGACTTGCAAACTTGAAATATATTTCTTTGAATACGATCCATAAAAAAATCAATCTTTACTTGCATATTTGCTTTTTTTTTCGTACCTTTGCACTCTAATTTGGCTTTATGTGTGCTGCTTATAAAAACACTAAGAAAGAAAGAAATTAACAACCCTTTATTAATCAGATTAATAAAACAAAAAAATATATGTTTAGAACTACTACTTGTGGCGAGCTTAGACTTGCCAACGCAGGACAGACAGTGACCCTCGCAGGATGGGCACAACGCATCCGCAAAATGGGCGGTATGACATTTATTGACCTTCGTGACCGCTATGGTATCACACAATTAGCATTCCAATCTGATGGCACAGCTGAGCAAGATGCACTTCTTGAGCAAGCCAATGGGGTAGGGCGCGAGTATGTACTCCAGGTGACAGGTGAGGTGATTGAGCGTCAGAGCAAAAATCCACAATTGCCTACTGGCGAAATTGAAATAAAAGTAGCTGAAATGCATGTGCTTAATGCAGCAGTTACACCTCCATTCACCATAGAAGATGAGACCGACGGTGGCGAGGATATTCGTATGAAATATCGCTACTTGGACCTTCGTCGTCCATGTGTGCGCAAGAATCTTGAACTTCGTCACAAGATGGCATTTGAGGTGCGTCGTTATTTAGATGAGAAAGGCTTCCTCGAGGTTGAGACTCCTGTACTGGTTAACTCAACTCCAGAAGGTGCACGCGACTTTATCGTGCCTAGCCGTATGAACCCAGGACAGTTCTACGCTTTGCCACAAAGTCCACAAATTTTGAAACAACTTCTTATGGTCAGCGGCTTTGACCGTTACTTCCAAATCGTTAAGTGTTTTCGTGATGAGGACCTTCGTGCAGACCGCCAACCAGAGTTTACACAGATAGACTGCGAGATGTCATTCGTTGAGCAAGAAGATGTGCTCCAACTCTTCGAAGGTATGTCTAAGCACCTATTTAAGTCCATTCTCAACATTGAGATTGATGACTTCCCACGAATGACTTGGGCAGACGCTATGAAATACTATGGTAGCGACAAACCAGATACACGCTTTGGTATGACTTTCGTAGAGCTTCACGACCTCTTCCACGCATACGAAGATGCAAAAGAGGAGAAGTTCAGCGTGTTTGCTAATGCTGCTTATATTGGCGGTATCTGCGCTACTGGCTGTGCTACATATACTCGCAAACAACTAGATGCCCTTACTGATTATGTAAAACGCCCACAAATTGGCGCAAAGGGTATGGTTTATGCTCGCGTAGAGGCAGATGGCAATGTGAAATCAAGCGTGGATAAATTCTACACCCAAGAGCAATTGCAAGAGGTAGCAAAAGCTATGAATGCTCAACCAGGCGACCTCATTCTCATTCTTTCTGGCGACGATGCTATGAAGACTCGCAAGCAGCTTTGCGAACTCCGTCTTGAAGTTGGTAAACAACTAGGTTTGCGTGATCCTAAGACTTTCTCATGCCTCTGGATTGTAGATTTCCCTATGTATGAATGGAGTGAGGAGGAGCAACGTCTCATGGCAATGCACCATCCATTTACTAGCCCAAAACCAGAAGATATTCCTCTCATGGACACCAATCCTGCCGCTGTACGTGCTAACGCATACGATATGGTCATCAATGGTGTTGAAGTAGGTGGTGGTAGTATCCGTATCCACGATGCGGCTTTACAACAACGCACCTTTGAAATCCTAGGTTTCACACCAGAAGAAGCACAACTCAAGTTCGGCTTCCTGATGAACGCCTTTAAGTTTGGTGCACCTCCTCATGGTGGTTTGGCATACGGTTTGGACCGCTTCGTGAGCTTGTTTGCTGGCTTGGACAGCATCCGCGACTGCATTGCGTTCCCAAAGAACAACCAAGGTCGTGATGTGATGCTCGGTGCTCCTGGCTTGGTAGAGCAAAAGCAATTGGACGAATTGCTGCTTGATCTGCGTGAGGTAAAAGCTGAATAATTTAACATTAACGACCTTAATGTCGTTATAAAGTCCTTTAGGTCGTTACAATATCTATATATTATATAAGGAGTAACTATATATATTAGTAAAAAACTCCTTATATAATATGAATATACAAAAACGATGCTAATTTGGATTATGTAAAATACCGCAATACAGATATACCCTATATTTAAATTGAAAAGAATTAGTTATTGAACTTTTATAACATTGAAACATTTTGAACTTACTTAGTGATTATGACCTACCTTGATGATTTATTAGACGTGCAGAATCAGCCAGATGTGGAATATATACCTTTGGTTGAAGAGACTGATGATGCCATCGAACCTAAACTAAACGACGGCGATATTCTTGGTGTACTTCCACTGAGAAATATGGTGCTGTTTCCTGGCGTATTGTTGCCAGTCACGGTCGGAAGACCTAAATCCAAGAAACTTGTAGCTACTGCGTTCAAGAACGATCAGTTGCTCGCTGTATGCTGCCAAAAAGTACAAGATGTACAAGAGCCTTCTTCTGAAGACCTCTATCCTATTGGTACTGCTGGACGCGTAATGCGTACATTAGATATGCCTGACGGCAACCTCATGGTAATTCTTGAAGGTGTAGAACGTATTCATATTCAGGAGATTGTTGGCGTTCGTCCATATATGAAGGCCAAAGTACAAACTATGCCTGAGGATTTCCCTAAACGCAATGATAAGGAATTTGTGGCATTGGTAAGCAGCCTTAAAAATGTAGCTGAGAAGATTATCAAGAGTATGGAGAACCTACCTGCAGAAGCTGGTATGACTCTCCGTAGCATAGATAATCCCCCTACTCTGGTCAACTATATCTGCGGTAACTTCGGCGTGAGAATTGCTGATAAACAGGTACTTCTGGAGATTGATTCCATCAAAGAGCGTGCACTCTCATTGCTTGAAATCCTCAACAAAGAGGTGAAGATGTTGGAAATGCGCAAGGATATCCAAAACAAGACCAAAGAGGATATCGACCGCGAACAACGAGAATACCTCCTACATCGCCAGATGGAGACTATTCAAAAAGAATTGGGCGACTCCGATGAGCAACAAGCTAATGCTATGTTGGAGCAATCCAAACAAAAGAAATGGGGCGAAAAAATGCAGGCTGTCTTTGAAAAAGAACTCAAAAAGCTGCGCCGCATGAACTCTCACGCTCCTGAATATGCGACTCAACAGACCTACCTCGATACACTACTTGAATTGCCTTGGAACGACTATTCCGAAGATAACTACGATATCCGCCATGCACAAGAGATCTTAGATAAAGACCACTATGGTATGGAGAAAGTCAAAGAGCGTATTATTGAGTATCTTTCAGTGCTGAAAATCAAAGCTTTGAGCAAGAATCCAGACAGTATGAAGGCCCCTATCCTATGCCTCTATGGCCCTCCAGGTGTGGGTAAAACTAGTCTCGGTCGCTCTATCGCTGAAGCACTCGGACGCAAGTATGCACGAATCAGTTTAGGTGGTCTGCACGATGAGTCAGAGATTCGCGGTCACCGTCGTACTTATATTGGTGCTATGCCTGGACGAATTATTGAGAACTTGCGCAAAGCCAAGACCAGCAACCCTGTATTTATACTAGATGAGATAGATAAAATTGGCTCTGACTATAAGGGTGATCCTACGAGCGCTTTATTGGAAGTGCTTGATCCTGAGCAGAATAATACCTTCCATGACAACTACCTCGATGTGGACTATGACCTGAGCAAGGTACTTTTTATTGCTACTGCTAACTCGCTTGATACGATCCCTCGTCCATTGCTGGATCGTATGGAGCTTATTGAAATGACAGGATACTTGCAAGAGGAGAAAGAGGGGATTGCTAAACGCCACCTTATTCCTAAGGAATTAGAGAATCATGGTCTAAAAGCATCCCAACTAAAACTTAAAAAGAGCATAATCTCTGCTATTATAGACGGCTATACTCGCGAATCTGGTGTGCGTGGATTAGAGAAACGCATCGCGTCGGTATGCCGCAAGGTCGTAACTAAGATAGCATTAGAAGAGCCTTATAATGTGAGTGTTACCGAGGAAGACTTGGTAACATATCTTGGCAAAAAACGCTATACCAGAGATGAGTGGGAAACCAACAAATATGTAGGTGTAGTCACTGGACTAGCTTGGACACAAGTCGGCGGTGAGATACTTTTCATCGAGACCTCGCTCTCGCCATCTAAGACTCCTACACTTACCCTTACGGGTAATCTCGGCGACGTAATGAAAGAGTCTGCTACAATCGCTCTAGGGTATATCAAAGCGCATGCCGAGCAGTTTGGTATTTCAAGCAAGAAACTTGATACCACTTCTGTACATGTACATGTGCCAGAGGGAGCTACTCCTAAGGATGGACCTAGCGCAGGAATAACTATGACTACAGCTATGGTTAGTGCTTTTACTGGTAAGAAAGTACGCGAAAGAATTGCTATGACAGGCGAGATGACTCTTCGCGGCAAGGTACTCCCAATTGGTGGTGTTAAAGAGAAGCTTTTGGCAGCGAAACGTGCTGGTATTGTGGATATTATCTTGTGCGAAAAGAACCGCAAAGATGTGGACGATATCCCAACTAAATACCTCAAAGGTCTCAAATTCCACTATGTAACAGATATCCAAGAGGTCATTGACTTCGCCATTGTAAAATAAATCTATGCAAATAGATGCATTAGCACAACTGATGGCAATGCATCCTGAAGTGGATGTTCTGAACCAAGCACTCAGTAGAAAGCGCTACAAGCACTTTCTACTGAGTGGCTTATATGCATCTGCACAAGCAATTATACTATCTACCCTACATCGTAAATTGGCAAGTAGTGCTTCAGCACCTCTGATGATAATAGTTATAGATGACAACGATGCGGCACAATATATGTACGCTGACATCAAGACACTCATCGACGAGCGTGATGTCTATTTCTTTCCTTGCTCCCATCGCAGACGACAGAAAACAGACGAAGCACTAACTGTTCAACGCACCGAAGTGTTAACCGCTTTATTAGGAGCCAAAACACATCAACAAATTATCGTAACAACACCAGAAGCACTAGCCGAATCTGTGCCTAATCCACAAGTATTGGAGAAGAACAAAATTTCACTCTCAGTAGGTGAGGAAATACCAATCTCTATGCTTACCGAAATGCTACTAAACTTGGAGTTTAAGCGAGTGGATTTTGTATATGAACCCGGACAATTCGCTGTGCGTGGAGGAATTGTAGATGTATATAGTTTTGCACACGACATTCCGGTGCGAATAGATTTCTTTGGCGACGAGATAGATAGCATTCGTGAGTTTGAATTAGAATCGCAACTATCTAAAAATAAGGTAGATAGCGTAGATGTTGTAGGTAGTCAATCGGATGAGAACGCGGCAACTAATATTTTGGCGTATTTACCTCAAGAAACATTGTGGATTAGCAATGATTTTGGGCTTATGAAGTTCAAAATTAATAGCACTATCACGAACATCAATGTGGAGAAAATGTTGGAGAGTATTTGGCAGTCTAGAACCCTTGAACTAAATCAAAAATCAGCCTTCAACAGCCACGAGATAATACCATTTGACACCCTTCCTCAACCCACTTTCAATAAGAATTTCGAACTGCTCATCGATGATTTACAGCAACGCATACGCGATGGATACAAGATCTATATCTTAGCTGATCAAGTAAAGCAGACCGACCGATTAAAAGCTATCTTTGACGACAAAGAATCGGGCATTCAGTTCGTGGCCATCGATCATACTTTACACGAAGGATTTATAGACCATAGTGCAAAGATATGCTGCTATACTGATCATCAAATCTTTGAGCGTTATCACCGTGTGACTCTCCGTTCTGAGAATGCACGCAGGGGCAAAGCCATTATTACCCTTAAAGAGATCAACCAATTGCAGGTTGGCGACTATGTAGTACATGTGGATCATGGTATTGGTCAATTTGCAGGACTTGTGACTACAAATTTCCATGGGCGTCCGCAGGAAACTATCAAACTGGTATATAAAGGTGGTGATACAATATTTGTGAGCATTCATAACCTACATCGTATATCAAAATACAAAGGTCGAGAGGGCAGCGAACCTACTATATCTCGCTTAGGATCAGGAGCTTGGGAGCGAATGAAGGAGCGCACCAAAGATAAAGTCAAAGACATTGCTCGCGATTTGATACAACTCTACGCTACCCGCAAACAGCAGAAAGGCTTTGCCTATACGCCAGATGGATATATGCAGCACGAGCTAGAGGCGTCTTTCCTTTACGAGGATACACCAGATCAAGCAAAAGCTACGCTAGACATCAAGCACGATATGGAAAGCGCAATGCCAATGGACCGACTAGTGTGCGGGGATGTGGGATTTGGTAAGACCGAAGTGGCTATGCGTGCTGCTTTTAAGGCAGCTACCGATGGCAAACAAGTAGCAGTATTAGTGCCTACAACGGTATTAGCATTACAGCATTATAATACTTTCAAAGAGCGTTTCCGTGATTTCCCTGTACGCGTGGAGTATGTGAGCCGTAGCAAAACGGGCAAAGCTCTTAAGGAACTATTAGACGACCTGAAAAACGGTAAGATAGATATCCTTATCGGTACACATAAGTTGGTGGGCAAGCAGGTGCAATGGAAAGACCTAGGACTGCTCATCATTGACGAGGAACAGAAGTTCGGCGTAGCTGTCAAGGAGAAGCTCAAAGCGCTTCGTACAAATGTAGATGTGCTTACTCTCACAGCAACACCTATCCCTCGAACTTTGCAATTCTCATTGTTGGGCGCACGCGACTTGAGTGTAATCAACACCCCTCCACCAAATCGTTATCCTGTTCAGACAGAGATGATTACGCTAGATGATGAGGATATTATGAAAGAGGCTATCCAGTTGGAAATGCAGCGTAACGGACAGATATATGTGGTGTGCAACCGCATTGAGATGTTGCCACGCATTGAGGATAGAATCCATCGATTGATACCTGAAGCACGCACTATCATTGCTCACGGCCAGATGCCACCAGGCGAGATGGAAGAGGCGCTAGAGAGCTTTATCAACTACGATTATGATATTCTAATAGCGACAACGATTATTGAATCCGGCGTAGATATTAGCAATGTGAATACTATCATCATTCACTCAGCGCAGAACTACGGACTGTCAGACTTGCACCAATTGCGTGGCCGTGTAGGTCGCTCTAATCGCAAAGCATATTGCTATCTAGTGACTCCAGAAAGAGAGTTGCTAACTTCTGATGCACGCCGTAGATTAGATGCATTAACTACCTTTGCAGAACTTGGAGCAGGTTTCCAATTAGCAATGCAAGATCTAGATATCCGTGGTGCAGGAAATATGTTGGGAGCGGAGCAAAGTGGTTTTATCGCAGATTTGGGATATGATACCTATCAACGCATTTTAAATGAGGCAGTGGAGGAAATCCGTGAGGAGATGTCCCTTAGCCTATCACCTGATAGCCTTTTCGCCTCATCGCCTACATCACACAAAGTTTGGTGCAATGACTGTCAATTGGAGAGCGACTTATCTCTCGGATTTCCAAGTACTTATATCGAAAATATTGCCGAGCGTATTAGTTTGTATCGCGAATTAGATGGTTTGATCGATGAAGATACGCTTCTCGCATATCAAAAACGATTAATTGACCGTTTTGGCAAATTACCAGAAGAGGCAGAACAACTGCTGAATGTAGTTAGATTGCGTTGGCTTTGCTGCAAAATGGGTATAGAGAAAGTGGTGCTTAAACAAGAACGATTGACTCTATTCTTTACGACCAAAAACAATAAATACTGGCAATCTGAGATATTTGGCAAGATTGTAGAGTTTGTCTTCTCCCGTGCACAACGCTGCCGCTTAGTGGAAGACAAAGACCGCCAAGGTAAACCTACAGGCAAACGCTATGCCACCATCCAACAAGTAAAAACGATTGGTGGAGCACTAAACATACTGGCTAAGATAGTAGGATAAGGATAAATCCTTTTACTCCATCATATCGCCAAGGGCGGAGAACATGTTCAGCGTGTCGCGATTGACAGCTTCGTGCTGCTGCAAAGTATAATCGGCCTTAACCTTATCTAAGATACGCTTCACGATCTCCATCATCTGACCATTCGCGGTATAATCCGCTGGGCAAGCGAAGTTTACACGACCTTCAGAAAGTAATTGCTGCGCAAGAGCGCGCTTTTTATCATTACCATAAACGGCAAAACTGTGTCCACCATTGGCTTTGACTGTACGCATACATGGCACATCCGTCTCGCCATCGCCGAAATAAATCATTCGCTCAAATGGCACTGGGCGTTCTTCAGAAGGTACGAACTCATTGATACGCACACGATCACTCACTTCGCGAATACCCTTGTTTATCTTGAAGAGGAACTGTGTCTTCTTGGTATAGTCCACCACTACAGCTGGCCAACAAGCATCTCCTTTAGCATCATATAGATAGGTGCAGGCATAAATCTGCTCAAACTCCTTGGCAATACTGCAACCTTCGATCATCTCCTTGACACCCGAACTATTGATATAATGCTTTACCTCTATGCCTATTTGGGCTGCATAGTCATTAATAAGGGCAAACCACTGCTCTACGCCAGGAAAGAACTGCACACGGCTACCATAGCTGCGCAGAAAATCGCGTGAGCAACGAATGCCTACTCGCTCTGCCTCTGCCTGGATAGCATACATCACTACCGCTATTCCCCCCGCATCATTGGTCTTAGCAATCTGGTCGCAGAGATTCCAGAATTCGGCAGGATTATCGTAGCCTATAGCTTGTAAGAGCCCAAACTCTTGCATATTACCAGGAGCTAAGGTGCCATCAAAGTCGTAAACGAGTGCTACAGTAGGAAACGAAGTGGTCATGTCGGTATAATTTTTGTGATTAGGTCGCAAAGGTACAATTTTTTATTGAATATAGCAAGAAAAGAAGAAAAAACTTTGGTAATTGGATTTTTCTTTGTATCTTTGCGAACGATTATATA
>JAEIGA010008119.1_pt1 | contig 15913 bp, 7 predicted proteins | sample 9270691 | NCBI WGS metagenome assembly JAEIGA01 (sample SAMN17057246, study PRJNA624740) | gut metagenome | biome: biome; isolation source: fecal sample | host: Bos grunniens | place: China: Xizang | collected 2019
ATCTCGTATATCGTTTTTAGAGATCCCTCGTCGCTACGCTCTGTCGGGATGACATTATTGGGTCAACATCTATATTATCACTCAAAAAAATGTCAACCATAAAAACCAGCAGGAGTAATCTTCAAAACAACTCCGGCATGGTATTGAGCAACAGTGAATTTGCTTTGCAAATCGACAATACCGCCAGCATATAGTCGTGCGTAGTGCAGACGTAGTTTGTACCGCACGGGATGCGACAAGGCGGTGTTGTCAATGGGAGACACGAGCAAAGAACAAAAGTGTCTGAGCGTGTGCGCCATACGATGCTGGTAGTGCGTGAAAAGCGAGTTCCACCGTTCCCAAGATTGGAACGTTAAGACACGAACGACAAGAGCAAGTCGAACGAGTGATGTTACGAAGTAACTTACGAGCAAAAGACTTGAACGACTTGCGAGACTGTGCCGGGCGTTTTTCGTCCTTTTTGCGCCCAAAAAGGACAAAGAGAAAGACTTGAAGAAAGAATATACGACAAAAGTGTTAAGGTTAAAAACTGCTGTGGAATACAAGGGCGGGCCGACCCCGCCCCTACAAAAATCAAACTCTAAACTCTGCACTCTAAACTTTACACTCTCCACGTTAATCTTTAGTCGTTATTGACAACACTCGCTGTTCGCATCCCGCAGGGCACGACTAACACCGTGCTTCCTGCGACTAACTGCTGCTCGTGCTGTCGATTTGCAAGCAAATTCGTTGTTCGTTAAACGTTAATCGCTAATCATTCATCGCATCTCGCTTTGCTTTAAGGAAGACAGCAACAGTTATAACAATCGTCAGCACTCCGCCAAGAATATACGCCAACGTGCGGTTCTCCATGCCGAACATCATTGGAGAGACAAATATATACGACGAGCATACATAAGTCATTATCAATGCCGGAACAGCACCGATAACAAGCGGTTTCTTCATTCGGAAAAGATATACGGTGATGCACCACAGTGTAAGCACCGCCAAAGTCTGGTTACACCATGCGAAATAGCTCCAGATAGTCTGGAATGGCAAGGCAAAAATGATAAACAAAGCTATGGCAAACAATGGCAACGATACAAGCACGCGTTTCAAAAGACTCTTTTGAGAGATACTGAACATATCAGAAACGATGAGTCTTGCACAGCGGAATGCTGTGTCACCCGATGTTATGGCACAACCGATAACACCCACAAGCACACAAGCTGCGACAACAGGTCCAAGAGTGGTTTCGGTTATTACATCGACGAGTTTTGCAGCGTTGCCTCCATATTCGGCAATGGCTGTGTTAAGGCCCTCTACTCCTCCCCAAAAAGCCATACCTATAGCAGCCCAAACAAGAGCGATAATACTCTCGGAAATCATTGCGCCGTAGAAGATACTACGCGCCTGCCCCTCGGATGTCATGCAACGAGCCATCATCGGTGACTGTGTGGCGTGGAAACCGGACAATGCTCCACAGGCTATTGTAGTGAAGAGCATTGGAATAATAGGAAATTTATCCGGTTCGGCAATTCCATTGCTCAACGATGTCAGTTCCGGAATAGTATATACATCGCTCTTTGTAAATAAAACAAAGAGGATGCTAGTTGCCATAATGAGCAATGCTATACCGAATATAGGATAGAAACGACCGATAACCTTATCTATCGGCAACAGTGTTGCAAGAATATAATATACAAGTATCACCAAAAGCACTACAATATATTCCCATGTAGTTGTTTCAAAAGCCATTACTTCGAGCGAGGGCAATGATATATTTGTTGTTATAAGCACTGCCGGCTGTGACATGAACACGGCACCGACAAGTACCATAAGGAAAACCGAAAAGACTCGCATGAACATTCTTGTGCCACCACCAAGATATTTGCCGATGATTTCGGGAAGACTCAAGCCGTTGTTCTTTAAAGATATTACGCCTGACACAAAGTCGTGCATTGCACCCATGAATATTCCGCCGAGGGTTATCCACAAGAAGGCGACAGGGCCGTATGCTGCACCAAGCAATGCTCCAAAAATGGGACCAAGACCGGCGATATTGAGCAGCTGGATGAGAAAGACTTTCCATCGCGGCATGGGGAGAAAATCGACTCCGTCATACATTGTCTGTGAAGGTACGAGGTTTGCCGGGTTTATCTCACAGGTTTTCTCAAGATACTTGCCGTATGTAAAGTATGAAACGACAAGGGCTACAAGGCAAATCAAAAATGTTATCATAGTTTTTTATTTTTTAATTCAATATTCTCTCCTTTTACCGTTATTATCTCTTCGTCACAAAGCTCGCGCAAAAGGCGTCTCATAACTTCGCGAGGCAAGGCTAACGCATCGAGTTCCGTAACATTATGCGCGGCTCCGTCGGCAAGGAGGGCAAGCACAGATTCGCGTCCGGCAGGCATTACCGCAGGCTCTGAACCGCGTCTTGAAAGGCAGACATCGCAACGTCCGCAGTTATGGGAACGTTTCTCGCCAAAGTAGGCAAGCAACGATGCACTGCGACATATTTTGTCGTTCGTGGCATAATGTACCATGGCATTCAGACGTTCACCGAACATTGCCTTGCGCTCGTCATACACTTCGCGTTCGAAACGGAGTTCGCTGCCAAGCACACGATGACGGATAAAGGTTATTATGGGGCATTTCTTTGATGGCGCGTATGATACAAGGCGTTTGTTGTTGAGAGATACAAGTATCTCGTACATACGATGACGCGACAGGTTCGTTATACGCGACAGATAACGTTCGTCGATAAAGGCATAGTCGGAAAACAAGCCGCTGTAATTACGCAAAAGGGTGTTTACGAGCAGTTCGTAATCGGCAGGCAACCCCCGAAAATGATAAAGGGCATCCTTTTCAACAATAAAACGGATACGCGAGGCATATTCCATCTCCTCGACATATTCAAGATAACCCATGCGAGTGAGCAGACGCAGTGCGCTGTCGGTCTGATGCATCGGGCGATGATACTTCTTGCAAAAGTCGGAAAGCGAAAATTCAAAGGTGCAGTTCAAACCATCACCGAGAGCCATACTGTAGTAGAAACACACCTCATCGTATATTTCGCGTATAAATTCCTGGGGGGGATAGTTGTCGTTCAGACGACGTGCAACAGTCTGTTTGTCGTGACTGCCAAAAAGTGCTACCGCATACGAGAGGTTTCCGTCGCGTCCGGCACGCCCGGCCTCCTGGAAATAGGCTTCAATGGAACTTGGCAGGTCGATATGCACCACAAGACGCACATCGGGCTTGTCTATTCCCATTCCGAATGCATTGGTGGATACCATGACACGAGCCTTATCGTTCTTCCATGCCTCCTCGCGCCGGTCCTTAACTTCAGGTGCAAGACCTGCATGATAGAATTCGGCTGTAATGCCCTGCGACACAAGGAAGTCGCATACCTCCTTTGTTTTTTGACGGTTCTGCGTATATACAATTGCCGAGCCTTGCACCTTGCCTAATATATGCAACAGTTCTTTTGCTTTATTTTCGGTTTTACGCACTACATAGACAAGGTTCTTGCGCTCGAAACTCATGCTGTAGCAGTTCTCTTCAACAAAGCCGAGTTGCTGCTGGATATCCTTTACCACCTCGGGGGTTGCCGTTGCGGTAAGGGCAAGAACAGGAACACCGGGAAACAGGTTGCGCAACTCACCTATGCGACGGTAGGCAGGACGGAAGTCGTGTCCCCACTGCGAGATACAGTGAGCCTCATCGACGGTGATGAACTGCACGTTTACCTTTTTTATCTTTGCAAGAAAGAGTTCCGACGACAAACGTTCGGGAGATATATACAGAAATTTGTAATCACCGAAAATGCAGTTTTCAAGAGCCTTGATGACATCGGCATTCTTCATACCTGAATATATTGCAGCTGCCTTTACACCACGACTGCGCAGGTTTGCCACCTGGTCTTTCATAAGAGCAATAAGCGGTGTCACGACGATACAGAGTCCTTCTCCGGCAAGGGCGGGAACCTGAAAGGTTATACTCTTACCACCACCGGTAGGCATAAGACCAAGCGTATCGCGCCCTGCTCCTATGCTTTCGATTATTTCGCGTTGTATGCCACGAAAATCATCGTACCCCCAATACTGTTTAAGGATTTCCCTGTACCTCACTTTATCGGGTCAGTTTTGTGTGAATGCTCTCTATCTGCAATTGGACCTCGCCATGCTTGTAGGCGTTCTCCTCAAGGGTGTAGCAGATGTCGAATGACTGTTTGGACTTGATATATTTTGCCTGACGGCTCTGACCGAAAGCTATGCCGTTGAAAACTTTGTTCGACAGGTTATCGACAAGCTCCAGTTTTATATGTTCCTGACGACGGCCTACAACCTTACTTGTTCCGTAATCGCATACGTTATGTGTACAGAACACCGGTTTGGGGTTGTGAGGACCATGAGGAGAGAATTTCTTAAGGTCGTTGAAGAATTTACGGGTTATCTGATGAAAGCCTATCTCGGCATCGATATCTATGACCGGAGCCGTCTGTTCGGGCAGAATATTCTGAGATACGAACTCTTCGAAACGCTCGGCAAAAGCTTCGATATTCTCGACCTTCAACGAGAAGCCTGCAGCGTATGTGTGACCTCCGAAATTGTCGAGCAGATCGCGGCAACTCTCCATGGCTTTGTAGAGGTCGAATCCTGTAACCGAACGTGCCGAACCGGTTGCGACATCACCCGTACAGGTAATGACAACTGCCGGACGATGATATACTTCGGTCAAACGCGATGCTACGATACCTATGACACCACGATGCCAGTCGGGGTTGAAGATAACAATGGCGCGTTGCTCATCGAAACTTTCAAGGCCGGCAACGATGTTGTTTGCCTCTTCGGTCATGCTCTTGTCGATTTCCTTGCGCGCCTCGTTGAACTCGTTTATCTGAAGACTCATCTCGAGCGCCGCCTGCAAATTGTTCTCTATGAGCAAATCGACAGCCATCTTGCCTTGCTGTATGCGGCCCGAAGCATTGATGCGAGGGCCTATCTTGAAGATTATATCGTTGATGGATATCTCCTTTTCCTGCAAACCGCAGACCGAGATAATGGCCTTAAGTCCTACACTGGGGCTGTGATTCAGTTGTTTGATACCATGAAAGGCCAATATTCTGTTTTCACCGACAATAGGAACAAGGTCGGATGCAATACTTACTGCCACAAGGTCGAGTAAAGGATATAGTTGGTCGGCAGGAATACCGTTGTCCATAGCAAATGCCTGCATGAACTTGAAACCTACTCCACAACCGGAAAGATGCGAACAGGGATAGGCAGAATCGGTACGCTTGGGATTGAGGATTGCAACAGCGCAAGGCAATTCCTCGTCGGGAACGTGGTGGTCGCAGACGATAAAGTCTATTCCCAATGATTTTGCGTATGCAATCTCTTCTATGGCCTTTATTCCACAATCGAGCACAATAATAAGCTTGACATCGGTTGAATAGGCATAATCGACACCACGCTTGGATATTCCATAGCCATCTTCGTTACGATCGGGGATGTAGTAGTCGATATTCGACGAGAACTGCTGCAAAAACTTATATACCAATGCCACAGACGTTGTTCCATCGACATCGTAATCGCCATAGACCAATATGCGTTCTTTTTTACCGAGAGCCTTGTTAAGGCGTTGAACGGCAACATCCATATCGTTCATCAAGAACGGGTTATGGAGCATGCTCAACTTGGGACGGAAGAAGTTCTTTGCATCGGCAATGGTTGTTATGCCTCTTTTCACAAGCAGACCACACAGAACGGGACTGATATCCAGTTCTGCCGACAATGTATTGGCCAACACTGTCTGCTCATGCGTTAAAGGTTCATATTTCCACTTCTGCCCCATCGTAAATTATCCTTGTTATCAATTAACGTGTAAAGATAAGAGAAATGTATGAAAAAGTCGCACTTTTTACAAAATAATTTCTATTTGTGTAAAAGTATATACCAAACATCGCAATTACAGGCAACCAATTTGCTTATATTAATTTTATTAATATATTTGTAAAGTTTTTGTTAATTGGAGTATTGTGGCCAAAGCACAGTTCTTCAAAAAAAGCATCTTACGAATAACTTTTTAAACAATAAAGAAAATGAAAAAACTTTTTTCGGCAGCATTGTTTGTTCTGTTTTTATGCTTAGCACAAACAGCGCAGGCTAAAGTAAACCATCTGTTGCCAAAGCCACAGGTAATTGAAACAAAGAGCGGCAATGCTTTTGCTTTGAACCGTAATGTAACCATTACAGACCCGACAAACAGCACTCTGCTTGCAAAATTCTTTACAGATAACGGATGTACCGTAACGGGCGATGGCGCAACTGTAACGGTAACAATGGTATCGGCCATCGATGGTGCATACGACTACGAGTTGGCCGGCTACGAAAACGAGGCATACCTGTTGGAAATCACTGCGGATGCCATCAATATCAAAGCAATAACAAAAACAGGTGTGATACGTGCGGCACAGACTCTTATGCAGTTGGCCGAAGGCTACGACGGCAACGCCGAACTGGAGGCCGTATCAATCACCGACTGGCCTGCATTCAAGCTACGCGGATATATGCACGACGTGGGCCGTTCATTCATAGAGATAGAGACTCTGAAAAAGCATGTTGACCTGCTTTCACGCTTCAAGGTAAACACATTCCACTGGCACATGACCGAGAACCAGGCATGGCGCTTTGAGGTTAAAGCATACCCACAGCTTACCAACGCGTCATCAATGACACGTTTCGCAGGTAAATATTACACACAAGAGCAGTGTAAAGATTTGCAGAATTATGCTAAGGAGCGTGGCGTAATCGTTATCCCCGAGATTGACATGCCGGGACACAGCCAGGCATTCAAGACTGCTATGGGACACTCAATGCAGACCGACCAGGGTGTTGCAGAGCTAAAGACAATTCTGGAGGAGGTGGCAGCCGTATTCCCCGATGCTCCATACATTCACATTGGAGCCGACGAGGAGACCATCGAATACCCCAACTTCCTGAAGATTATGACCGACAAGGTGCACGAGCTCGGCAAGAAGGTTGTCGTGTGGAACCCCATCCGCGGTGTCACCATCAGCACAAGCACCGGCGCCGACATGACACAGATGTGGAGTTCAAGCGGAAAGGTCATCAACGGCATGCCAAACATTGATTGCCGCTACAATTATACAAACCACTTTGACGTGTTTGCCGACCTTGTAGGTATATACAAGAGCAACATCTACTATACCGACAAAGGCAACACCAACGTGGCAGGAACAATCTCTGCACCATGGAACGACCGTAAGACTCCGACAGAGGAGGATATCATTGCACAGAATAACTTCTACGCAAACGTCATAGCAAGTGCAGAACGCGCATGGATTGGCGGCGGAAAGCAGTACATCGAAAAGGGCGGTACAACCCTACCCAACAGCGGTGATGAATATGAGGAGTTCGCAGATTGGGAACGCCGTTTCCTTTTCCACAAAGCAAACTCCTTGAAGAACGAGCCTATCCCATACGTCAAGCAGACAAATGTACGCTGGAGAATAACCGAGCCATTCCCCAATGGTGGTGACATGAACGCCTCTTTTGCCCCTGAAACAGAGGGCTTGAAAGAGAGTTATACTGTGAACGGAACGACATACAACACTGGTATTGCAACAGGTGCGGGCATCTATCTGCGCCACACTTGGGGCAACAACATCATACCTACATACTATGGCACCACAAACCACAGCAACAGCACTGCCTACGCATGGACATACGTTTACAGCGACAAGGAACAGACCGTTGGTGCACAGATTGAGTTCCAGAACTATGGACGTAGCGAGAAGGACACAGCACCCGATGCCGGCAAATGGGACCGCAAGGGTTCAAAAATATGGCTCAACGACACCGAAATTCTGCCACCGACATGGGACAACACAGGCGTTGGCATAAACAACGAGGTTGACCTGAAGAACGAAAACTTCACAGCACGCAAACCTATTCAGGTAACACTGAAAGAGGGTTGGAACAAGGTATTCATAAAGCTACCATACGTTGGTGCAAGCGGTGTACGCCTCAATAAGTGGATGTTCACATTCGTTCTTACCGACCTTGACGGCAAGAATGCCGTTGAGGGTTTGGTTTACTCACCTAACAAAAGAATGGACGTTGTGGCCGAACAGTTGGATGCAAGCATCACTGAAATAAAGAGAGAGGTTGCAAACAGCACCGGTAACCAGCCCGGACAATACAGCCCTGAACTTGCCAACGACCTTAATGCCGTAATTGCAGAGATTGAAGCTACATTGAACGACACAATGAACGAAGAGGAGCGCGCCGCACAGCTTGCAAAACTCAACACAGCATTCGAGTCTTTCAAGGCTGCACTTACAACTGCAAAGATAAATCAGCCAAAGGCAAGCAACAGCAAGGTTAGTTACTACTACACCATGTGTACTCCACAGCGCGATAACCGCTATGCTGCATCAAACGGAGCAAATACCGAGATGACAGGAAATGCAACCGTTACCGATGCGGCAAAATGGAAGTTCGTTGCACGCAACGATGGTAAGTACAACATCGTAAACAAAAGCAACAGCACATTCATTTCGCCCGCAAGCAGCAACAACACAGCTTTGCGTACACAGAGCAATGAGCCTACAAGTGGATGGGAGTTGAAAGAGGCTGCCACACAGGGGTTGTTTATAATTGTGAGCGGAAGCGCACAGTTCAACCAGACAAACAGCGGACTTGGATACAAAATATATAACTGGGGAAGCGGAACAAACACTGAGGACCCCGGTTGCCAGTATCTGATTACAGAGGTTGAAACAATAGAAGGCGAAGTGACTCCACCTGCAGAGGAGACTACATCTGTACAGATTCTTGCATCAAAAGGTCAATATACCACAAGCAACGCCAATGGTACATGGCACGCACGTTGGGAGAGCAATGAAGCGGCAGGTTTTTCTTTTGCGACAAGTGCAAATAACATGAAAACGGTCAACGACTGCATTGCAGGTTATTCAGGCACATCACAATCATCGACATACACCATCACAGCCCCCGAAGGCTGGATGGTGACAGGCATACAGTTCGACTATGTAAACACCGACACCGGCAACCATACTCTTAACCTTGCAATCGATGGCAAGACATATACCAGTTCATCGACAAAGCATTCGCTCAATGTCACAGTTTCGGACCCGCAGCGCACATTCTCATTCGTGCAGAGCGGTGAGAACAAGGGCATCACTTTCAGCAATTTCATTGTAACACTGAAGAAGGATACACGAGTTCCCGAAGTTGCCCAGGAGATTTTCACCACAGCTACATCAAGCGACATACCCTACCGTATTCCTGCTATCGCTATGGCAAAGAACGGCGACCTTATCGCTGTTGCAGACTATCGTCACAGCCGTGCCGACATTGGTATGGCAAGCTATGGTCGCATCGACCTGCACGCACGTATAAGCAAGGACAACGGTGCAAGCTGGAATACAAGATTCTCTATTGTTGACGGTCAGGGCTCAAGCTCGCCCGACTTTATGCACGTAGGTTTCGGCGACCCATGTATCGTTGCTGACCGCGAAAGCAACCGCGTGCTTGTGCTGAGTTGTGCCGGTAACGTATCGTTCCCCAACGGCACACGCAACAACCACCAGAACATCGCACGCTTTTACAGTGAGGACAACGGTGCAACATGGAGCCAGCCTGTTGACATTGCCGATGCCATATATGCAATGTGGGACAACAGCACCACCCACGGCCCGGTACGCGCAATGTTCATCGGTTCGGGAAAGATTCACCAGAGCCGTTACGTAAAGGTGAACAACTACTACCGTCTGTACTGCGCGGTGCTCTTGAAGAACGCAAGCAGTGTGAACACTAACTTCGTACTCTACAGCGATGACTTCGGCGGCAGTTGGAATGTTCTCGGCGGCGTTGAGAACGCTCCTGTTCCAAGCGGTGGTGACGAGCCTAAAGTGGAAGAACTTCCAAACGGCAACATCGTCATAAGTTCACGTATAAGCGGTGGACGTTATTTCAACATATACACATTCACCGACATGAAAGCAGCTACAGGTTCATGGGGCGCTATGGCAACATCGAACAGCAGCAACAACGGTGTTGTGGCACAAGGAAACTCTTGTAACGGCGAAATAATGATTATCCCCGTTATACGCAACGAGGACAAAACCGAAATGTGGCTCGCCCTACAATCGTTGCCTTTCGGTAACGGACGTGCCAATGTAGGTATATATTACAAGGAGCTTGCATCGGGCGCCGACTACAACACTCCTGCAAACTTCGCAAAGGATTGGGACGGCCGTCATCAGGCATCATTCCTTGCATCGGCCTACTCTACAATGTGTTTCCAGAAGGATTCAACATTGGCATTCCTGTACGAGGAGGACACATACGGCATCAATGCACACGGTGGCTACAACATCATGTACAAGAACTACAGCCTTGAGCAGATTACCAATGGTAAATACTCGGTGCTAAAAGGCCGAGAGCCGGGAGTACAGCCCGACCAGCCAAGCGATGCCACAATAGCTATGATTGCCGAGGCTAAGGAACTGCTGAAAAAGAAAGGCGTAGGCTACCCTACTACAGAGCCACGCGAGACACTGCAAGCAGCAATAGCTGTGGCAGAGGAAAACCCGACAGAGAATGCAGGCAACACACTCGAAGCGGCTATCGAAGCATATCTTGGAACAACAGATGTACATTTACCTGCCGACGGAGAGAAATACACCATCACCATGGTTGCAAAGAATGGTAATCGTTTCTACCTCAATTACACCGGTAACGACATTGCTATGGTTGCACGCGGCGAAGAAGAGTTACCGGAAAGCGCACAATACCTGTGCGAAGAAAACGGTGACGGCACTGTATCGCTAAAGACCAACGACGGCAAATACCTTGTATATCATTCAAACTACAACGGCGTGAGCTGGCTGCAGAATGGCGGCGACACAGATGGTTTGCAGGATACTAAAGATGAAATGACAAAAATCACCTTTGCCAAGATACAGAACGGCAACAGTGTCAACGCGAGCGGCAATGAACAGATATTCGGTTTGCTCACATGGTATGGTAAACGCGGATACGACACTGGCAAGAACGAGAACAGCTACGGCTATCTGGTACTAAAAACCGATGGCAGTAACTATGACGGTGCAAATGCTCCATTCTGGAACGACACATACTCTTCGGCATTACTTGTAGAAAAGGTCGTAGAACCTTCGGCACAGTACCGCATAAAATCGGTTTCACAGAACAAATACCTGAATATCGAAGCCGTAAACATGAATTATGCCACAGGTCCTAAAGGTTCTGTAGGCCTTGCCGCTTATGCCGAGGACGACAGGCAGATATTCACATTAGAAGATGCCGGAGATGACAAGGTTTACCTTGTATCTGCCGAAGGCTACTACATCGTATGCCGTCAATGGAACATCGATGCAAGCAACCTGGGTTCAAAATCTCCGCTAGGTATCGAGTACAAGAACGATACAGAGTTCTACATTATGAACGGCTCGCAGTATTTCAAAGTGGGTCCCGTCGACGGTAATGCAAACAGCTATTACCCATATTGCGATGCTCCGTTCGGCAGCGCGGAACTATGGGTTCTTGAAGAGGTAAAGAATGCTACCGGCATCGAGGACGTGGAAATTGGCAACAAGCCTGAAGATATCTACGACTTGAGCGGACGTAAGCTAAAAGAAATCACTGCCCCGGGAATTTACATCATAGGCGGAAAAAAAGTGCTGATTAAGTGAGTGAAATGCTAAGCTTGCTTTAGCATTTTACAACGAACGGGAAGCAGTTCGCGCGCAGCGCAAAGTGCTGATTAAGTGAGTGAAATGCTAAGTTTGCTTAAGCATTTTACAACGAACGGAAAGCAGTTCGCGCACAGCGCAAAGTTCTAGTAAAGTAATTTTTCCTATAATCATAGTAATCGCGACAGGAGAAGCTGTCGCGATTATATTTTGTCATGTAATCAAAATAGCGTATCTTCGCCCAAAATCTATCATATGAAAAGAAGTTTACCCTTATTTATCATATCAGCCCTATTCACGACATCATGCAATGATATGTTCGAGAAGCAGCTTGATATATATGAAGACGCAACAGAAGAGCTCGATGGAATTGACGATTTTTCGGCATTGATGAACGAGGCTTTGGACACCGGAACAAAAATCGCAAAAGTTATTGCGCTGACTACAGATGAAGAGCGTGAAGAGCTAAAAGAGGATTATGCCGATCAACACGAAGCCATGCTCGACAGCGTTGAAAAGATGCGAGACAACTATTATTCAAACGTCGACAGACTATTCTTGAAATATACCTATAACTTTGTGGAACGACGCATCTTGCTATATCAGATGGCAGCAGACAGATATTGCACAACCGAAAGCATCGAAGAACTTAATGCTGTCAAAGATATAATAAAGAGATACTCGAAATTATCGTTCGTCGAGAGTCAGCGTTCATGCGACCCACCGGCCAAGATACGCGAAGAGTACGAAGCAAAAAAGGAACTTGCAGAAAACTGCTTTGACGTAGCAAAAAAGCGAATACTCAACGAGGACGAACAATAAAAAATGACTGCCTGAGCAGTCATTTTTTATTGTCCGTCGGTTTATTACTTGATACCGAGTTTCTTGCGGATTTCCTTTGGAATTGCATTCTTGTGAACAACGATATTCATTGTCTTGTAACGAGCAAAAGCTTTTGATGCATACCAGATACCTTTATATGTACCTGCCTCACCCCAAGAGTTCTTTACCATATAATACTCTCTACCGTTCTGGTCTTTTGCTATACCGTAAATCTGCATACCGTGGTCGTCTGTTGTTTCCCAGTTGTCGTATGCAATCTGACGCTCTTCCTGTGTACACCATTTCTCAGCCGATGGTTTTGGAGTAACCTTTTTCTCCTCCTCGCTCAACTTCAACCAACGTGCCATGTCAGAGCCTTGAAGGTCTGCGCCCTTCGCTTCGTCTGGAAGCACAGCAGTACCATCGCGTGTAAAGCCCTTCTCGCTAACGTCGCTACCCCAAGCTATGGTGTAACCCTCCATGATAGCATTGTCGAACACCTGCATCAACTCATCGATAGGAAGGTTGTAAGACTGAGCCCAACGCCAGTTGTCCTGAATCTCAAGCACAAAAGGCTTGTAGAAAGGATGGTGAGTATAAGAAGTCAAAGAGATATAATCCTCTGCATTCAAACCCAAAGACTTATAGAAAGACTGTGGAGTATATTTCTTGCCATTGTAAGTAAACTCCTCGGGACGCTCACCAAGATATATGTCGTGAACAGCCTCGATAGCCTTTTTCCAAAGTGGCTGACCGTCTGGACTTACCTGCAAGCTACGGTGTTTACCCTTTGCGATAGCGGCAACAACAGCATCACTCACTGCAGATAGCTCGTTGTGGTTACTCAACTCCTTGCCATACATTACACCGGGACGCATTTCAGCCTCAGGAACAAGGCCGAACTTATCCATACCATAGATTACATCATAGAAAGAACCACCCTGTGAGAAAGAGATGTCACCATGTGTGCGGACAGCTTTGTCGGCGCGGTCGAGATATGTATTGTGAACTATATACATCTCAGCAAAGTCATACTCGCCCTTACCCATACGCAACAGCTCTGACTCAATGAAAGCCAATGATGAGTAACACCAGCAGGTTCCTGCCTGATTCTGATTCTTGATACTTGTGATAGGATTCTCCTTAACAACCTCGAACTTGAGTTCAGGAGCATCCTGTGCAAACGCGCCAAGACCCACAAAAGCCAAAGCCGCAAACAAAATTGATTTCTTCATAGTATTAATTAAAATATTGTTTCACTAAAATAACATTCTCATTTTATTCGGCAACCTCTTCGATATTACCCTTTATTGCTTCGGAGATTTTCATTTCCAACTCTTCTGCAAGTTCAGGGTTATCGGCGATAAGAGCCTTTGTACGGTCGCGGCCTTGTGCAAGTTTTGTCTCGTTGTAGCTGAAGAAAGAACCGCTCTTCTTTATTATGCCATACTGCACGCCAAGGTCGACAATCTCACCTACGCGCGAGATTCCCTCGCCGAACATGATATCGAATTCCGCCTTGCGGAAAGGAGGAGCAACCTTGTTCTTCACAACCTTTACGCGCACCTGATTACCGATAGCATCCTCGCCGTCCTTAAGCTGTGTCACGCGACGGATATCCAAACGCACCGATGCATAGAACTTAAGAGCATTACCGCCGGTTGTTGTCTCGGGGTTACCGAACATGACACCGATTTTCTCGCGCAACTGGTTGATGAAGATACATGTTGTCTTGGTTTTGCTGATAGCCGATGTAAGCTTTCGCAATGCCTGTGACATAAGACGTGCCTGCAAACCAACCTTGTTGTCACCCATCTCGCCTTCTATTTCAGCCTTTGGTGTCAATGCCGCAACAGAGTCGATTACGATAATATCGATAGCCGACGAACGGATAAGCTGTTCGGCAATCTCCAATGCCTGCTCACCGCAGTCGGGTTGAGAGATAAGGAGATTATCGATATCAACACCTAACTTCTGTGCATAAAAGCGGTCAAAGGCATGCTCTGCATCGATAATAGCGGCAATACCGCCCATCTTCTGAGCCTCAGCGATAGCATGTATCGCCAATGTTGTCTTACCCGATGACTCAGGACCATAAATCTCAATTATACGGCCACGTGGATAACCGCCTACACCAAGAGCTGCATTCAAGCCGACAGAACCTGTCGGTATGACATCGACATCCTCGAAGTTGTCATCACCGAGTTTCATGATAGAGCCTTTACCAAAGCTCTTTTCTATTTTATCCATTGCAGCCTGCAAAGCACGTAGCTTCTCATTACCTGCAATGTTTTCCAATTCTTCTTTCTTTGCCATTTATTTCTTTTGGTTTAAAAAGGGCGGGCAAACCCCGCCCCTACATTTGTAAATTATAACTCTAGATCCTTATCAAACTCCTCGTGCCAAGGCAATCCCTTTGTGTTGAGCTGCTCCATGAATGGATCCGGGTCAAACTGCTCTACGTTCCAAACACCAGGCTTACTCCAGATACCCTTCAAGAACATCATTGCACCAATCATTGCAGGAACACCTGTTGTGTAGCTTACGCCCTGCATACCAGTTTCCTTGTATGCCTCCTCGTGGCTACAGTTGTTATATACATAGTATGTATGCTCCTCGCCATCCTTGATACCACGGATGCGGCAACCGATAGATGTCTCACCCTCATAGTTCTCGCCCAAATCCTGTGGATTAGGAAGCACAGCCTTAAGGAACTGCAAAGGAACAATCTTTACAACCTCTTCGCCGGTACCGTCGGCCTTGGGTGCCTTATACTCCACCTCATCGATGCGGCTCATACCTATATTCTGAATCACATCCAGATAGGTCAGATACTGCTGGCCGAAGGTCATCCAGAAACGGGCACGTTTTATGGTCGGGAAGTTGATTACAAGACTTTCAATCTCCTCGTGATGCAAAAGATAGCTTTCGCGTGGACCGATGTTAGGATAGTTCAATGGCTGATGAATCTCCATTGGTTCGGTCTCAATATACTTTCCATTCTCGTAGTAAAGTCCCTTCTGAGTAATTTCACGGATATTGATTTCGGGATTGAAGTTGGTAGCGAATGCCTTATGATGATTTCCGGCATTGCAATCGACAATATCAAGATAGTGAATCTCGTCGAAGTAATGCTTTGCAGCATAAGCGGTAAACACACTGGTTACACCCGGGTCGAATCCGCAACCCAGAATGGCGCAAAGACCGGCTTTCTCGAAGCGTTCGCGATAAGCCCACTGCCAGCTGTATTCGAAGTGAGCCTCATCCTTTGGTTCATAATTGGCGGTATCCAGATAGTTGCAACCTGTCTGCAGACAAGCTTCCATGATAGTGAGGTCC
>JAEIGA010008120.1_pt1 | contig 15912 bp, 10 predicted proteins | sample 9270691 | NCBI WGS metagenome assembly JAEIGA01 (sample SAMN17057246, study PRJNA624740) | gut metagenome | biome: biome; isolation source: fecal sample | host: Bos grunniens | place: China: Xizang | collected 2019
GCTGCTGACGCTGCCGAGGCTATCGGTGAGGGTCTCCAGGCATTCTGCATCAACGGCTCAGTAGCCGAGGATCGTAAGGTAGGTATCGGCCACGGTAACCTCGCAGCACGTCTTCTCCGCGAGGAGACACAGTGCTTCGCATTCCTCGCAGGTCACGAGTCTTTTGCAGCTGCTGAGGGCGCTATCAAGATCGCTGAGATGGCTAACCGCGTGCGTAAGAACCCATTGCGCGTAATCCTTAACGGCTTGGGTAAGGACGCTGCGAAGATCATCTCTCGTATCAACGGCTTTACATACGTTCGCACAGAGTTCGACTATTACACTGGCGAGGTTCACGAGGTGGAGACTATCTCTTACTCTGACGGTCTTCGTTCAAAGGTGCGCTGCTATGGTGCTGACGATGTTCGCGAGGGCGTAGCAATCATGTGGAAGGAGGACGTAGATGTATCTATCACAGGTAACTCTACAAACCCAACACGCTTCCAGCACCCAGTAGCAGGTACATATAAGAAGGAGCGTACTTTGGCTGGTAAGAAGTACTTCTCAGTAGCATCTGGTGGTGGTACTGGCCGTACTTTGCACCCCGATAACATGGCTGCAGGTCCTGCATCATACGGTATGACCGACACAATGGGTCGTATGCACTCTGACGCACAGTTCGCAGGCTCTTCATCAGTTCCAGCACACGTTGAGATGATGGGCTTCCTCGGTATGGGTAACAACCCAATGGTAGGTGCAACTGTTGCTATTGCAGTAGCTATCCAGCAGGCTATGAACTAATTTCTTGTGATAAGCCGCAATCTGCGGCATCAAACTCAGAACTCCGGATGGGGATACTTGATGTATTCCTCATTCGGAGTTCTGAGTTTTGCACCACCAGTTTTAGTTATTACGATCAAGTATTATCGCAAACCTCGAACACAGACCAACATTGTAGAGTGTATCACCCTCTACAACATATCCCTTACATTGACGGCTATAGGGAATCTGAATATCTATATTACCATTGACATCTGAGACTGCTGTAATACCAGCAACTTCGATCTTTCTATTAGGCAAAGGATTGTATGATTTATCCATAATCTGAGCTCGGAGCGTGCCATACTTAATAGTATCACGGCTTATGGCAATGACATTATCCTTTGCTAAGGCCACCTCGATGCTTTCAGGGTGGTAGTTCTTGCTATTAGGAGAGTCTGGGAAGTCCACAAAATCGAATCTCACACTCTTGCCTATAAGCGAGCGAGGCACATTTGTAAATACGATGGTATCTTCAATCGAAGTAACACGCGCACTACGAACATAATCTTCTGCCGTAAGCGTTATCTCTGCATCACTAAGCTGCGGGAGGTTAGCATTAGGATGCGTATTCTCCGTTAGCGATACCGAAATATCGATACTTCTGCTAGCATTCCAAACACCAACAATCGTTATCACAACAATAGCAGCCAAACTAATAGCAACCGTCCATCGTTCAGCTATATAACGCTTATGCCTCTGCCATATCGTATCGAATTCGACGCCCAGCAGTTTTGTCACAAGTTGAACATAGGCACGCTCACGATTTAGATATGGGAGACTATAGTTGCGTTCATTTATATTCGCACCCAACACATCGCCAAGACCCAAGCTCTTGATTATTGGGTTATAGCACTCGTCACATGGATTCTCACTATTAGGAGTGCCTTCGACAATGAAAAAATGGATATCTTTAGCACGCCCCAGCGAGTAAAAATACTCGATCTCCGCTGCTACCCACTTCGACTTTGCAGAATTTGGCGAACATATAACAATCAAATTTTTAGAGTCTCGCAAACGACCCTTCAACTCCTCATTGAGGTCGTTAGGTTGAATATCTGTAGGTGCAAAAAATACAGGTTTTATGGGATACCTATCCCACCCGTGTTCACTACATAGTGTTGCCGGCATCTTGTAGTGCTCCAACTTTCGTTGCAATCTCTTGCCCCACTTCAGATCCGTACTATTATAGCTTATAAAAGCGAAATATTTGTATCCCATAAATTTATCTATTATAGTTTAGTTTTGATCTCCTGTATACCTTCTCTCAGTTGCTGCACCAGTTCATTTTCCTCTCCGCAAATTTTCAATAATATAGCTTCAGCTTTAGTCAAATATTCCAATGCCTCTGAATAGTTACCCAAGTCAGAATATACCTCACCAATATTATAATATGAGCATGCGGTATCGATATACTCTTCGCCCAATAATTTCCTATATATTTCAAGTGCCTTAAAATAGTATTTCAACGCCTCTGAATAGTTGCCCTGATCATAATAGACCACACCTAAATTATTATATGAACTTGCTGTTTCTATATCCTCCTCGCCAAATATTTTTATCCCAATTTCCAAAGTCTTAATACAATATTTCAACGCCTCTGAAAGGTTTCCCTGATTATAATATAGCGCACTTATTTTGCTATATAAGTCTTCTGTAAGTATATGCTCATCACCTAATATTTTTCTTATTATTTTCAAAGCCTTAAAATAGTATTCTAATGCTTCTGAATAGAAGCCTAAAGCATTATAGACCACACCTATATTATTATATGAGCTAGCTGTATCTTCATGCTCCTCACCAAATAATTTCACCCTAATTTCCAGTGCCTTAAAATGGTATTCCAATGCTTCTGAATAGGCGCCCATATCTGAATAGACCAAACCTATATTATTATATGAGCGGGCTGTATATTTATGCTCTTCACCTAATACTTTTCTCCTAATTTCCAGTGCCTTAAAATGGTATTCCAATGCTTCTGAATAGGCGTCCATATCTGAATAGACCAAACCTATATTATTATATGAGCTGGCTGTATCTTTATGCTCTTCGCCTAATAATTTTACCCAAATCTTCAAAGCCTTAAAATAGTATTCTAATGCTTCTGAATAGAAGCCTAAAGCATTATAGACCACACCTATATTATTATATGAGATGGCTGTATCTTCATGCTCTTCACCAAATAATTTCACCCTAATTTCCAGTGCCTTAAAATGGTATTCCAATGCCTCTGAATAGGCGCCCTGATTATAATAGACTCCACCTATATTATTATATGAGCTGGCTGTATCTTTATGCTCTTCGCCTAATAATTTTACCCTAATTTCCAGTGCCTTAAAATGGTATTCCAATGCTTCTGAATAGGCGCCCATATCTGAATAGATCCAACCTATGTCATAATATAAATAAGCGATTATATAATGTGTATCACCATAATGATCCAAAGAGTATTTAAGCGCTGGCTCATAGATTGATAACGCTCTACTATAGTCACATAAATAATCGGCTATGTAGTTACCAGCTTCCACCTGCCAATTGATATTTGTTCTATCGAGTGATGCTCGCAAATCTAAGTAATGAGCGACAGAGTCTCGCTTATTCTCCAATGTGTAAATATCAACAAGATGCATACAGTGGCGAGCCGCGTCATCACGAGCATTATCAATCGCAATCTGAGCCATCTTAACCTGGCGCACCTTCTCCTCAACACTCTCAGGGCCAATCTCCCTCTTAGCCTCCTCGAGCTTGCCATTAAGAATAAGTGTACTTATCTTCTTATCTACATCTGTAGCATAGTCGAAATCGATAAGTAGGTAGCGCTCAGTCATATCAGAAACAACATTTTCTGCCTCCTCCCAGGCCTGGTCTACATCTTGTTGCATAGCCTGCAGCTGCTCGATAGCCGCTAAGTTGTTACGACGCAGACTATCAATAAGCTCCTGACTTCGATTTAGCTCACGCTGATATTGAGAACGGATAACTCGCTTATACGATGCTCGTTCTTGCTCAAGTGCCGCTATATTTTGCATATATATTATCAATGGCTCATTTCCTGAGTAGTAGTGACCATTAGTCAAAACACTCATATCTGTAACTTGATAACCCTGCTTATATGCACTATTGATATAGTAACAAGACTTAGCATCAACACCGAAAGATAGCGTTCCCCGATTATCACTAACAAGCTGTGCTCCATCCTTTATCGTAACAATGGCAGATGATACATATTCGCATTTTGATGTTGTGCCATCAAGATGCTGGCGTGCGTGTGTCTTAACAATGGCTTGCTGTTGCTGCATCTGGGCAGATACATCTATTGGTGTTAATAGGAGGCATAATGCAACCGCTAAGTAATAGATGTCCTTCATAGATGAATTATTTGAGGTTAAATGATTGTTAACTTACATTAATACTATATCTGCATTATTATAGCGAAATAGTTAAATTTCGCATATGGTATATTATTCTCTATCCTCGATAACCTTAATTTTATTTTTCAACATAATCGTTCTTTCATGCTCCTCTCCTAGCTTTTGCACAAAGGTATTCTCGGCCTTACGGTAATACTCTATAGCTACGGAATACTCGCCGAGATTGTCGTATATGCTACCTATGTTCGCATATATGAAACAAGTATTTAGGTGTTCTAGGCCATATTCAGATTCGCATATTGATAAGGCCTTATTGAGGTAGTCTAAAGCGAGAGTATATTCGCCTCGATCCCTGTATAAATTGCCAATGCTATTGTAGGCAGATGATGCATCAATACAATTTTCGCCATATAGTTCTATGCTAATATTCAAAGACTTTAAATAGCAATCCATTGCTAAATCGTCTTGCCCCATATTATCATATGCAATACCCAAACTATTATATGTATTTGCTGTATACGGATGGCTTTCACCAATTGTATTGATAAATACATCAAGAGACATTGTGTAGTACTCTATCGCCTTTTCAAGCTCTTTATTATCTACATATATGCCCGCAATATTATGATATGCTATAGCTACCGTCACATGTGTGTCTCCAAATAGTCTCTTTCTGAGTTCCAATGACTTAAATGCATAATCGATGGCCAAATCGTTATTCCCTTGCTCATTATACGCTCTGCTTATATTGTTATATGTAACATAAATAGATTCGTTAACCTCACCGTATGCGTGCTTAAATATTTGTAATGCCTTCTGGAAATACTCTAAAGCCTTGTCATACTCATTTGTATCAAGATATATATCACCAATATTATTATATGATATTGCTGTATCAGCATGCATTTCGCCCAAAGAGGCTAAACGAATATCTAATGCCCTTAGCTGAAGCTCTAAATCCTTGTCATAATTTCCGAGATTACCATAAGCACTTCCCATATTACAAATTACAGATGCCACCTTAGGGTGATCTGCACCCAAAAGCCTCTCAAGACCTGTTACCACCTTCGCATAATACTCAATAGCGCTATTATAGTCTCCTAAATTGTAGAAATTATAGGCAATGCTATTATATGTAGTAATAGTATCTTCGTGCTCTTCTCCCAATATATTTAGCCTAATACTCAACGCTTTATTACAATATTTAATTGCCGTATCATAGTGACCAACATCACTAAACACATTTGCAATAGTATTATAACAAATAGCAGTCTTTGAGTGCTCTTCTCCAAATATATTAATGAATACATCCAATGCCATCGCCATATTCTCTAATGCCTCCGAATACATAGACAATTCATAGTAGATCTGTCCAATATTACTATATGATATGGCCGTATTTATATGATATGCCCCGAACAACTCTTTCCTAATGTTCAAACTTTGTATTTCATAATCTATCGACTTTTTGTAGTCACCTAAATAGTAATAGACATTTCCTAAATTAGAATATGTAATTGCAACATCAGCATGTTTAAGTAGGTTGTCTCCATAATGAGTCTTCTGTGACTCCAATGCCAATTGATGATACTCCAAAGCTTCATTATACCTTGCTTTTTCGCTTAATATCAGTCCGATATTATTGTAAGATGTAGCAAGATGGAGGTAGTTAATGTCTGTAGATCTCTTCTGTATACTAATATCCATATTCATGTATTCCAGCGCCTTATCATAATCAGACATATAATGATATGTAGAACCTATATTACAGTAGATACCTGCTAAATCAGCAGAATCTTCTCCTAATATCTTGCGACCAATATTAAGAGCTAAATTAAAATACTCTAACGCCTTAGAATATTGATCTATTTTATTGCATATCAATCCCAATCCATTGTAAACTAAATATGTGTTGAAATGCAATTCTCCATAATGTTCTAAAGAGTATTCAAGCGCTGGCTTATAGATTGACAGTGCCCTGTTATAATCACATAAATAATCAGCAATATATTTACCCGCTTCAATCTGCCATTCGATATTTGTTCTGTCGAGCGATGCTCGCAAATCCAAGTAGTAAGCGACAGAATCACGCTTATTCTCCAGAGTGTAAATGTCGACAAGATTCATACAGTTGCGCGCTGCATCATTGCGTGCATTATCGAGAGCTCTCTGGGCAACATTCACCTTGCGAACTTTCTCTTCAACGCTTTCAGGATTAATCTCACGCTTCGCCTCCTCGAGTTTACCATTAAGGATAAGGGTGCTAATTCTCTTATCCATGTCCGATGCGTAATCAAAATCTATAAGCAGGTAGCGCTCGGTCATATCTGAGACAACATTCTCAGCCTCTTCCCAAGCTTTATCGACCTCTTGTTGCATAGCCTGCAGCTGCTCAATAGCCGCCAAGTTGTTACGACGCAGACTATCAATAAGCTCCTGACTTCGATTTAGCTCACGCTGATATTGAGAACGGATAACTCGCTTATACGATGCTCGCTCCTGCTCAAGTTCTGCGATATTTTGCATATAGATTAACAATGGCTCATTACCTGAGTAATAGTGGCCATTAGTCAAAACGCTCATATCCGTAACTTGATAGCCCTTTTTATATGCACTATTTACATAGTAACATGACTTAGTGTCTACATCGAAAAATAACTCTCCTTGATCATCACTAACAAGCTGCGCTCCATCCTTGATTGTAACAAGGGCAGAGGAAACATACTCGCACTTTGATGTTGTTCCATCAAGACGCTGACGCGCGTGGGTCTTAACAATGGCTTGCTGTTGCTGCATCTGGGCAGACAACTGTGTTGGACCGAATAGACATAACGCCACCAACAGATAATACAGATTCTTCATAGTTATATTGGGAGTTATTTGATGTAAAGTTAATTAAAATTTATAACACTTAATAACATCTTGTCCTAATTATTTTCATGTTCTTTAAAACTTGCGACAGGATCGATTGAATATCTACTATATTATTTATACATTTTTGCTTTGTCGTATGTACTACGAATAAGCATAATGTTTAATTGCAGACATAAAGTAGATTACTCTGCAACAACACCTGATTTATAAAATTTAATACTTATGTATAGTAGATATCGTTACTTTGTATAGCAATAAATTGGAATTATCTACTTATATTGAGCTATTAGGGCATCAACCAATGTCGAATATGGAACAAAATCTACAACACGAATACGACCTATATCTCCCACATAAATCTTTTTACCATCTGCACTATATGCGACACAATGAGGATCATAGAATGGAAGAAGAGATTCAATATTAAGTTGCCTAACACATATATTAGATTTCAAATTCCATATTTTAACACCCTCTGATGTGGAAATTATATATTCTCCATCAGGGCTAAAAGCCACACGTGATCCGACTAAATTTTGCTTTGAAATCTTTAATGTATTAACACATTCTCCTGAACCTATTGATATAAACTTTAACTCTCCTGATAGTGTTGCAGCAGCAATTATACTCACATCAGGACTTACATCAAAACTTACTATATTGCCACCACCGTCAATATCAAGAGATCTTATGCACTCTCCTGTATTTATATTATAAAGTTTTATAATTGCGTTATGATATGAGCATATAAAGTGTTTGCAATCATCTGAAATCTTTACATATGTGGCTGGTTGAGAATCAATTTCGTAATTCATAATACAATCCCCAGTCTCAACACTCCATAGTTTAATGCTATTGTCCATAGATGAGGATATAATGTATTTACAGTCTTTACTGAATGTTGCAGAGAGAATACGCTCGCTATGTCCCTCAAATTTTTTGATTCTTTTTTCAGTTTTCACATCAATTAAATAAAAACTATTATCACTATCCAGATATTCAATGCCTAATATTTCGCCAATCGGACTTTCTGCAATGTAACGTATCCACGAGATGCCGTTGAGGTAATATACATCATTTGCGACTTCTTGATTAGGTTTGGTATCTGTAATATATATATTGCCATCCCGTACAGACGAAAGAATAAATCTGCCATCTGGACTATAGCACACCATATCTATGATATCATTTAACGATGCAAGAATATTCTCTTCTTTTTTAGGTGCGGTGAGTTGTTTTCCGTCAAAAGATATTGATACTATCTCTTCCGATGTACTATATTTACGCAGTGTATGATCACTTGCTACTGCAAGTATGGATGTGTCATTTGGACAAAATATCGCATTTGATACCCCTGCATAACAATTATATAAATCTACATTTTTTCCTGTATCTATATCCCATATCCTAATTACATTACCTCTATCTGTCGACACTATTTTACTTCCATCAGCACTAAAAGCGCCTGAAGTATAAGAATAAATTTGCCCCTCCACATTATATTTATGGATACAAGAGCCATCTCCTATATCCCACAGTTCGATATCATCATCAGCTACGATAAACTGCTTACTATCTGGGCTAATATAGATATGATTAATAAAATTATAATCTCTTTTAATATTATGAATGCATTTTTCCAGCATTAAATCCCATATCTTTATGCCATAATCATATGTAGAGGCATAGATAACATATCGTCCATCGTTACTAATATCTGTTGCATAACTACGACCAATATCATCTTGAAATGTTTTAATACACACGCCTGACTCTATTTCCCAAATTTTAATTCCAACAGATGTTGCAGAAATAATATACTTCCCATCGGGTGTAAATTTGACGGAGTAAATTCCATTACTATCATCCTTAATAGTTTTAATACATTTGGCCGTCTTTACATCCCAAATCTTGATGATTTCATCATTAGATACTGATACAATATATCTTCCATCTGGACTAAAGATGGCGCATTCTACAGGTGCATTATGTCCTCGTAGTACAACACTATTATTGTCATACGCCCTTCTTAATGCAGCCTCTACTTCTCCGATATTTGTTGGCAAAACATCCGCTAATACCATTTTTGCCATTTCTGTATCACCTTGATCTATAAATAATTCAGCTTGTGCTGCAGCAGATTTAGCAAGACTAATCTGTAGTTTATTGTGCTGATAATACATAAAGCCAATAATTGTAAAAGCCACAATTAAACCCAATGTCAATAAACCAATCAACCATCGTTTACGCCTTCTCTGCTCACGCTCCCAGCGTTGCCATATAGTGTCAAAGCGAAGATTGAACATACGAGCAACAACTTTAATAGCAGCTGCATCTCGTCCTACTTCATTAATATTTGCAGCAAGAATCTCTCGACTACCAGTCAACTTAAGAAGTGCATCTGGAAAGCATTCTGTAGCTGTATCATTAGAAAATGGGGTTCCTTCAATAACGAATGGAATAATACGATCTACTCTGCCCATATCAATAAATGTTTGAGCCTCCTTACACACCCATTGACTTTTTGCGCTTCGAGGAGAGCAAATAACAATTAGCCATTCCGAGCTACGCAATGCACTGTCAATCTCCTCAACCAACAAGCCTGGTGCAAGATCCGTAGTATCACGAAAAATAGGGCGAATATGCTTAGGTAATTCCGCATACCCATTTATAGTTGTCGGAAAGCGATAGTGTTCCAATTTACTCTGTAACCACTTTGCCCACTTCTCATCTTCATGTTTATAGCTAATAAATGCGTAATATTGTTTTCCTCGCTCCATATTTCCATATCATTATTTGATTATATGACAAAGTTAACAATAATTTCATCTGTTAACAATATGATGATATACTTTTTAATATCAACAAATCAAATCTTTACCATATCAATTGTAATCGTTTATCTAAGTTCCAGCACATGTTGAGATGATGGGCTTCCTCTGTATGGGTAACAACCCAATGGTAGGTGCAACTGTTGCTATTGCAGTGGCTATCCAGCAGGCAATGAACTAATTTCTTGTGATAGTGGCGCGTTAGCGGCACATCCCAAAAGTAAGACCCCACGGGCTGTACGTATGAGTACTATCCCGTGGGGTTCTTCTTTTACGATGCACCACTACCACACCACTCTGACAAGAAATAAAAACCATTGCTTTCGCTAAATAAGCAGTTGTCCGTGCTGCGATACAAAATAAATTGAGGGTGTCCGCATTATGTGGACACCCTATCTTATTGTAGATTGTATTATATTGTAATTTCCTCCTAGAAGTTGAAACCAGCGCCGACGTAGAATACGCTTGTATTAGTCTTGTATTTGAAGTCCTTGACCTGCTCGCCTGTGTAGCGGTTGAGCATGCCAAAGTTGTAACCCACCTTTACATTAACCCTCTCGGCAATGGTTACGCCCGCGCCAAGGCCTATCTTAAGGTCGAAGCGGCCATAGTCGCTATCCTCGTAGTTGTTCGTCTTGAGGGTGGTATTGTCCACAGAGGCCTTGAGTGTTGAGGCGAGACCCACAGAGAACACTGGGCCGGCAAAGGCGTGTATATTGAGTGCCGAAGGGATAATATCTATGCCATACTTAACATGCACAGGGATATCGAGATAGTGTTCAGTGAAGCTTGCGCGTGTCTTTATACCAAAAACATCCTCCTCCTCTGCCTCTCCGCCAAAGGTATAGCGAAGACCTGGCTCGATGCCAAGAGTGCCCCAGTTGCCATTGAGGAGGTTAAAGCCGTATGTTGCCTCAATATAAAAGCCGTTGAGAGAGTCATCCTCCGACTCGTCGGCAATAGTTGTCGTTGTGTTAAGAAGGTTGTAGCCTGCACCCACACCAAACTGAGCCTTGGCGTCCACTGCAATAAACATTATGGCGGCTACAAGAACAAAGAAGATCTTTTTCATGATTGTAAAGCGTTGAAATGATTAATAGTTAAAGTGTGTATATGGGGTAAGTTGTTGTATTCCGTGTTACATGCCGCGGCGTGTGACAAGCCATGCCAAAGCCCCATAGGCGCTGTCCACAATGCCACGAAGCCACGTGGGCAGTGCGTTGAGGAGGCGTAGGCGGCGCAGCTGACGACGTGAGCGTGTGGTGTAAGAGAAGTGTTCCGCAGCGCGGCGTGCATCCTCCGTACCTCCACGTACGCTCTGAGTTATGGCCTTGCCGATGGCTATGCGGGCGATATACTCGTTGACCGTTGCATCGCCATTTGGCTCGTATAACTCTTCAATTGAGTGTGCGCTCTGCTCTGCGCGGTAGATGGATGCCGAGCGGTTGCTTGCGGTGCGCGAGTAGCGCACAAGCGACATGGGCGAGAAGCAGAATTTCGCACCCTCCTGCATCATTCTTGTCCACAGCCATTGGTCCTCGCCTATGCGCATGCCCTCGGGGAAGCCTTCCGCGCGGAGCACTGTCTCGCGGCGAAGTGTGGCGGTTGAGGGGATAATGGGGTAGCGGCGTTGTAGTGCCTCCTCGGCAATGTTGATATACCCCTCGGTCGTGGGTACGGGGGCGGCGACACGCTGTGTGCCGTTCATTATTTCGAATGCCGTAGAGTAGGCATCAGCCTCTGGGTAGTACTCCATGAGACGGCATACCTCGGCTATGTAGCCCGTGAGCCACATGTCGTCAGCATCGAGCAGTGCTATGTAGTCGCCCTTGGCATCAGCAATACCTCGGTTGCGTGCTGCGCTAACACCTCTATTTGGCTGTGTGATAAGGTGTATGCCCGCTTCGGGGTACTCGGCGATGATGCGCTCAACGATTGCGCGCGACCCATCCGTAGAGCCGTCATCCACAACTATAATCTCGCCAGGCGCAAGACTCTGCTCAATGACAGAACGTAGTGCGCGCTCTACCTCCGCCTCTTTGTTGTATAGCGGCATAACAACAGATATGCGCGCCGACTCCTCGGTCTGCACCTTGCGACCAAAATTGAGAATTTCGGGTGCGTGGTTGAGACGCTTCTCCTCGGGCAGCCACTTCTGAATGTTGCCATAGTGACTGCGGAGATAGGTCTCCAGGTCGCTGGGTGCCCACACCTCCATAGTGCCCAACTTGCGGCGCTCGGGGTTGTTAATCGCCTCCACGGCAATCATATCCTTGGGCATGCGCACGATGTTGTAGAACTTGGCATTTGTGCCGTTATAGCGTGTTAACTCTCGGTTTAATATGTTGTATATCTGCTCTTTGCTGTGTGTTGCAGTGACAAGGCGTATAGCCAAGCACGATAACCAACTTTTGGGCAACACGACACCGTTATTTGCTCTTCCGAACCACCTCCATAGCCATACGCTCTTTGCCATGAAGCAGTTTACCCAGAATCCCACCTTGGCGCGCTGCTTGCGGCGTAGTGACTCGTCGTCGGGCACAAGGTCGTAGGGGAAGATGTCGATGTAGATACCCTCCTCAATGGGCATGCCGACCCACTCGCGCTCTACGAAGCGTGTGCCGCGCTTACGCACCTTGGCGAAGTAGAATGGGGTGTCGCGCTCCGTGGTAAACTCCTGAAGCACATAGCCCTCGCCAAGGAGTGCGGGCGCCTCGCGGAGAAAGCGCTCATAGTTCTCGCGCGTCATGCCGAGGTCCACATCGTCATCCCATGGTACTATATCCTCGAAGAAGTGCGCACCTATGGCCGTGCCACCCTGAATGAAGTAGGGTATGTCCGCGGTGTCGCACACGCGCACCACCTCGCGAAGAACATCGTATAGCTCCTCGTGCAACAAGCGGAGTATGTCGCTGTTGTATTTCATTACATGTTGTGTACTAAAAGGTTACAGCCCCTGATGTCGCTTCCAGCGATGCGTCCCTCAATCATGAAACTACCGTCATCGTACAGGCGTCCCATATCCTCGGTCTGGATGAAGGCGCATGACGAGAGGTTTGCAAGGTCTATAATGTCTATGCCACCGCGCGTAGGGGTGTGGTCGAAGGGGTCGTTTACGTCGCGCACCATCACACGCATCCACTTTGGCGCGCGAAAGATACCCTCGCCCGAGGAGTATGCCTGCGATGTAAGCTCCGCCATGCCATATTCGGAGTGTATGTGCTCCACGCCAAAACCTGCGGTGAGTATGGCGTGCAACTCGCTCTTTGATAGCTCCTTGCGGCGACCCTTCATGCCGCCCGTCTCCATGATTATGGTGTTCGAGAGTTTGGGTGCGTACTGCTCTGCCACATCCCACAGTGCGTAACTCACGCCAAGCAGAATCTTGGGTTTGTCGTCTGCCTCAATGTCGGCAATAAGACGTTCGTAGTCGTTGAGGTAGAAGCCTCCCGAGCCGCACTCTTTGATAAGCGTATCGACCATATATACCAACGACGAACCCTCGCGCTCGAGGTAGTTGGGCAGTAGTCCGTAGATGCTCCACTTTGCTGGCTCGCCATAGAACTCCTTGAAGGCTGCGGTGAAGGTCTTGCGGTATGCCTCCAGCGATGCCATCATGTGGCGAGATGCCACGGTAGAGCCTGTATTGCTCGATGTGAAGATGATTTCGGGGGCCTCCGTGCCGCAATATACGTCGGTTGACTTGAAGAGGCGTATCGGCATAAAGGGTATCTCCTCGATGCTTCGTACCTCGTTGGGGTCGATGCCCAGTAGCTCTACATAGCGACGATAAGGCTCGCAGTGTTCGCTCTGATATCGGAATAACTCGAGTGCGCATGCCTCAAACTCCGCATCGGTACGAATGGATAGTATGGTGTCGATGTTTAACATATTCACTTACATCTAATAATCCACAAAGTTATATTTTTTCCGCGATAATGCCAACAAATATTGTCTTTTGGTAAAAATAACATGATAACCTCTTGTATTTTGCGCATGTTTTTGTATATTTGTAATTTGAAACGGATGAAATTATGAGTAAGAGACTTAAGATAGGTGTTACTCAGGGCGACACAAATGGTGTTGGCTGGGAGATAATACTCAAGATATTTTCAGATAATCGCATCACAGAGTTGTTCACCCCCGTGGTGTATGGTTCGACCACTGCTGCGGCATACTACCAGAAGCGTCTCGGCGACCTTGAGCCCGTGAAGTTCGTGGTTGTGGCAGATGCCGAGAATGCCGAGCATGGCAAGATAAACCTCGTGGAGTGTGGCGCAAAGGAGCTCTCTATCACGCCCGGCAAGCCCTCAAAGGTGGGTGGCAAGGCTGCGGCTGATGCGCTCACAACGGCTATTGAGGATCTGAAGTCGGGTGATATTGATGCTATTGTAACAGCACCCATCGACAAGGAGATGATTCAGAGCGAGACATTCTCTTTTACGGGACATACGGAGTTCTTTGCTAAGGAGCTTGATGGCGAGCCCTTGATGATTATGACCTCGGAGCTTATGCGCGTAGGCTTGGTTACTATCCATGTTCCTGTGTCGCAGGTGGCAGAGTCGCTCTCGAAGGAACTTATCGTGGAGCGCATCAAGCAGATGAATGACTCTATGCGTCAGGACTTCGGTGTCGTGCGACCTAAGGTTGCGGTGTTGGCACTCAACCCTCACGCTGGTGATGGTGGCCTGCTTGGCAAGGAGGAAGAGGAGATTATCAAGCCCGCTATTGTTGAGGCATACGAGGCTGGCATATTGGCATTTGGCCCCTTCGCGGCAGATGGCTTCTTCGCATCGGGTCAGTTCAAAAACTACGATGCCATCCTCGCAATGTACCACGACCAGGGCCTTGCACCATTTAAGACACTTACGCCCAATGGTGTAAACTTTACAGCGTCACTCTCGGAGGTGCGCACGTCGCCCGACCATGGCGTAGCCTACGACATTGCGGGTAAGGGTATCGCGGATGAGCAGTCTATGCGTAACGCTATTTACGATGCTATTGACATCGTGCAGCGTCGCAGAGAGTGGCGAGAGTGGAACGCCAACCCATTGCAGCACTTCGAGCGCGAGAAGGGTCGCGATATTTCGATTAAGGACCTCCCTGAGCAGGAGCATAACGACTAATATTACTATCCTCTGGAGCTATGAATAAAACGCAGCTTAAAAATTGGATGGGAGTGATTCTCTCGGCAGTAGTACTTGGCTTGTCGGTGACATTCCTAACGAGGTTGTGGAGACCTCAGGATGCGGCGCATTGGATATTGTGGAGTGTGGGCCTTCTCATTGCCATAAGGTCGATAGGACGTATTGCAGAGCTTGCAAAGCAGATTGGTGCAAAAGAGGACGAAAATAAGTAGATTAAACTATGGATAGCAAATTAATCAAAGCCGTTAAGGCGCTCATAGGATATGTTCTCATGGGTGTTGCCGTAACAAACTGTTATATTGGATGGAAACCTCAGAGTGACCATGAATGGTGCATGTGGGCAGGTAATTTTATCCTTGGCATAGTAGCCTTAATCTACATCTTTAAAGGTCCAAAGTTAGACAAGAAGTAAACAAGGAGTGCAGCTGAGTAGTAATCCGTCTCGTTATTGTGGAGCTACGAAGGCACTCAAAACATAAACAATTAAAACAATTATTATCATGGTTAAAGTAACCTTTCCCGATGGCTCGGTAAGAGAGTTTGCCAAAGGGACTACTGCCTTTCAGGTAGCAGAGAGCATCAGCCCTCGTTTAGCTGCTGACTCACTCGCAGCCGAGGTAAACGGCGCAACTGTAGATATGATGCGCCCTATCGACAGCGACTGTTCGATTAAATTCTTCAAGTGGGACGACGCAGAGGGTAAGCACGCCTTCTGGCACACATCTTCACACCTCTTGGCTGAGGCGTTGGAGGCTTTGTACCCCGGCATTAAGTTCGGTATCGGTCCCGCTATTGACAACGGTTTCTACTACGACGTAGACTCGCCCGTAGCGATTACGGAGGCTGACCTCGAGAAGATTGAGGCAAAGATGGTGGAGCTCTCACGCAACA
>JAEIGA010008121.1_pt1 | contig 15912 bp, 15 predicted proteins | sample 9270691 | NCBI WGS metagenome assembly JAEIGA01 (sample SAMN17057246, study PRJNA624740) | gut metagenome | biome: biome; isolation source: fecal sample | host: Bos grunniens | place: China: Xizang | collected 2019
AAAATAAACTTGATTCCAAACCCGATTTTCAGTATCATGATAACGCGCTTCATGGGAAGCGCGTTATCATGATTTTTTTATTTCAGGGTGAGAAATATTGAGAAAGCATAAAGGTTTTACCATCGCAGTGGCCGTGGTCCTGACGCTCTGCATGAGCATCTCGCTGTGCGCCTGCGGCATCGGATCCGGATCCAGCCGCTACAAGGTCGTCAAGACACTGTCCAAGGACAACTGCTATATCGGGTTCCGCAACGACGACCAGATCGCCTACTATATGATGGGTGCTCTGAGTATGCTCATCGCGGACGGGACCGTTACCACCATCGCCCAGAAGTGGCTGAGCTCGGACCCGGTGTCCCTGGAGGGAAATGCGGAAGCCCTCACCAAGAAGGAACTGAAGGGGCTGGAGAAGCGTACCGTCATCATCGGCGTGGATGAAAACTCCTATCCGCTGGCCTTCCGGCAGGAAAACAGCTACGGCGGATTCAACGTGGAGCTGGCACAGGCGGTGTGCGACAAGCTGGGATGGAAGGCCACCTTCCTTTCCATCGAGCCCGCCAACACCTTCATCGAACTGTCTTCCGGTGATGTGGACGTGGCGTGGAACATGCCCATGGACAAGGACGCCAAGGAGTTTTCCCATTACGGCCCGGTCATGTCCAACAGTCTGGTCATCGTCGGACTCTCCGGTTCCAGCCGCCGGGTCAGCGGTCATTCGCTGGTGACGGATACTTCGGAAGAAGTGAAGGCGGCACTGGCGGAAAAAGAGGCTCTGGCCAATTCCTTCTCCCGGGTCACCCGTATCACGGGAGGAACGAGAGAGTGCTTTGACAAGCTCAATAGCGGGCAGTGCGATTATATCGTATGCACCCACTATGCGGTGGAGAGCTACAACCGCACCGGCGGAAACCCGGACTTCTCCGGCGCCTCCGGATCGGCGCAGTATATCGCGCCGACGCCCACCCCCGCACCGTCCGTGGCCACCACTGCCACGACGGAGAAAGCGGATGAGTATACTTCCTCCGACGACGAGGACAGCGACAGCGAAGAATAAAAAATACGGCATTTCGTCTGAGACCGAAAAAAGGTCCCGGCGGAATGCCGTTTTTCGTTTGGATGTGCCGCCGTCAGGCGGTCTTTTTTGTCCTGCCGGTATCCGGGAGCCGGAACAGGAGATTTCCCGCATGGGGGATCTTGTTGATGAGGGCCACGGAGACCCAGCTTGCGATCATGACGATGACAAAGTAGATGAGGACGGCCAGAGGCTTTTTCAGTACGGCGGCCAGATCCAGATACCGCACGCACAGCATCAGAAAGATGTTGTGGATCAGGAAGATGCCGAAGGAATACTGAGCCGTCTTCTTTACCAGCGCGTTGAATTTTCCCTCCGACGCCTGCTGCAGCAGATCAAAGAAGATCACGCACATGGGAGGCATGGTGAAGAAGTCACACCACAGATAGAAGGTGTCGTGGCAGATCCCCACCTGCGCGTAGATGGAAAAGACCAGAAGCGCCAGGAACACGGTGATCTTGATGCCGTTGGAGACCTTCCAGCGAAGACCCTTGTACAGATAGTGTCCGAGGATCAGATACAGACCGTAGTAGGTCCCGGAGAAGTCCATCACCAGCTGGTTCCAGATGATCTCGGCATCGGGATCGGCGGCCAGGATGAACTGATTGATGCTGGGAACGATGCAGCACATGACATAGACGAACAGCATGATCCACATCATCTCCCGTTCGGAGACTTTCTGAACGATCAGCGCCACAAAGGGAAGGAAGATGTAGATCCCGATGATCATGGGCATGTACCAGGAATGAGACATGGGGACATGCCGCAGGAAAAGCATCTGAAGGATCACATCGCCGACACCTTTTACTTCCGCGGGATCATAGAACAGGAGAAAGAGATTGTAAATCACGATCCAGATCTCCCAGCACAGAACGATGGTGAGCAGGTTATGTTTCCAGAACCGGACACGCAGTTCCCGTGTGCTGTAGTCCCGGTGAAGCAGAAGATAACCGGAACAGAAGATGAACAGGGGAACACCGGCCCGCCCGATGGTGGCCAGTGTGTATCCGAACAGTGTGGAGAACATGCCCCAGTCGCCCATCTCTCCCATGCCGATGGGATACATGCTGTTGATGCAGTGGTTGATCACCACGAGGAAGATGGCAACGAATTTTATGAAATCGATGGAGTAATTGTATTTGCGCTCCGCCATATACGTTTTGCTCCTTCTGAAAGATTCTTAACTGAAACGGAGACCGGCTCGGATGGCCGGTCTCCGACTGCGTCAGGTTCTTACTGCAGACCGTAATCCTGCAGTACTTTCTTGACCGTATCGTTGTTTTTGGAAACGATGTAATACACCAGATCACCGGAGGTGCCGATCATGGCGTTGCTGAGTTTCTCCACCTGATCCGGTGCATAGCTTTCATAGCTCTGCACCTGGGAGGACTGGCGTGCCTTGCAGGCTTCCGTCACGGCGCTGGCCTGCTCCGGAGAGCTGATCCGGAAGATGGCAACTTCCTCGGGAGTGGCCATGGAGGAGAAGTAGACGCTGTAATCGGACACGGTATCTTCGTCCAGCCCGTATACCGACAGTGCCTGACCGTTGGTGTTTTCCGTCTGCACATCGGTGAAGACACCGGTGGCTACGATATCTGCCGCCAGCTGATGAACGTCCACGGCGTCCCCGGAATCTGCCGTGCCGGAATTTCCGCAGGCACAGAGCAGGAATACCAGGAGCAGTGAAAGCGTCAGGCTGAGAAGTCGGCTGCTGTGTTTCATTCGATGGGTCCTTCTTTCCAAAACTTATTCTCAGGCTTCGATGGTACGGCCGCAGATGTAGTCATACATCTCCTTATACTTGGCCGTCGTCAGATGGATGCCGTCGGTGTTGTCCTCGGATGCCAGATAGCCGTGGAGATCGGCGAACTGTCCCCATGTATCCAGGTAATAGTACCCGTTGGCCCACAGGACTTTGAACAGTGCCTGGTTGTGTGCGACGATGTTCTGAACGCCCAGGGATTCTCTCCGTGCGACAGCCTGTTCGCTGGCAGGCATGACGGCCATGACGTACATGATGGCGTCGGGCTGAGCCTTTGCGATATCCGCCAGCAGCTCCTCGTACTGGGCAGCCCAGTCCTTGGCGGGGGCGGTGAGGTCATTGATGCCCATCATGACATAGACCTTGGCATATTTCTTCGCTGCCAGGGCATCCATCAGAGTGGTGGATCCGCTGGGGGTGGAGATGGAGATGCGTTCTGCACTTCCCACGGTCATGTCGTCGTTCACCAGCCAGTCGGCAACGGTGCCGATCTCGGTGTTGAGTTTCAGACCGTTCAGAAGGGAGTCGCCGATGAAGACGGCGTCTTCAAAATAGGACTTGTCCACGGGATTGGATTCATCGATGATGGGGAAGAATCCGCTGTAGGAACTGCTTGCCTCTTCCGCATCGTCGGAGGGAGCCGGCTCCGTGCCGCTGTCCGACGGAGTGGTGATGCCGGATTCCAGATTGGTGACCGCTTCTTCCAGCTTGCTTCCGGTTCCGGAGAACTGAACATAGGCCACGGCACCGATGGTTGCCAGCGTGGCAATGAGAGCAATGACGCGGATCCAGATATCCGCTCTTCCCTTATGCTTTCTTTTCATGATCTTCACTCCTTCGTAAGATTCAAAAAAACGGTTCCTGCACCGGATCACGTAAGGCTCCGACAGAATGCCGTCTTTGGGATTCCCATATGAACATGAGAGGAAATGATTTCCTGCTCTTGTGTGAATTATAAGTTTAAGCGCACGCGGATGCAAGGGAGAAAAGGTATATTTTTTGTTAAGAATTCTGACAGAGAGCGGGAAAGCGACGAAGGAAGGGGAAAAAGAGTGAGCCTTTTTGGAAAAAGACACGAATCCCCGGCCCCGGGGAGCGGAAAAGCGGGGGCGTTCATTGACCATACTTCTGTAAAATGGTAAAATACTATGATTCTGTTTATTTATAATACAGAGTATTTATTAGATAGATGACGGGAAAAGGAGCAAGACCGATTATGTGGATTTCCGATCAGTGGCAGGACTTTGAGCTCATCGACTGTTCCGGCGGCGAAAAGCTGGAGCGATGGGGCAGCTATACCGTGGTCCGCCCGGATCCCCAGGCCATCTGGCAGACGCCCAGAAACCGCAGCGAGTGGAATCGGCAGGGCGGTCATTACAAACGCTCCAGTACCGGCGGCGGAAAATGGGACCGGGGAAACCTTCCCTCGGACTGGACCATCGGATACAGGGATCTGACCTTCCAGGTCAAGCCCATGAACTTCAAGCATATGGGATTGTTTCCGGAACAGGCCACCAACTGGGACTGGGCCATGGAACAGATCCGGAATGCGGGACGGGAGATCTCCGTGCTGAACCTGTTCGCCTATACCGGCGCCGCCACGGTCGCCTGCCTGAAAGCCGGCGCCTCCGTATGTCATGTGGATGCCGCCAAGGGCATGGTGGCCTGGGCCAAGCAGAACGCACAGGTCTCCGGCGTCATCGACCGGCCGGTGCGCTGGATCGTGGACGACTGTGCCAAGTTCGTGGAGCGGGAGATCCGCCGCGGGCATCATTACGACGCCATTATCATGGATCCGCCTTCCTACGGCCGCGGGCCGGGAGGAGAAGTGTGGAAACTGGAAAACGATCTGTGGGATTTCGTTTGCCTGACGGCCAATGTGCTGTCGGACGATCCTCTGTTCGTTCTGATCAATACCTATACCACGGGCCTCAGCCCGTCGGTACTGACCTATATGTCGGAGAGCATCTTTACGAAACGATTCGGTTCCGGTGTTTCCGACAGCCAGGAACTGGGCCTTCCGGTGACGGAATCCGGTCTGGTCCTGCCCTGCGGGTGCAGCTGCCGCTGGCAGCACCGCGACTGAAGGAGTCAATGATTTATGAGTGTGATCATTCAAACTGAAAATCTGCATCACCGGTACATGGATGAGGAAGAGGATTCCCTGAAGGGAGTGGACCTTTCCATCGAGAAGGGAAGCTTCGTGGCCATCCTCGGACACAACGGATCGGGCAAATCCACCCTTGCCAAGCATTTCAACGGCATCCTCACCCCCACGGAGGGGAAAGTGTGGATCAACGGGATGGATACCTCCGATGACGAAAAGCTCCTGGCCATCCGTCAGACGGTGGGAATGGTGTTTCAGAATCCGGACAACCAGATCGTCGCCAATGTGGTGGAAGATGATGTGGCATTCGCACCGGAGAATCTGGGCGTTCCCAGCGAGGAGATCCGCCGGAGAGTGGACAGTGCCCTGAAGCAGGTGGGAATGTACGAATACCGCATGCATGCGCCCCATCTCCTGTCCGGCGGACAGAAACAGCGGGTCGCCATCGCCGGTGTCATCGCCATGGAGCCGGAAGTCATCGTTCTGGACGAACCCACGGCGATGCTGGATCCCAAGGGGCGGAAGGAAGTCGTCTCCACGGTGTCCCGGCTGTGCCGCGAAAAGGGGATCACCGTGGTACTCATCACCCATCACATGAACGAGTGTGTGGATGCGGACCGTCTGGTGGTCATGTCCGGCGGACGGATCATTGCCGACGATACTCCGGCAAAGGTCTTCTCCCAGGTGGCTCTCATGGAGAGCGAGGGACTGACCGTGCCGGCTACGACACAGGTGCTCAACACCCTCAACCAGCAGGGCTACGAGTTCCCGCTGGAAGCACTGACTGTGGAACAGTGTGCTGCGGCCATCGCCGCGAATCTTAACGCATAAAGGATCTTCGATTATGTCCATCATCAAAGTGGAGAATCTCTCGCATGTCTACAGCGAGGGGACTCCGTTTGAAAAAACTGCTATCCATGACATCAACCTGACCATCCCCGAAGGGGAGATGGTTGGGATCATCGGTCATACCGGATCGGGGAAGTCCACCTTTATCCAGCATCTGAACGGACTTCTGAAACCCACGTCGGGGACCATCACTCTGGACGGCAGAGATATCTACGAATCCAAGCAGTTCACTCACGATGTCCGGTTCCGGGTGGGACTGGTCTTCCAGTATCCGGAGTACCAGCTGTTTGAGGAGACGGTGTACAAGGATATCGCCTTCGGCCCGTCCAACATGAAGCTCTCCGAGGAAGAGATCGATGAACGGGTACGGGAGGCGGCCGCCTTTGTCCGCGTAGACGAGGAACTGTTTGAAAAATCCCCTCTGGAGCTGTCCGGCGGACAGAAGCGGCGTGTCGCCATCGCCGGTGTCATCGCCATGCGTCCCTCGGTCCTGATCCTGGACGAGCCCACTGCCGGTCTGGATCCCGGAGGATGCCAGCAGATCCTGCAGAACATCTGTGAGTACCGGGAAAAATCCGGTTCCACCGTGATCCTGGTCAGCCACAGCATGGATGACGTGGCCCGGATCGCCGACCGTCTGGTGGTGTTTTCCCAGGGCAGCATCCTCATGGAGGGCACTCCCGAGGACGTGTTCTCCCATCCGGACGAACTGACGGAAGTGGGACTGTCCGTACCGGAGCCCACCTCCATTGCCATGGCGCTGAAAGAACAGGGCGTGGATCTGGGGTCCGCCATCTATACGACGGATCAGCTGGTATCGGCCATCACCCGATGGAAGGGGGGACCGGTATGCTGAGAGATATCACCTTAGGTCAGTATTTCCCCGGCGATACCGTTGCCCACCGTCTGGATCCCAGAACGAAACTGGCACTGGTGGTCCTTTACATCGTCGGACTGTTCATGGCGAAGAACTGGATCTCCTACGGTGTGGTGTTCCTGGTGACCATCGCCTGCATGGCGGTATCCCACATCAGACTGAAGACCCTGATGAAGGGTCTAAAGCCTCTGATCATCATCATCGTGCTCACGGCGGTACTGAATCTGTTCTATACCCCGGGCACGCAGATCATCGAAGGATTTCCCATGACCTGGGAGGGCCTGAAGAAGGCGTTCCTGCTGGTCATGCGTATCATGATGCTCATCTCCGGAACCTTCCTTCTGACCTATACCACGAGCCCCATCGCACTGACCGACGGCCTGGAAAAGGCCATGAGACCGCTGAAAAAGCTTCATTTTCCGGTGCATGAGATGTCCATGATGATGTCCATGGCCCTGCGTTTCATTCCGACACTGACGGAGGAGACGGACAAGATCATGTCGGCGCAGAAGGCCCGGGGAGCGGATTTCGAGACCGGTAATCTCCTGCAGCGCGCCAAGGCGCTGATCCCCATCCTGGTGCCTCTGTTCGTCTCGGCGTTCCGCCGTGCCGATGAGCTTGCCATCGCCATGGAGAGCCGCTGCTACCACGGAGGCGATGGGAGGACCCGGATGAAACAGCTGAAGTATGCCGCAAGGGATGCTGTCGCGTACATCCTGGGCATCCTGTTTGTGGCGGCCATGGCGGTACTGCGTCATTACGGACTGTAAGAAACTATGAGAAACATCGCTCTGAAACTACGATACGACGGCTCCCGTTATCACGGGTGGCAGGTACAGAAAAATGAGATCTCGGTGTGTGAGACCATGGAGCGGGCGGTGGAAGCCACCTGCGGCAAGGCTCATGTGATCGGCTGCGGCCGTACCGATGCCGGCGTGCACGCCAACCGGTACTGTGCCAATTTCCGTACCGACAGCACCATCCCCGTGGAGCGGATCCCGCTGGCCATCAATTCCCGGCTTCCCATGGATATCGCCGTGCTGGATGCCGTGGAGGCGCCGGAGGATTTCAACGCCATCGGATCGTGCATCAAAAAGGAATACATCTATCGGATCCACAACGCCAATATCCGGGATCCGTTTCTGGAGGACCGGGTCTGTTTCTATCCCCAGAGACTGGATCTGGAGCGGATGAAACGGGCCGCGGAAGCCTTTGTGGGGACCCATGATTTCAAGGCCGTTCGTTCCGTGGGAACGGAAACGAAGACCACGGTGCGCACCGTGCACTGGTGTGATGTGTCGAAACAGGACGACCTCATCACCGTGGCCATCTGCGCCGACGGCTTTCTGTACAACATGTGCCGGGCCATCGTGGGGACACTGGTATACGCGTCCTACGGCAAACTGGAACCGGAGGAGATCCCGGAACTGCTGGAACTGGGAGACCGGCGGCTGACGGGACCCACCATGCCGCCCCAGGGGCTGTATATGAACCGCCTCTGGTACGACGGGATCGTGGGAGAGATGATGATGCGGGACGGGACACCCGATGGTGATCCCTTGCATCCTGTGATAGAATAAAACTACGAATCTCAACGGATCCCGGGACGGAAAAAGAAGGGAGCAGACCTATGAGTGAGCATGAAGCACAATCGAATCATGTTCGTATGAAGCCGCGTATGCTGCTTCTTCTGGCTGCCCTGCTTCTCGTGATCGTTGCGGCTCTGATCATCGTTCTGAACCGAAACAGCATCGGAGTGGCCCTGTCCTCCGGACACCGTGCCGGAAGCAACCGCAAGCCCTTCACTTATGCCAGCGCCGCCCAGATCGAGGCGGATGCGGTGGGGAACGGACTTGCCATCGTCTCCAACAACGGCATGGAGCTTCTGGATTCCGGCGGACGGCTTGCCACGAAGGAAGTCGTGGCCATGAAGAAACCGGCAGTAACGTCATCCACTTCCAGCGCCGCCGCCTTCGATATCGGGAACACGAATCTGATCATCGGGGATCTGAAAGGCGCCAGCCATGTGCTGAAGATGAAGGATAATATCCTCACCGCGAGGATGAACAACGACGGATATCTGGCCGTATGTACGGAATCCAGCGGATACCACGGACAGGTGACCGTATACAATCCGCAGGCACAGGAAGTGTACCGGTGGTATTCCGGGGAGGCGTATCTGCTCACCGCACAGGTGTCTCCGGACAACCGTTATCTGGCCACGCTCTGTGTGGGAAGCAAGGGCGGTTCGGTGCATATCATGCGTCTGGACAGTCCGGACGAAGTGGCCCAGTACGAGGCGGAGGAGACCGTGGTCACGGATCTCCGCTGGCTGGAGAACAACCGGATCTTCCTGCTGGAGCGGGAAAAATGCACCGTGATCGGCCGGGACGGCCGGGCCGTGGGCAGTCTGGAGTTCGGCGACAAGGTCGTGACGGCCTTTTCCTACGGCGACGGATTTGCCGCCATTATGCTCTGTGACTATATCTCCGGAAAGAACGGAACGCTCATCAGCGTGGGACCGGACTGCACCATTCTGGGACAGGTCGCCGTTACCACCGGACTTCAGGCACTGGATGCCTACCGCGGTTCCGTGGCACTGCTCTGCGGTGACGGAGTTCATAAATATACCAAGACACTGTCCAAGGGAGACAATGCCGACAGTGAAGCCGGCGTCATCGATCTGGTGGTGCGTTATAATTCGGATGTGTTCCTGATCACGCAGAATACGGCGCTGATCCGGAATTTCTGAGGGGGATAGAAAACCGTGAAAATAGCCATCGATATTGTCCTGCTCCTGGTTCTGATCTGGGGCGTGTACAACGGATATAAACGCGGACTGGTGAACGTGATCATCTCACTGTTTGCGGTGTGTCTCGCCATCTTTGCCGGCAGTATCCTGTCCGCCACCTATTCCGGCACGCTGATGCCGGCCTTCGAACCCTTTGTGGCCGGCCTTGCGGATACGGTGGAGGAACAGACACTGGCGGACATCGGCTACGGCAATTCCGTCGTGAACATGAACGAACTGATCCAGCAGCAGCCGGAGATGAAACAGAAGTACTGCAAGGCGCTCTACATGGAGATGGGCATTCATGAGGGAAGAGCGGATAAGATCGCCGAAGAGGCCGCCCAGCTGGTGGACATCAAGGACATGAAGCTGGAAAACGCCGCAGTGCAGATGCTCTCGGAGAAACTTCTCTATGTGCTGGGAACCGCGCTGGCCACCATCCTCATCCTCATCCTGTTCACGGCATTCGTCAATCTCGTGAATCTCAGCTTCCATCTTCCCAACGGGGAAAAGGCGGAGAAAGTCGGCGGTGTCATCCTGGGCATCGTGCTGGCGGTCCTCATCGCCACCCTCATCTGCTGGTTCCTCAGTTTCTTCGGAGGCTTCCTGGGAAAGGAGACCCTGGCGGAGACCTATCTGGGCCGGGTATTCCTGAAACTGACCTTCCTCACGGACTGGCTCTTATAATTTGAACTCAAGCGCCGCAGAAGTGATCTGCAGGCAACCATAGACGACAGGAGCATTGCTTTATATGAATCCAACCATGTGTACACAGTGCGGCAAAAACGTTGCTGTGATCTTCATTACGAAAATCGAAAACGGCGTACAGAAGCAGGAGGGCCTGTGCCTGCGCTGTGCCCGGAAAATGCATATCAAACCGGTGGATGACGTCATCGAGAAGATGGGTCTGACGGACGAGGACCTGGACGCGTTGTCGGGGGATATGATGAACGCCTTCTCCGGCATGGAGAATCTGGCGGATCTCGCGTCCGCCGGCGATGATCCCGACGGCGACAACGATGAGGGGAAAACGGCGACGTTCCCGTTTCTGAACCATCTGTTCGGGGAGAGAGGCGGACGGGAAGAGAAGTCCGACCGGGGCGGTTCCCAGGAGAACGGGGACGCCTCCGAGCGGAAGGAATCCTCCCGCAACGGCCGCGGAAAGCGGAAGTTCCTGGACAACTACTGCATCAATCTCAACCAGCGCGCCCGGGAGGGCAAGCTGGACAGTATGGTGGGCCGTGAGGAGGAACTGGAGCGTGTGATCCAGATCCTGAACCGCCGCCAGAAGAACAACCCCTGCCTCATCGGCGAGCCCGGCGTCGGCAAGACCGCCATCGCCGAGGGACTGTCGCAGCGCATCGTCTCGGGAAACGTTCCCTTCAAACTGCAGAACAAGGAAGTCTATCTGCTGGACCTTACGTCTCTTGTGGCGGGAACACAGTTCCGCGGCCAGTTTGAGAGCCGTATGAAAGGTCTCATCGAGGAGATCCGGAAACAGGGGAATATCATCCTCATGATCGATGAGGTCCACAATCTGGTGGGAGCCGGCGACGCGGAGGGCAGCATGAATGCCGCCAACATCCTGAAACCGGCCCTCTCCCGCGGAGAGATCCAGGTCATCGGTGCCACCACCTTTACGGAGTACCGGAAACATATTGAGAAAGACACGGCACTGGAGCGCCGCTTCCAGCCCGTTACGGTCAATGAGCCGTCCATCGACGACAGCATCAAGATCATGGAGGGCATTGCCCATTACTACGAGGATTTCCATGAAGTGGAGATCCCCAAGGAGATGTGCCGCGCGGCGGTCATCATGTCGGAACGGTACATCACGGACCGCTTCCTGCCGGACAAGGCCATCGACCTCATCGACGAAGCCTGTTCGGATGTCAATCTGAAAAACAAGGAACTTGCCCGCCGGGAACAGGTTGAAAAGGAGATCGCCGATCTGGCTCTGGAACAGGATCTGCTGATGCAGGATACCGAGCAGGAGCACTATGAGCGCCTGGCGGAGATCCGCAGCGACACCATCCGCCTCAATGAGGAGCTGGATCAGCTGAAGGCCAAGGGAAGACCGAAACTGACCATGGACAACATCGCCCGCATCATCGAGCTGTGGACGAAGATCCCCGCCTCCACCATCAAGGCCGATGAGCTGGAACGGCTGGCCGCACTGGGCGACCGTCTGAGAGAGCACATTGTGGGTCAGGATCCGGCCATCGAATCCATCGTTTCCGCCATCCGCCGCAACCGCATCGGTCTGGCTTCCAAACGGAAACCGGTGAGCTTCATCTTCGTGGGAAGCACCGGCGTGGGCAAGACCGAACTGGTCAAACGTCTGGCGGAGGACATGTTCAATTCTCCCGAATCCCTGATCCGTCTGGATATGTCGGAGTTTATGGAGAAGTTCTCCGTTTCCCGCATCATCGGATCTCCTCCGGGATATGTGGGATACGATGAAGCCGGCCAGCTGACGGAGAAGATCCGCCGGAAACCATATTCCGTGGTCCTCTTCGATGAGATCGAGAAGGCTCATCCCGATGTGATGAACATCCTGCTTCAGATCCTGGACGACGGACGCATCACCGATGCACAGGGACGTACGGTGAATTTCGAAAACACCATCATCGTCATGACCACCAATGCCGGCAGCAACACCAATGTGGGCACGGTGGGATTCGGCGGAAGCAGCGAAGACAAGGACAAGGACCGCACCATGAAGGCCCTTCAGGACTTCCTGCGTCCCGAATTTCTCAACCGTGTGGATGAGATCGTGTATTTCAACCGTCTGACGGAAGAGAACTTCCGCAATATCGCCGTGCTGATGCTGGAAGAGGTGCGCACGGTCATGGAAGAGCACGACCGCAGCTTCGAGTGGGACGAGAAACTGGTGGATTACCTGGTGAAGAAGAGCTACTCCGAGGTGTATGGTGCCCGCAATCTGCGCCGTACCATCCAGAAGGATGTGGAGGACGCCATCGCTTCCGAGATCGTGGAGCGCCGGGGAGAGGCCATCACCCGCGTGTCGGTGTCCGCCGACGACGAAAAGGTCATCGTCACCTGCAAATGAATCTTTCCCGCCCGGTGCTCCGGGCGGGTTTCCAATAGAACATCACGAGACAAAAGGATAGGAGGCACAACAAATGTCCGATCGTATTGAAATCATCAAAGGGGATATCACCCGGTCCAAAGTGGATGCCATCGTCAATGCTGCCAACACGTCCCTTCTGGGAGGCGGCGGAGTGGACGGCGCGATCCACCGCGCAGCCGGTCCGGATCTGCTGAAGGAATGCCGGACGCTTCACGGCTGTGAAACGGGAAAGGCCAAGATCACCAAGGGCTATGATCTGATGGCAAAGCACGTGATCCACACTCCCGGTCCGGTCTGGCACGGCGGAAGCAAGGGAGAACCGGAACTGCTGAAGAGCTGTTATCAGTCCTGCCTGGAGCTGGCCTCGGAAAACGGATGCCGGACCGTGGACTTTCCGTCCATCTCCACCGGTGTCTATCATTTCCCGCTGGAACAGGCATCCGTCATCGCCATCCGCACCATCTCGGACTATCTGAAGGATCATCCGGAGATCGAGAAAGTGCGCATGGTCTGCTTTGACGAGGGAACGAAGAAATACTATGAGGAAGCACTGGCCTCCATCGAAGGATGAAGGAGAAGCTGCTGATCAGCGCGTGTCTCACCGGGGAGAACTGCAAGTACAGCGGAGGAAACAATGCCCTGCCGGAAGAGATGCTCCGGAAACTGAGGATGCGCTATGAACTCGTGCCGGTGTGTCCGGAACAGCTGGGAGGCCTGCCGACGCCCAGGACTCCGGCGGAGCGGCGGGGAGACCAGGTCATCACCCGGGACGGACAGGATGTGACGGCGCAATTCGCTGCCGGCGCCGAAAAGGTGCTCGGGATCGCCCGGGATCAGAAGATCGGAAAGGCACTGCTGAAAGCCGGCAGCCCGTCCTGCGGCCGGGACCGGATCTACGACGGTTCCTTTACGGGGACAGTGATCCGGGGAAACGGAGTCACGGCTCAGCTGCTTCTGGCTCATGGGATCGATGTCTTCTCCGAGGAGGAGATCGCCCGTCTGCTTTAAGAAAATATAAGAAACGCACGGAAAGGATATTGCGTCTTTTCCGTGCGTTTATTTCCGCCTTTTCTGCCTATACAGGGCAAAAAGACGAACTTATTTCCCGTTTTATGTGAATTCTGGTTTTCCATAATTTTTCAGTTCTGACATTATGTAAATGTTTTTGTCCATCCTGCCGAAAGTGCGGGCTGTCAACCTTAAATTGTTTCAAAATTATTACAAAATTATTGTTTAAAAGGGCGAAAAGTTACAGATAGGAATTGAATCTTGGACCCCGGATGTGTATAGTTAATATGATAAACTGTCTTGTTCTGGAACAAGAAAAGCAAGAGTAAACTAGAAGGAGAAAGCAATGAGAAACATGAAAAAGCTTTTGAGTCTGGTACTGTGTGTTGCACTGGCGGCGGCACTGATGCTCCCCATGTCCTTCGCTTCCGCAGAGGAGACGAACATGCATGGTATCACCACCATGGGTGACAGCGTCTCCACCGGCTACGGACTGATCCAGACCGATACAAGCTGGGCAAACGGAGAACTGACTCCCACCGCTGACGGTCAGCTGGAGTACGTGAAACGTCCGCTGGGCATGCACGTCATGGTCCCCAACAGCTATTCCGGAATCGTGGCTCAGAATCTGGGCATCAACTCCACCAATAAGGACAGCTGGTATTACAACCACTGCCGCGCCGGATTCCGTACCATCGAAGAGATCCGTATGCTGGATCCCGAATATGATGCTTCCATGATGGGAGATATCATGAGCGATCAGTTCATCCTCGGCCAGACCGGTCACTCCGAGATGACTCCGGATGAGCTGGCAGCATTCCGTGCGGAAGGCCAGCAGGATATCAAAAACTCCAAACTCGTCATCATCGGCCTCGGCATGAGCGACCTGGGCGTTCCTCTGACGCTGGCATTCAACCTCCTGTTCGAAGAGATCGCACAGGCAGGCGGTGCCAATCCGAAAGAGATCGAGACCGTGACCAATGCCACCACCGAAGTGATGAACAACGGCGGCGGTGCCGAGCAGGTCCTGCTCACCGGTCTTGGTGTCGCAGAGTCCATCGGATACCTTCCTCAGGCTATCATCTCCTTCATTCAGGCAGAACTGCAGAGCGAAGTGGGATTTGCCAACAACTACAAGCAGCTGGTAAAGACGATCTTTGATCTGAACCCCAACTGCACCGTTGTGGGTCTGAGCATGATCAACACCTTCAAAGATCTGACCCTCACCGGCATCTCTCCCGTGAAGGCCGGCAAGATCGCGGATATCGGCGTTGGCATCTTCAACTCCGTGATCCAGAGCGCATCTCCCGGAGAGCAGTACGACTACCGTTACTGCGACATCGTGGACACGCCGCTGAAGGGCTATTCTACTCCTTCTCTGGCGATCTCCGCAGTCACCCTGCAGCTGATCAACACCTATAACGAGTATTTTGACAACCTCCATCCCATGGAGGAAGGTCATGCATGGATCGCAGACCGCATCATGGAGACGCTGGGCCCCGACTTCAGCCTTGGTCTCGACGGTTCGGTTCCCGTAAACCCGGGCTCCAATGACCGTTACAACGATGTCCACCGCGGCGACTGGTTCTATGAAGCCGTGGAATACTGTGCGACTAAAGGTTATATGACCGGAGTCGACAACAGAGTCTTCGCCCCCAACATGGCACTGTCCCGTGCGATGGTGGCACAGATCCTGTATGCCATGGAAGGAAAGCCCGGCGGAGCACCGGGAGGAAAATTCTCCGATGTGCCCGATTCCGCATGGTTTGCCGCCGCAGTCAACTGGTGTGCCCAGGCGGGCGTTGTCGCCGGTATGGATGACGGAACCTTCGCTCCGGAAGCAAATGTGACCCGTGAGCAGCTGGCCACCATGCTGTGCAGCTATACCCGCTACAAGGGCAAAGATGCATCGCCTAACGGAAATATCGACCAGTTCAGCGATGTCGGCCTTGTGAGCTTCTGGGCTGTGGACAACATCAAATGGGCAGTCGGACATGGAATCATGGCTGGCAAGGACGGCAATGTGATCGATCCTACCGGCAACGCGACCCGTGCCGAGATGGCGCAGATGATCTTTCGTCTGACCACCAACGTACTGTAATTTCATCGATTACAGCAGCTTGATTTAAAAAAGGGATCTCCCAGCGGGAGATCCCTTTTTCCATATCCGAACGAAAAAAGCACCCGTACCGGGTGCTTTCTGTCGTTTTTTATTATCAAAATGCGCCGTAAAACCCTGCCTTTTAAGGCTAGGGATATAAGGCGCTATTGGTCGAAAATGCAATTGCTTTCGTAACGTAGTATAATAATACCGCAAATCTCTGTAAAAGAACATGAGGATCGACTATGGAG
>JAEIGA010008122.1_pt1 | contig 15910 bp, 7 predicted proteins | sample 9270691 | NCBI WGS metagenome assembly JAEIGA01 (sample SAMN17057246, study PRJNA624740) | gut metagenome | biome: biome; isolation source: fecal sample | host: Bos grunniens | place: China: Xizang | collected 2019
ACGTTTTAGACACACAATTTATCGTTCTAATGACGAAGACATTGATAGCTTTACTCCAATTGCTTCTGGTGGTACTCAATTGAGCGAAGGAGCTTCTTTTCAGGTTTCTAATATTAGTTACGATAAGGCAGGACACATTTCTGACACTGAGACGACATCTTATAAGTTACCATTTCACCCAGCTTATACTGGTGATAAAACCCTTGAAGGATTTAAAAAAGTAAGTGCTCAAAGTGGCGCAACTGCGTTGAATAGCGGTGATTGTATCTCGACTGATATTGTAACGGTTGATAATAAGGGTCATGTTACTGGAGTATCGACTCAGTATTACACACTTCCCTATACGGATTTTGAAGCTAGCTTGGATGACATCTATAGAGACTTACAAAGCCTCGAAGATAACAAGGTAAATATTACCACTTTTAATCCAGTAGCAACGCAAGTGGAAACAAATAAAAGAGATATTGCCGCATTCCCAAATAATTATGTCGCAAACAAATTATTTACTGATACAACCGCTGGTTTAGATAATCGTTTAAAAGTCGCAGAGGATACTCTTAAAACAACGATTCCTAGTACGTATGCAACCAAAAAAACCGTTGGAGAAATTTCAGAATTGCATAATACTCTTGACGATACGCAGCAATCGATTGTTGGTGCTATCGGACCTTGGTCAAATATGTATTCTCAACTAGGCACTGATGCCGACCAAACTAATCCAGCTTCTATTTCTCTTACTTCTGCTATTGGAGCCGTAGATGGCGCAAGTGGATACAGCAAGGAAATTGCTAAAATGCTTAGTGAAGACGAAGCTACTGTGTATACGATTTCTGAAGCTTTAAAGAAAGTGGCGCAAGAAGCTACTGCTTCATCCGCTTCACTTTCCAACTTGAATATTGTAATTAAGGATTTGCGTCAACGTGTTGAAGCACTTGAGAAAAAATAACATTGTAATTTCTTTTCTTTTTAAGAAATTAAATATATAAGGACATTAAAGAAAGGAGAAATATATTTTGGCAAATTATGTTAAGTTTCTAAGAGGTACTCCTGCCGCATGGGCCGCTTTACCTATTGAGCAGCGTAATTCTGACACTCTTTACTTCATTTTTAATGAAGAAAGTAACGAAGCCGATCTTTACTTAGGTAATAGATTGATTTCTGGTGGCAGCGCTGTTGACGATGGCAAGAGTACATTAGCTGCATTGTCCGATGTATTTCTTTCTACTGTTGCAGATAAACAACTATTAGTTTACGATGCTAGTTCTAGCAAGTGGGTTAATAAATCTGCAACTGATGTTGTTTCTGTATTTATCGGCGCCAGTGCCGACGCCGCGGGTAGAACTGGTTTAGTACCAGCTCCAGACTTAGGCGTTACCAATCACTTTTTAAGAAGTGACGGCCATTGGGTTGACATTGCAGAAGTAATTATCACCGTAGAGAATACTGAAAAACTAGAGCATTCAGCTCTATTGGCAGCTCAAACAGGTTTTACTCCTAAAAATGGTGATATTGTCATCATTAAAGACGCTATTTCCGAAGGTAAATGGCAACACACTGCTTATGTTCATAATGGTACCGCATGGGCCGCTATGGATGGTAACTATAATGCTGAGAACGTATTCTTCGATAAAGACTTGATGACCACTACTGCTATTGGTAATATCTCTCTTGAGAATGGTCAGGCTACTATTTCTGCAGCAGGCAAGAACCTCAAGCAAGTTTTTGAAACTATTTTCGTTCAAGAAGATGAGCCTGATGTTACGCAGCCTTCTGTTTCTATTACTGCTTCCAAAAACAAAGCATATGAAGTTGGTACAAAAGTAACCCCAACTTATGAAGGTAGCTACAGTGCTGGTTCTTATCAGTACGGTCCTAATACCGGCGTTACTGCTTCTGAATGGAAAGCAACTGACTCTAATAAGGTAGAAAAAACTGGTCAGTCTGGTTCTTTCGATGAATTGACTGTTACAGATACTATCAGTTATACAATTAAAGTTCAGGCTACAATGAGTGATGGCGCAATGCCAAAGACCAACATTGGTAATGACTATGCTGATGGCCAAATTAAGAGCTCTGTAAAAACTGCGACTTCTGGTGCAATCACCGGTTATCGTAATACCTTCTATGGTACTCTTACCGAGAAGGACACTCTTACTTCAGACATTATTCGTGGTTTGACCAAGAGTAATGCAGCTTATACCAATGGTAAGACTTTTAAAATTACCATTCCTGTTGGATGTTTGAGAGTTGTTTTCGCTTATCCTGCAACTTTGCGTGACGTAACAAGCGTTCTTGATAAGAACGATTCTAATGCAAATATTGTTACTGGTTTTACAAAGTCTACTCTTGACGTTGAAGGCGCAAATGATTATGAAGCAATTTCTTATAAGGTTTACACTATGGATTTTGCTAATCCTTATGATGCCGCTAACGAATTTTCTGTAACTATTTAAGAAGGAGGTAAAGATTTATGGCACTTGATTTTGGTAAAGGTAACCGCTCAGTAGCTTTTAATCCTACTTCCGCCTTCCCGTTAGACGCGAGAAGTTACTTTGAAAGTTACGAATTAGCTGTTGCAGCAGCTCAATCTGCAGAAGAAGCGAGCAGTACTAATACTCAATATTACTTCGGTCAAAGTATCGTTGTTGTTGAGAATGGCGTTGCAAGTTTCTATATTATCCAACCTGATGGCACTCTTGGCGAAGTCGGTGGAAAAGTTGAAATCAACGAAAATGTGTTCGCACATGATGCCGATGATAAACTTAGCCTTTACGGCTTTGCAGAGGCAGTTGCTGGTGCACAGCTCACTAAGAGCGCAGACGGTAAGTTAAGCTGGATTAAACCTGATACTACTACTGTTGAGGGCTTAAGCGCAGCTGTTGAAGGTCTTCGCACAGACGTTGATACCTTAACTGCAAACGTTTATACTAAGACTCAGACAGATAAGAAAATCGCAGACGCTATCGCAGATGCAACTCACTTAAAGAGAGAGGTTGTTACTGAACTCCCTGCGATTGAAGAGGCAAAAGAAAATATCATCTACATGGTTCCAAGCGGACTTCAGGAAGATGATAACAAGTATTATGAATACATTCTCCTTGATGGTAGATTCGAAAAGGTTGGTTCATGGGAAGTTAATTTAAATAACTATGCTACCACTGACGATTTGCAACAAGGTTTAAGTGGTAAGGTTTCCGTTGAAGACGGTAAGAGTCTTGTCGACGATAGCGAAATTGCAAAATTAAAGACTGTAAGCGAAAACGCAGAAGAAAACTTCATTAAAGAAGTTGATACTGTAACATTTCAGGTTATTAATGGTAAGCTTGAGCTTCTAGCGGTTGCGCAAGAAAAGATTACTGGTTTAACCGCTGTATTAAACAATAAAGTTGATGCAGTTGAAGGAAAAGGTCTTTCTACTAACGATTTCACAAACGATTACAAAGAAAAGCTTGATAATCTTAACCTCAATGATATTACAAATCTTCAAACTGAAGTTGGTTCTTTAGCACGAGATTTACATGGATACGTTGACGATGAGGGCAACGATATCCCTGGCGTGGCTGATGTTGTTGATGGTTTAAATACCACTGTTGGAACTCTTCGCTCCGACTTGGATGAGGTTGAAGGCAAGGTCGCTACAATCGAAGGAAGCCTTAAGACTATTAGTGAAACTGTCGAAGCTCTTCCAACCACGTATGTAACCGTTGCTAACTTTAACCAAGTTATCGGCGATATGGATACATTACTCACTGAACAGATTAATATTATGAATCAAATTAATGATATTAATGATAGACTAACTTGGGGTTCAATTCCCAGTTTTAGTTAATAAGATAATTTAAGGAGGATTAAGCATATGGCTTTAACTGATAAACAAGTATTATTTAAGCGTGGCTTGCAAGCGAGTTTAGATGCTATTAAGAAGAATGCTCAGGGTACTCCTGGTACCTTCTATTTTGCAGAAGATAGCCACAGACTTTATATGGGCGTTGCTGGTGGACAGGTTGTGCCTGTTAACGATGGCGTTATCAAGGTTGCTAACGTTGACTCCCTTCCTACCACAGGTGTTCATGGCACAGTAGAATATGGTACTTTCTACTATGCAATCGCAGAGAATATTCTTTGTGTATATAATGGCACTGGCTGGACCCAGATTAACCCCGATCACAACTATTATATTAACAAAGCCGAACTTACTGGTAAATTCGAGAATGAGGTAGTAGAAACTACTCAGACTTTTACTCGTAATGATGGTGGTTCTGTTAGTACCGTTCTCAAGTTCGGTGGAGATGGCGACCATGTCACTGTATCTTGGGACGATACCAATAAGATCGTAAGCTTCGCTTGCGATATTAGCTACAGCCTTGAGAGCGTTAAGAACGCTACCAATGGCAATGCCGCAATCTCTTTGAAAGAGGCTAAAGACGGCACTAAGGGCTCTTATAAGATTACTGGTGAAGGCGGCGTAAGTGTTACTTCTGACGCCAATGGTAATATTAAGATTGCCGGCGCAGGTACTGCAGCTCAGCTTGCTGGTGGTTCTGCAGCATTTGACGCAAATGGTAATGTTGATTTCAATATTTCTCAGGAGAATGGTCATGCAATTGACTTTGAGCTTGCGGCTCCTACTGTAAAGCTCAATGACGAGTCTACTCATGCTTTTAAGAATGGCGTCGCTGAACTTCCTGTTTATACTACCACTGAAATTGACAACTTACTAAAGGGTCTTGACGCGCTTGTTTACAAGGGCACAACCGCTTCCATTCCTTCTGGAACTCAGGAAATCGGTTTTGTATACAAGGCCACTCAAGAAATTAGTGGTGTAAAAATTAAGGGTGGCTCCACTGCAACCGCTAAGGCTGGCGACCTATTAATTGCAAATGCTACTAAGGAGACTTCTGGCGTTATTAGTGCAGCTGATCTCTATTGGGATATCGTTTCCTCTGGTGACGACTACGACACTACTTATGTTGGTGTTTCTCTCTCCAATGGCGTGAAGTTACAAGACAGCCATGGTGCAAATGTACACCAGGTTGAAGCTGAAGGCGATGGCACTTATATCGACGTGGCTGCTACTGCAACCAATAGCAATAAGGGCACTAAATTCACTGTAAGCCACAAGACTCATAATGTTACAGTAAATCAGGAGACCGAAGATTCTACTCCTCAAACCGCTGAGGGTACTAAGACTATTGATGTTATTGATAGTATCACTTATGATGCTGCTGGTCACATTACTGCGATCCAGAAGCGCAAAGAGACTTTCACTGATACCAATGGTAGCTTAACCGTTAACTCAGATTCTATCGAAGCTGTTGATAAGGGCGTTAAGATTTCTAATACTGTTACCTTCAAGCATAGTCAGGGTGCAGAAAACACCATCACTGCTTCTCATACTGTAAAATCTGCCAATGAAAATATGACAGTTACTGCAGAGAGTGGTGCTGTTGTTATCAACCTCTTCTGGGGAAGTTTCTAAGGACGAATGTAATTAATTAATTAATTCATTTTTTTATTCTCTATAGAGGATAAAAATCCATGGGGAAGAGATTTATTCTCTTCCCCATTTTTTATTTTAGAAGAGAAAGGAGAAAATAACCGTATGTCTCAATTTAGACCAGTGCGCGGTCTCGAAGAAATCATTTTGAATGCCGCATACAGTGATGGTTATGTATATTTTGCTACTGATACGGGCAAAATTTATATTGATGCACTTGGCGAACGCATTCCAATGGGCGGCGGTGGAGTAAATGTTCTTTATTCCGAGGCTCAAAATGTGATTGAAAGACCCGATGACACTTATCAAATGAAAGTCAGCGATTTGGAAGACAAGGGTGCTAATCCAAAAACTGACGATTTGGTTATTAATAAAGATGGTCGCTTCTTTAAGATTATGACTGCTAATAAGGATTTAGACGAATTGATTTGTACTTTAATCGCTGTTAGTGGTACTGGTGGCGGCGGTGGTGGAGGAGGCGGAGATACCCCCTCAGGCGCAGGAGTAACTCTTGAGCTAGTTGGCAACTCTATTCCAATGAGCTTCATTGTTGGTCAAGCTTATGATGCCCAGTTTAAAGCCACAGCGACCGATGACACAAGTTTGACAATTACTTGTAAAGTAATTTATGCAGACAACACTTACGCAGAAAAGACTGGTACGATGTTGAGTGGATCAACTCATACATTTGATATTGGTAATATGGTGCGTGAGGGCACGAATAAAATTATTATTACTGCTCAAGGAGAAAATAGCGGTAGCGCGCAAAAGAGCTACTCTAATAGAAAAGGTATTATTATGGAGTTAAAACCCAGTACCGACTTCTTCCCCTTGAAGATTAACACAGGAATTATGAACTTTGCTTGTATTCCTGTAGGTGCTGGTATTAGTAAAGATTTGAAAGTGGTAGTTGATAATTCTCAAACCTTTGAAGTGAAAAATATCACTTCTTCTGAACAGAAAGTAACTGTGCCAATCCCAGCAATGAACCATGGCAAGCATACTCTAGTTGCAACTCTTTCTAGCGGTAGCGTATCTACTGCTCCCCTTACTTATGAGGTTATGTGGGTACAAGAGGGTAACACTACTCCTATTATTCTATTGGGAGACTATCCTTCTTCAATTACCAACTATGAAGACTTGAAAATTAAATACATGGTTTACGATCCTGCATCTTCCAGTGCTTCCGTACACTATTATCTTAACCAACAGGAGCTTGCAAACTCTCCTTTAACTAAACAGTATAATGAGACTACCTATCACGAGTGGGATGTTACAGATTATGTTGTCGGCAACAATAGTTTTTCTATTGCTTGTGGTGATGCTGCTCCAGCAACCTTCTCTGTTTTTGTTAAAGAAGACACTTCTCGTGATTTGGATATTATCGATGGCGCAGATTTATATCTCAATCTTAATTCTGCGGGTCGTTCCAATGAAGAAAACATTACCAGTAGAAACGTATGGAAATTTACCAATGACAATGGTATTACAACAGCAGCTACTTTTGAAGGTTTTAACTGGTATAATAATGGTTGGATTAATGACAGTAATGGTAAAGCTTGCTTGCGTGTGAGTAATGGTGCAAAAGTTAAGATTCCTCTTGACTTAATGAAGACTCAAAAGTTGACAACTGGTTTAACATTTGAGTTCCAGCTTCGTTTGCGCAATGTTCAAAACTATTCTACACTAATTACAACCACCACTTCTGAAACCGACGATGGTGATGTAATTATTACAAAAACCATTAATACAGAAGAGGGTGTTTGTGGTTCTTATTATAACAATGGTATTGGTATGTGTATTGGTACACAAGAAGCATTCTTTAAGTCCAGTAATGTTACTGGTGCTGTAAGCGCTCGTTACAAAGAAGATGTTTTAATGAACCTTACTTTTGTTGTTGAGAAAAAGGGTGACCAAAGCTACGATCCTCTAATGCATATTTATATCAACGGTATTGCGAGTGGTATTCTTGAATATAAAGACTCTGAATCTTTCGCATCCAATGCTAAAGAATTAATTTTTAATTCCGATTACTGTGACGTTGATATTTATAAGATTAGAGTATATACTGCACCCCTATCAAGTGTTGATGTTGTACACAACCTTATTGCTGACCACAAAGACGTAGGTCTTTACGATGTTAATAAAATTGTAAAATATAATAATGGTATTCCACAGATTGATTATACTCTTTTAAGACAGTATAACATTGATAATCCAAGCAATCCTACTATGCCAGTAGCAATCATTCAGATGACTGATGATGACAATAACGGTGAAAGATTACCATATGTTAAAGAGACAAAGAGAAAATGTAATATCGAGTTTATTAACTATAGTCTTGACTATGCTTACGAAAACAAAAATATTACTGGTATCAAATATATCAGTGGATGCCCAAGCTTCTATGCGACAGAGGTTGAGGGCGATGTTCAAGGTACCTCTTCTCAGGGCTATCCTCGTAGAAACTTCAAGTTCAAATTCAAAAAAGCTGCTTCTTGGGAGTACACCAATGGTCCTTTAAAGGGCTTGCCAATTAACGAGAAGCATACTGTAGATGGAAAAGAATTTAAAGGCTACTATATGGATAATGAAGATGCTTCTGAGACAACATTCACTTGGAAAGCTGACTATATGGAAAGCTCTGGTACTCATAATACTGGTTTCACAAGCTTTGTAAAAGAGCTTTATGGTAAGGGCGATGATACTTTTAACGTACACCCATTACAGGATTACGTTGATGCTTATGCAAATGTTACTAACATGCCAAATTATCGTACTACCATTTATGGTTTCCCAATGCTTGTGTTCCAAAAGTTTAATGATGGACACTATGAGTATGTAGGTAAATATAACTTTAACCTTGACAAGGGTTGTGACAATGTCTGTGGTTTCACTGACTCTCACGATTCAAAAGTAAAGGACGCAGAAGGCAAATATTTACCACTTTCAAAGGTAGCTGAATGCTGGGAACTTTGTAATAACAAAGGTACTCGTTGCTCATTTAATGTAGTCGATTTTGCAGAAACCAATGCAAGTGGACAGCTTACCGTACTTGAAGACTTTGAAGTGCGCTACAATCCTTATAAAGATGAGATTGAAGAAGCAGCAAAGGTTAATAACAACGAATATATTTTAAGTAAATATGCTAACCTTGAAAGATTTGCAAATTGGCTTAAGAGCGTTAACCAGTCTCAAGCTCGCGGAGAAGCATTGCCGCAAGCTGTAACTTACGAAGGCGTACAATATACTAATGATACTGCTGCTTATCGTTTAGCTAAATTTAAAGCTGAATTTGATCAGCACTTAGATTTCCAATATTGCGCAGTATATTATATTATGACTGAGCTTATTATTGGATATGACTCTCGTGGTAAAAACATGATGCTTGCTTCGTGGGGCCCTCACGTTGAAGGTGGAGAATATATTTGGTATCCAATTTTCTACGACGTGGATACTCAGTTAGGCGTAAATAACTCTGGTGTTCCTTCTTGGGACTACTTTGAGGAGCCTTCTCGAGATGGTACATTCTCAACTTCTGATAGCGTATTGTGGGTGAACTTCGGTCAAGCTTTCAACACCAGAATTCAAGATGTATATCATAAACTTCGTATCGATCCTAATGGATTAAACTTCACTACTCTCAATGGATATTATGATTACGATCCCGCAGTTAGTAAGTCTTATGCAATGAAGGGTTTAAGACCTTATAACGCATATAACATTGATGAGTATTATAAATATATTTCTCCAACTCGTGATGGTTATACCGCACCTGATGGAAAATTAAATGCAACAAACGACGCTGGTAGACACTATTATTGCTTACAAGGTACTCGTGAGTTGCAAAGAGAATTGTTCTTGCGTAATCGCTTTAACTATGTAGATAGTAAGTGGCAAGCAGATTCTTATCATGGAGAAACATTAACCAAGTTCAGATATAATGCAAACGACCTCAGAACCTCTGACGTTTATGTTACTGAACAACCTTATGATGACCAGGGTAATCCCAAAGAAGGATATATTGTTCAAGAGTACGGCGCTTCTCCTTTGGATGCAAACGCAGACTTCACAATTACTCCTTATCTCAAACAATATGCATATGCTAAGTTCGATGGTGACAGAGTATCAACTGAACTCCCATTCTTCGATGGTGAAAATCCTGTTGTCTCTACTCCTCCAGCTTCAGTACAAGAAAGTATTGAAAAAGTTGCTCCTTTCACCGAACAGCTTGTTTACTTTGGTGGAGCAGAATACGTATCCAGCTTTGGTGACTTAAGTAGAAAGTATATTAACGAAATTTCTGTTAACACAGCAACCCGTTTAAGAGACTTCTTACTTGGTAGCGATATTCCTGGATACCGCAACCAGTCTATGCGCCAAGGCTCATTTAGCTTTATTAGTAAGCTTAATGACCCAACCGCAAAACCTTTACTACAGACAGTATTGCTTAATAACTTGCCTACTGTTGATGGTACTTTGGTTCTCACTGGTTCCGAAAAATTGCGTGAATTCCGTGCTCTTAACACCGGTTTGTCCAGCGTTGAGTTTGCACAGGGTGTACAATTACAGATCGCGCACTTACCTAAATCTCTTACTAACCTTGCTCTTATTGAGCCAGTTGCTTTAAGTGGTTTGTTAACCAAATCTCAAGTTGACGCAATGTATGCTGCAGGCGTGTTCACTCCTGGTCTCTATATTGAAGAACTTCTTGAGCAGCCTAATTCAATTGATGCTAGAACTCATTTAACTAATATCAATATTGTTGGTGGACAAATGGGTTATGACACTTATAAGTTGGCTGACAAGGTTATTAAGATTAAGCAGAAAATGCAAGTTGTACCTGCCGCAGACCTTAGTGAAGGCGGATACAATCCTAACCTATATATTGACTTGTTGGATGTAAATTGGTCTCCTTATAGACTGGTTGCTTATGGCGAAACTCCAGTTGAGGGTAAGACTTATGTTATGAAAACTGACCACTACTCATTTAGAGAAATGACTAGTGCAGAGCGTGCTAAGTGGGAAACTCATACTTTGAACGGTCTCGTTTATGAATATGATACCACCTTTGCTACTTCTAGTCGTGCTAATGTTATTACTGATTTGAGTCTATTGGATGCGTTTATCGCGTCTTATGAGAGCGAAGAACAGTATTTCAGAAGCAATGATGAAGTTGGTGGAATTAAGATTCCTCAAGTCACTGGTACTATGTTTATTAATAATAGCGCCGATAATGAAATTGATGAGATTGAATTAAAGACCAACTATATTGATAAATATTTCCCAGACCTTGATATTCAAGTTGCTCATGTTAAAGAAGCATCCACATTAAAACTTTTAGAAGTTATTGATGCAGAGAAAGAGCACTATAAGGTTGTCGAAGTACGCAAGTACGCAGACGACAAGATTTGGCCTGATGATTATGCCGAGTGGCCCACTCCAATGAAAAATTATTATAGCTTTGCGGGTTGGAGCTTAAGCCCAACTTCTGGAAGTATTTTCCCCGTAGAAAGATATAATGAATTGAAGTTCTCTGATAAGAAGGTTCAAGTTCTTTATGCTGTGTATAATAGAGCTGGACAGATTATTACCTTTAAGAACTACGATGGCACTCAATTAACAACTACCACAGGTTATTTCGACGAGCCTCTTTCTGCTCCTAACATTATGCCTTACAAAAATGATGAAAATCTTACTCCAATTACTCAGACTTGGGCATTTAAAGGTTGGACCACAGACTCTAGCAAGACTGAGCTTACTTCTAGTATGAACCCAGAGGATGTTCTTGTAGATCTTTCTAAGCTTTACGGTGACAGAGAGTGGACTTTCTATGCAGTGTATGCTCAAGATAGCGTATATAATAACGTAGCTGACGCGAAGTTCTTCATCTTCACTCCTGACGAAGGATATGGTGAACAGAACTCTCCTCAATTCAATACCGGTCCTTCTGTTCGCTTAACTGTTAAGCCAGAATATAAGAGCGTATTGAGAGGTAAAGTAACTGTTCCTACTGTCGATCCTGTGACAGGCCGTGCAGTAAGTATGATTGAAAGTGATGCTTTTGCAGAAACTCAAGTAACTCATATCTTCTTTGATAAGCTTGGTGTTGGTTCTATTCGTCAGTTTGGACAATCTGCATTTTCAGATTGTAAAAATTTACGCTATGTTGAATTACCTAATAATTTAAGAATTATTGGTTCTTCTTGCTTCGCTCGTGACCCACGCCTTAGCACACATCAGAACTTCCAAGATTTGGCTGGAGAGGGTCGTCTCGAAGTTGGCAACAATGTCTTCTCAGTCGGTAGCAGTGCCTTTAACCAAAGTGGTTCTGAATATCAAACATTGAGTATTATTGTCGGTGGCAGTGTCACTGAAATTGGTGAATCTGCTTTCAACTACATTAATACATCAAAAGGAACTATTGAATTCGGTTCTGACGAAAAGCCAACCAGTGTTTCACTTGTTGGACCTATCTTGAACCAGAACTCAAGCTACGTTCCTGCTACAGTTTATGTTTTCTGTAGATCTGCAGATTACGACCGTATGACCCAGTATCAAAACAATGGTTACTTCGGTACTTCTTCTGTAAATATTAAAAAGACAGATTCTATGTAAAGGAGACTTGGTATGACTAAAACAGTAATGTATGTTTATTTGGGTACCAATGGTACCATCACTTCTCCTGTGCATTTGGAGGACACTTATTACATTCGCAAAATTCAGCTTCGCGCACATGAGGATAAGCTCCTTACCAAAGATGGCAAGCAGTTTTTTGTTGAAGTGCTAGTGCCAGAAGCAGAAGTGAATGAATGGTACGAGGTATAACTCGGACAAATATGATTCATAGCATTGAATCAAATTTCATATAATATATGAAGATAAAGGTTCTAACAAGAGAATTCAATTCTCTTGTTAGAACTTAATAAAAATAAAGAAAGGATGAATTCGGACATGATTACAACTATTTCTAATTTATCAAAATACGATAAGTTGTTTACTGACGCTTGGAACGAACTCTATTACAGAGGTAAATTTTCTGCTGAAGAAATGGAATACTATTCCGGTGTTTATAAATTCACTCGTCTTGAAGAATATTTTACCAAGATTAAGACTTTAATTGATGTTGGTGCAAACGAGGAATATCCTGCAACAATTCGTTCTAAGGTAGCTCCTTATGACATGATTGAGAACCCTCGCGCAGGACAAAAGGTTGAAGTTGAATATCGTTATATCATGCTTCCTCTTGAAGAAGAGGCATTTGCGATTAACGGTAATACCAGAGATATCGTAATTCCAAAGAGTTTCCAAAAGCTCGTAAGCGTTCAGGGTGACGTTATTGCAGAAACTTTAGTTTTCACGATTGATCGTTTCTTCGACTATATGGACTTGCTAAATACTAATATTTACATTCAATGGAAGGATGTTGATGGCGAAGACCGCGCAACTCCTGTAAATATGATTTACTATGATGAGGTAAGTCAAAAGATTTATTTTGGTTGGCCTATCCACGCAGAAATCACTAAAGCAGCTCGTTCAGTAGAGTTCTCTGTTCGTTTCCTTGTTAAATCTGGCAACGATATCGTATATAGCTTTAATACAAAAACTCACGCAGTGACCATCGCTAAGGCTCTTCAGCCTAACTTCTCTTCCAACATTACTCTTGATGGAACAACTGCTTTCTCCGCTATCCTTCAAGATAGTCCTTCTTCTGCAGCTCCTCCTGCGGATGAGCCTGAGTTTGTTGCTCCTGGTCTTGACCTTCCTGCTCGTGTCGACTTGTATCGTAACTCTAGCAATCCAGCTCAACCTAATAACACTTATGTTCTTAAGGTTCAGGCTGTAACTAGTGACATTGGTCAGATTGAATATCAGGCTTGGAAGTATACTCCTGATCAATCTGATACCCCAGTATATATTAGCGGCGAGAATGGCGACTTTGAAGCAACCACTTTGTGGGAAGAAGTAAAGCCTACTGTACGAGAAGTGAATACCGTATATTATGTTAGAGATGACAGCGCTCCTCATGGATACACTGTTTACACCGGCTCAATTCCTGCTCCTGAAGGCGTTACTCTATATGAGAGATATGCAGCTTTGGTAATTAATGCCGGTGAAGATAAGGTCGTTGGTACTTACTCTGTAAGCGTTCTTAACCGCACTGGTGGTAACGTTTCTAGAGCAATCACCAGTAACGTTTGTACTATTAAGGGTCCTGAAACCCTTATTTATAAGAGCAACTTGGCTGCTCGTGAAAGATATAATAATAGCCTTGTGCTTTCTGTTACTGTAAAATCTGGCGCAACTGACGCAGACCACGCAGCAACTGATTTCCATTATCAGTGGTATAAGGCAATTACCAATAATGATAACTATGCTCCAATCGAAAATAGCGATTCTGCTACTTTGAAAGTTGACTCTGTGGGCTGGTATAAAGTTGAGGTTACCGCAGTACGTAACAGAGATACCATTGCTCTTATGAGTAATGAATGTAAAGTTACTGAGGCACCTAAAACTCCTCTCATTACTTCTCCTGTAGAAGAAAAAGCATACCAGCTTAAGCCAGGTGATACTGCAGATCTTGAAGTTTCCATTGGACATCTCACCCCAATTGAATATGACACCATTAATTATGTATGGAAGATTGGAGTTAGTGACAGTGAGATGCAAGTTGTATCTACCGCAAACGCAAGTGCAGTAGTTGACTTCAGCAAGATTGATCCTGCTAAGCCAAACGTACTTCCTGTTAAGAACCCAACTGACAACATTCCATACATTTTTGTTTGTGAAGTTTCTAACACAATTGGCGACACCACAAGTGCTGCAGCGGCTTCTGCTCCATTCGTAATTATTTAATTTTAAAGGAGGATAAAGGCGATGATTACAACTCCAGAAGAGTATTATGCTCATTTACATCGCATTCAAAGCGAAAACCCTCCTACGCTAGCAATTTTACAAGCTGGTGAAAAAACTTATAATATTGACCTTAACACCAGAACTCTGGAATCTCCAGAGTTCTTAGGTGTTGTTAAAGACCATGCTTCGGAAACAATTTATTTCGTAGTAGATAGATATTATGATTACATGGATTTAGCTAATACCATTTGTATTATTCAGTATATTACAAGTGATGGTGAGGCGCGCATTTATCCAGTACCTTTCTATGATGTTCTTACATTAAATAAGGATAATACTGCCGATATTCGCACTCATAAAATGTTAGTTCCGTGGAACGTGGGCGCAGGCGCCACAAGGGTAGAAGGTCCTGTAAAATATTCTCTTCGCTTTTATCTCTTGGATGATACTGGCAAGAAATTTGCTTATAACCTAAACACCTTAACCGCTACCAGCCAAGTATTGTATGGTATGGAGGCTCAAGAGATTTCCGGTGAGTACGAATTTTCTGCTTCTCAGTATGATAAAATCATGCAGGAGATTGAAAAACTAAGTCGTCAACTTGATATCTATTGGGATGAATTGTACGCATAATTAATTTTAGGGCGAAGATTTTTATAATCTTCGCCCTATTTTTTATTATGGGCAATTTTATATAAAAAATTTATTTCAATTCTTAAAAATATTAGAATAAAGAGAAAAGGAGGTTTTAGATTATATGGCTTCATTTCCTACTGGTGGCGGAGACGAAAAACTTATTATCCGCTATCAATCCGATAACCGTATAGATATTGCTACCCTAGAATATAATTTAGACGAATGGAATTCCTTCGACGAAATTCCTGATGAAGTTCTTTCTGGTAAAGCACATAACGGCGTATACTATTATCAGTGGGCAATACCTTATGAGGCAAATACGCTTGGCAAAGTAGACATTGATAAAATTAACTCTCAAGCCGATTCTGTTGGCGATAATTTTGAAATTGTTTTAGTTGCGCGCGCAACAGAAGACTTGATGATTGGGCTAAAAAAGGGTGAATTAAAAAATATTTGGAATACGACAACTAATTCTGAGCCATCTGGTGCGCCCGCATTTAATGCTGGTACGCTTTATGTGGGTTACGATACAGATGGAAGAGCGATGTTGTTCTTCGATTACAATAATACAAGATATCGCTTTACAGCAGATGTTAATTGGACTGATATTAAAAATATTCCCGAGTCAACCTTATTGAGTTCAATTTCATTAACAGAACCAGACACAAATGGTTTAACTAAAATTTTGCCAATTGACCGTCAAGGACAAGAAAAAACTGCTTTGGATTTGGCGTTCTTACCATATAATTACGCAACTCAGCAAGTAACTAAAAATGTTACATTTAGTAGCGGTTCTAAAATCGTTTTTACTAATGGTATAGAAGTAAAAGGCGCGATTGATACTAAACCTTTATTAGTATCAAATATCGTTGGTACTAATGGTACTAACACAACGGCCGCAGACCTATATTTACAATATGG
>JAEIGA010008123.1_pt1 | contig 15910 bp, 13 predicted proteins | sample 9270691 | NCBI WGS metagenome assembly JAEIGA01 (sample SAMN17057246, study PRJNA624740) | gut metagenome | biome: biome; isolation source: fecal sample | host: Bos grunniens | place: China: Xizang | collected 2019
AGCCGAGCGCATCCATATGGCGTTAAGGATGTAGGCGTTTGCGCCTTTTTTAATTATACTGTAATTTAACATAATAAAGATTGTATAACCGATTTTTCAGGAAGGGGAGACAGCGAAAAAAGAAGAAAATTAGAATAATGTTAACCGTATAATTAAGATGAAATGAGAACTTTTTGTATCGTGATTGTGTGGAAACGTCGTTTATTTAAAAAATTGATAATGAGCGCTAAGATTACGATGAAGATCTAATATAAGTCGTTGATAATTAAGCACAAGTTCCTATTTAAATCAGGTTCCTATAATAATCGAAATAGGAACCTTCCTGTTTATATTATGTTAATCAAAGTATAAAAGAACAATACCCGACTGACTATCGGGTATAAATTTACAATGAATGAAGGTACGCCTTGGTCTTCTTCCAGTTGCCGAACTTGAGGTCAGATTCCTTCATCATGAGGTTTACCATACCGCAATCATAGAATCTCATTCCGATTTCGTCATTCTCATCAAGTTGGAGTAGATTGATCATATCAGGATATTGATCGCGGACATCGGAATAATAAGGAATTCCAAGGAGTTTGATTCCGTCTGAATCATCTTCGCATTCTGCGAATGTAATCTCAAGCTCCGGCTCCGTAAGTGGCTGGTCATCGTCATCTACGAGTATACAGCTCTGGAATGTTTCAAAATTTATCGATTTAGCGTACTTCACGACAAGGCTGCCTTTAGGCCATTCCCCTATTCCGTTATGCGTAGGAGAATCATAACCGATCCATTCATCTATTGCACCAAAGAAATATAGCATTCCTTCATGAGGCAAAAATCCTTTGGGATCATATGGTATCAGGTCTTCACAATTGATCTGACAGATAAAAGTCAGGGGATAATCGAAGGTTTCACCATCTTCAGTCACCTCTATGGTCGGATATTGCATATTTTCAGGCATATCAGGATCGCCCCACCATTTGCTGCCGCAAAATAGAACTCTGTCAGTCTTTGCAAGATTAAGTTTTATAGCCATAAGTAATTGTTTTAAAATGTTATAGAGAGCCCGAACGAAACCGCTCCTGCATATGCGTTATTACGGTTAACACGATCTGGATCAATCTCATATCCCTTATAATTTATATCAATATGTGCATAAGTCATACGTACTGATGCCACAAAGTCCAATTTGGTGATACGGCTTAGACATAGTCTGTAACCACCTCCTAGTTTACCGGCCAGAGTCTCCTGAGGATTTTTGTTCAATGATATTCCGGTACCTAAATCGGCAAAGCAGAACCATCTGTCATCCATATGGTTCTCTCCGAAGAATCTTGTGCCTCTGATGGAAAACGGAACAATTGCCTGTACATCCGCAAATCCTGCATAGCCAATATAAGCTGAGATATTCCATTGCGGACTTAGATTATATCCGGCATGGAAATATACTTCAGCGTTATTGTAAAGGTCAAATTCATTGCCCTTGTTGTCCACTCGATATCCTTCAGGAGAGAAGAAATTGGTGTGGTAACCATACTGCACTGTGGCTACATAGCCCCATTCAGCCCCGAAAGTAAATTTCGGGACACTCGCCTGCCGTTCCTGAGCATCTAGGTGAACCCAGGACAACATGAATGACAGTATGATAATTATTTTTCTCACTCTCAGAATCTGTATTTGATACCTATTTCGGGAATCAGTGAATAAACGAGTCCATTCCTGTAATAATCCATCTTTACATTTCCCTCTTCATTACGAATGTGTGCACCAAGTACTGGAGCAGCATATGCGGAAATAGTCACTCTACGCCTGCAAAATGAGCACTCTGCCCCTACCCTGCCTTTGATTCCCATATATATTCCCTGAATTTTCCTGAAGTCTGCCCCCCATCCTATGACTGCACCTGGCCCGGCAAAAAAAGTGACCGGATTGCCTTCGGAACTGACTGACTCCCATAGCTTAATGTTCCATGTGAACGAAGCATCTCCTCCGAGTGTGTCCTGTCTTCCAAGAAACATTTCGGAAAATTTGGCATTCAGAGCAAATTCTGCAAAGCATCCTTCACTTCCGTAGTGTTCATATGAAATACCTATATTATTGAACGAAAAAGACATACCTAAAGCTTTGGGCTGTGCACGAAGACCTGCTGGTAATGCTGCCATTACCAGCAAAGCTATAAGCATGTATGTCTTTTTCATGACCACTTATACGTATCTGAACTCCATGTAGGTTGCTCCGGAATCAATGTCCGGACTTCCTCCGATAAAGCCTACCAGGTCGCCTTTCTCCAGTTTACCGTCTTCCAGAAGCTGCTTGATGGCCCTTTCTACAAATTCCTCCTTTGTCTTATATAGTGAAAATGGATATCCATAAACATCGTATATAAGAGCCATTTCTCTCATTGTAAATGCATTATAGCACATTGCATAAATTGGCACTTTAGGTCTGAACTCGGCAAGATATCTGCCTGTTCGTCCCGTCCAGGTGTCAAATATTATGGCCTTGACAGGGAGTTTGAGAGTTGCAGCTACAAGGGAACGTGCCAATACACCGGCAATTGGCCTTGTCACGTTTACAAGATCAAGCTCTGGTGGCGTAAGGATGGATTCTTCCGTCTCCACGGCAATCCTGCTCATAGTCTTGACGGCTTCTACAGGATAGGCTCCGGAAGCAGTTTCTCCGCTTAGCATGATTGCATCTGTACTTTGGAGGATTGCGTTTGCGACATCGGAAACCTCAGCTCTTGTAGGACGGGGATTCTCGATCATGGTGTGCAGCATCTGTGTAGCCACAATCACAGGTTTCTTCCTTGCACGGCACCTTTGGATGATCTTCTTCTGAATCAGAGGAATCTTTTCGGCTGCAATCTCTACACCAAGATCTCCACGGGCAATCATTATTCCATAACAATATGTCAGGATTTCATCAAGATTGTCTATACCCTGCTGGTTTTCAATCTTGGAAATAATCTTTATATGGCTATTTCTGCTGTCCAGAATCTTCTGAATCTCAAGCAGATCCTCCTTGTTCCTGACAAATGAATGCGCAATAAAATCGATGTCGGCATCAATAGCCCAGTTTACGAATATTGTATCCTTCTCAGTGAGCGGCGGAAGAGAAATATGTACGTTCGGTACATTGACACTTTTCTTACCTTTGATTATTCCTGGATTCTGAACTCTGCACACAAGTTTGTCATTCTCCTTTTCCATTACTTTAAGTTCCACAGAACCATCATCGATAAGGATGGATGCACCGCAAGGTACATCTGCCACAAAAGTCTGACATGTAGTATATAGTGTACCATTTGAACAAAGACGGTCAGTGCCATCCTTGACCAAAATAGTATCTCCTTCCTTTGCTACAAAACCAACCGACCCTTCCATTGCTGTAAGCCTTACTTCAGGGCCTTTTGTGTCTATAAGAATGGCTATTCTGTCAGATACCTGTCTTACATTGTCTACAATTTTCTGTGCGCCTTCCAAAGTTGCGTGGGCAGAGTTGATTCTGACCACATTCATTCCGTTATCAAACAGACTTTTGATGAAATCTACATCACATCTGAGATCCGAAATCGTGCATATTATTTTTGTTTTTTTCTGCTCCATCTGTTTCATGTCCGTTCATATTCAATGGCGAAATTAGTAAAAATACATGAATTAATCAGAAAATTTCATACCTTTGTCTGATGTACTAAACTAACTAAACTATATTATGGCCGTCGAAATCAGGACAGTGTCCTCAAAAAAAGACCTCAGTATCTTCGTGAGGTTTGCCAATAAACTCTATAAAGGCAATAAGTATTACGTTCCATCCATGCCTATGGATGATCTTGATACGCTTAATCCCCAAAAGAACGGAGCATTCGAGTTCTGTGAGGCAGAGTATTACCTTGCTTATAAGGATGGTAAAGTCGCAGGTCGAGTTGCTGCTATAATCAACCACAAGGCTAATGAATCATGGGGCGTAAAGCAGGTTCGTTTCGGTTGGTTTGACTTTATTGATGATCTGGAAGTGTCAAAGGCTCTCCTGGAAGCTGTAACAGCTTTCGGAAAGGCCCGAGGTATGGTGAGTGTCGCCGGCCCGCTCGGATTCACTGATTTCGACCCGGAAGGAATGCTTGTGGAAGGTTTCGACCGCGTGAGCACAATGGCTTTGATCTACAATCATCCATATTATCCGGAGCATATGAAGAAACACGGATATGTGAAGGAGACAGGCTGGCTTGAGTATCGCATCACGCTTCCGGAACAACTGTTTGACAGACACAGGAGGTTGGCACAGCTCGTCATGGAACGCAACAAGCTGAAGATCGTCAAGAAGAACAGGAAGCAGATAATGAAGGAGAGATACGGTCAGAAGCTGTTTGAACTGATCAACAAGACATATTGTGAGCTTTATGGTTATTCCCTTCTTTCTGAAAGACAGATCGATCAGTATGTAAAGACATATTTAAGTCTTCTTGATCTCAAGATGGTAAGTTTCATAGAGAATGACAAGGGAGAACTTGTGGCAGCCGGTGTGTCGATGCCTTCTCTTGCGGAACCTCTGCAGAAATGCAATGGAGAACTTTTCCCATTCGGATGGTTCCACCTGTTGAAGACAATATATTGGAAGAGACCTGATACCCTTGATCTTCTGCTAATCGGAGTGCTGCCTGAGTATCAGAACAAAGGAGTCAACTCTTTGGTAATTGCAGACCTTTTTGATAATTACCATAAGATGGGTTTCAAATATGCCGAGACTAATGCCAACCTTGAAACTAACGTAAAGGTCCAGCAGATGTGGGATCCTTTCGAGAAGGAGCAGCACAAGAAGCGTTGGGTATTTGCAAAAGAAATTGAATAGGATGTTCGATGATGACAATAACATAGGGCGTAGCCGCATGCTGCCGCCACTGCCTGAAAGGATGAGGCCCCACAATCTTGACGGATATGTGGGGCAACGTCACCTTATAGGTCCCGGATGCATTCTCCGGAACATGATAGAAGGTGGTAACTTGTCATCATTCATATTATGGGGCCCTCCTGGAGTAGGCAAGACTACCCTATCCCATATCGTAGCCAAGTCATTGGGACGCGAGTTCTACACTCTTTCCGCTGTAAGTGCCGGCGTTAAGGATGTTCGTGATGTAATTGACAGGGCCCGTTCGAATTCTCTTTTTTCAGGAGGTTCTTCGCCGATACTATTCATAGACGAGATCCACCGTTTCAATAAAGCTCAGCAGGATGCGTTGCTTGGTGCAGTGGAAGACGGCACTATAGTGCTGATTGGAGCCACTACCGAGAATCCCTCTTTCGAGGTGATCACTCCCCTTTTGTCTCGCTGCCAGGTCTTTGTGCTCAAGTCATTGGGCAAGGATGACCTTCAGCAGCTTCTGGAAAGAGCATTGAAAGAAGATGAAGTGTTATCTCATCGCACGATAAAGGCAGTCGAGACTGAGGCTCTTTTCCGTCATAGCGCTGGTGATGCAAGGAAACTTCTCAACATACTGGAAATAGTGGTCAATTCTTTCCCTGGGAGCAAAGAAGTAGTGATAGATAACAAGACGGTAACTTCGTGCCTTCAGGAAAATGTGGCCATATATGATAAAGGTGGAGAGATGCATTACGATATCATTTCAGCCTTCATCAAGAGTGTCAGAGGGTCGGATCCGAATGCTGCCGTGTATTATCTCGCCAGGATGCTTGACGGAGGAGAAGATCCGCTTTTCATTGCCCGGCGTCTTTGTATTCTTGCCGCTGAAGATGTGGGGCTTGCCAATCCTAATGCATTGCTACTTGCAAATTCATGTTTTCAGATCGTACATACCATTGGCATGCCTGAAGCCCGTATTCCTCTTGCAGAGTGTACGATATATCTTGCTTCGTCAGCAAAGAGTAATTCTGCCTATATGGCTATAAATGAGGCTCTTGCTGTTGCTAAAGAAACCCAGATGGCATCTGTGCCGTTATATCTCAGAAATGCTCCTACCAAGCTGATGGAGGAATTGGGTTATTCGGACGGTTACAGATATGCACATGACTATCCTGGGCATTTCACAGATCTTGAATTCATGCCGTCCGAACTTTCCGGACGTAAATTCTATGAACCGGCCGAGAATAAACAGGAAGAAGCGCTCCGATCCCGTCTCGAGACACTCTGGCCGAAGTATTATAAGAAATAGATTTATCAGAACGGATATCCGACGCCGAAGTGCAGGGCATAACCGTCCCGAGCGAACCATTCCTCAGGACGGACCCATTTATGCTCGCGCGCGGGATCATGCATTTTGATACCCATATCGACACGCAGCAGCAGGAAATCCAGGTCAAGGCGGATGCCAAGACCCCAGTTTGCTGCTATGCTTTCCGTAAATGTGTCGGCGCGGAAGCGGGACAACATGCTGTCTGTGTCTTCATCATCCTGAAGAGTCCACACGTTACCGGCATCAACGAAGAGGGCGCCGGCAATTTTCCAGAATAAGTCAAAACGATATTCTACGTTGGCTTCAAGCCTCATGTCGCCGGTCTGGTTGGGAATGACGAACGAGTTGTCCATCGGGGCAAGGCCAGGTCCCACGGTTCGGGCCTGCCATCCTCTGAGGCTGTTTGCTCCTCCTGCATAGAAATGTTTTTCGAAAGGTAGTACGGATGAATTGTCGTAGGCATAACCAGCTCCGGCAACCACTCTTGTTGCCAATGAATGACCGGCATTTTGGCCGAATACCCAAGTCTTTCCGATAGTGATCTCTCCCCTTACAAATTGTGAGTAAGGAGTATTCCATATCATTCCTGCACCATTTGCGTCCTTCTTCATCAGGGGCCTGAATGCAGAGAGAAGATTACCTGCTACGTCCAGCTGGAGCCTGGTATAGAAAAATGAGCTCTTTGGAATGCTTTCCGGGTTGGTTGTATAGGAGAATGTTCCTCCCATGCCAAGGTCGAAGTGGTTCTGGTAGGCGTTTCTGAGGAAGGGATCGTCAGCGAGTGTTTCGTAAAATGTCTGGTCAAGATTGAATATGTTTACGATATTCAACTGTATCGGATAGACTTGATAAAAGAATCTGTTCCTTACGTTGCCATTGTATCCGTATGAGGTCGATATGATGTTTCTTGTGTATTCCGGACGGTTCTGATAGTTGTATGATATATTAATATCTGTGCGAGGAATAGCTCCGCTGAAGAACCTGTATGGGAGAAGAAGAAAACGCGGAAAACTAAGTCCGGCAGATACTCCGAACTCATTCGAACGTACATTGTCATTGAACTTGAACTGGAAATTGCCCATGAAACTGAGGTTCAGCCATTCTCCTCCGTTGAAAATGTTCTTGTGGTAGTACGAAAGCTGTGGAGACACCCCAAAGAGTCCGGAAGAATTTGAGGATGCTTCAAGATTCACCTTGAATCCCTGCATTTTAGACTGTGTAAGAGTAATGGCACAGTCCACAAGATTGGTGTCGACCTGTGTCATACCGATGTTGACGCTACTGAATACGCGTAGTGCCGAAAGCCTTGAGTATGTGTTGTTTACTACACTTTCGCTATATTCGTTTCCGGGTATAATCGTATTCATTCCTTTCAGAACGCTCTCCCGGAACTTCATAGTCTTAGGATATTCGATGGAGACATTGTTGAAATAGAATTTCCTGATAGGCTCCGCAGACTTCTCGCTCTCGTTTCTGGTATATTCGTTGATTTTCATCTGAAGCAATGCGCTTCCTGGAGAACTCAATGTGTCGGCTTCAAAGAAATAGTGGTTTTTATTAAAGTCATAAAATCCCATATTCCTCATAGCCAGGCTGGATCTTTCGCTTTCCCTTTCCAAGGCAACTTCAGACAGGATATCTCCTGCATGCAGGGTCATTTCTGAAGAATCGCTTATAAAAGCTTCTGCAAATTCCCCTCTTTCTGGGAGCACGACTTCGATATCCTTGATAGGATAACGCTTTCCGAGTGTAATCCTGTAAAGCACATTTACATTGCGCTTTTTCAGGCTAAGGTCGCTTTCGATTACAGAACCATAATAACCGAGCCTCTCAAGATGGTTATGCATGTTCTCAATCGAGCTATCTACCATGGATGCGTCATATACAACCGGAGCAACTCCGATTCTTTTGACTAACCGATCCCAGAAGTTGCCTGTTCCATTGGACCAATTATATACATAAAGAAAAGGGGTCCAGGTGTTGTGCTTTTGCTTGAGGTAGGGAGTTAATGTGTTGGGGTTGAAATCCTTATCATTTGTTATCTCAATTTCGGCTTTGGCAAGTCGATACTCTCCATCCCCCAACACTTTAGTGGTGCTGCAGGAAAGAATGAAAAACAGCACCAGACAGGCGCATATTATAGTTCCAAGGTTCTTCATTTGAATTTATAGAACGCAAATTTATCTCAAACTATGCGTTTATCAAAATTTTGACCAAAATAATTGCCTGCAAATGTTACATATATTGATAATAATAATAACTTTGCGCTGATAATCGGTAATCCGAGTGACTCGGATTGGTACCGATGAGGTTAAACTAACTTAATCACATTGTCTTAAATGAAGAACAAGTACATCGATCTGATTGATCAGACATTCGAGTTTCCACAGGATGAGTTCATGGTAGAGGATGGTGAACTCCACTTCCACGACATCAACATGATGGACATCATCAACCAGTATGGAACACCTCTCAAGATTACCTATCTGCCTAAGATTTCATCGCAGATCCAGAGAGCAAAACGTATGTTCAATGTTGCAATGGCAAAGGTTGACTATAAGGGCACATATAATTATTGCTACTGCACCAAGAGTTCTCATTTCGAGTTTGTGCTTAAGGAAGCCCTTAAGAACGATATCCACCTTGAGACATCTTCCGCTTTTGACCTTAATCTTATCGAAGCACTTGAAGCAGAGGAGCTTGTAAATAAGGATCAGTATATAGTATGTAACGGCTTCAAAAAGCCGGCATACATCGAGAACATTGCAAACTTCGCAAACAATGGCTGGAGTAATATTATCCCTGTCCTTGATAACATGCATGAGCTTGAAGCTCTGGACAAGCTTGTTCAGGTGCCGGTGAATATCGGCATCAGAATCGCTTCCGAGGAGGACCCTAAGTTCGACTTCTATACATCCCGCCTCGGTATACGCTACAGCGACATAGTGCCTTTCTATGAGAACATGATAAGCAAGAACAGAAAGTTCAAGCTGAAGATGCTGCACTTCTTCATCAACACCGGAATGAGGGATACCGCATATTACTGGAACGAGCTCGCAAAATGCGTCGGAGTGTATTGCGACCTTAAGATGATATGTCCTGAGCTGGATTCACTCAATATCGGAGGAGGCTTCCCTATCAAGAATTCGCTTGCATCGGATTTTGACTATGAATACATGGCAGAGGAAATCATCTCTCAGATCAAAATCATGTGTAATGCACGCGGAGTGGCAGAACCGAATATCTTCACTGAGTTCGGAAGCTTTACCGTGGGAGAATCCGGTGCTACAATCTTCCAGATTCTTGATATGAAGCAGCAGAATGACCGTGAGCGCTGGTATATGATAGACAGCTCTTTCATGGTTACTCTCCCGGACACATGGGGTATCAAGCAGAAGTTCATCCTTCTTCCTATAAACAAGTGGAATGATAAATACCAGCGTGTGTTCCTTGGAGGTCTTACTTGTGACAGCGAGGACTACTATAATGCGGACGCTCATGCAAATGCCATCTATCTTCCTGTAATAGAGGATGATGACGAGCCTCTCTACATCGGTTTCTTCCACACGGGAGCTTATCAGGAATCCATTTCAGGATATGGCGGAATCCAGCATTGTCTCCAGCCGGCTCCAAAGCACATCATCATAGACAAGGACGAGAACGGAGACTACACTACAAAGCTTTTCAGCAAGGAACAGACATATAAATCAATGCTTAAGATCTTGGGATATTAATTTATGGCGATATCCAATAATGAAATAAAGAAGGTCAAGGCTCTGCAGCAGAAGAAGTTCAGGGACGAGTCGGGACTTTTCATCGTGGAAGGGGAAAAGATGGTCGAGGAGGCTGTGGAATCCCCTTTCCATGTTGAATATATATACAGACGCGATGAAATCGGCGAAGAAGCGATGAAGAAGATTTCTTCCCTTGCCTCCCCTTCCCCTGTACTTGCAGTCGTAAGGAAACCAGAAGATACTTATATATCAGATGCATCGAGTCTGGCTGCTCTTCTGGATAATGGGGGCCTCTTCCTTGCTCTTGATACAATCCGAGACCCTGGTAATCTCGGTACTATCCTAAGGATTGCAGACTGGTTCGGAATTAATGCCGTCTTTGCCGCAAAAGACACTGTGGATGTGTTCAATCCAAAAGTGGTGCAGGCTACTATGGGTGCGATATTCAGAGTGAAACTTCATTATGTGGACCTTCAAGTGGTGTCGGACATGATACTGGAGCGCGGCGGTAAGGTTTATGGTACATTTCTGGATGGTAAGAATATCTACTCCCGGGATCTTTCAACAGGCAAGGATGCTCCCGTCGTGATTGTGATAGGAAACGAATCCGAAGGAATATCATCAGGCATGGCCGCTAAGGTATCAGACCGTCTTTATATTCCACCTTATCCAAGGGAATGTTCTGGATCCGAGTCATTGAATGCAGCTGTAGCAACAGCAATAACAGTAGCGGAATTCCGAAGGAGAGACAACGTATGAATACATTAGAGCCGGTTCTTTTAAAAGAACTCCATGAGACTGACTACGAGTCCCTTATCACCAGAAGAATCAGAAAGATTCTGATGATATGCAGCAACTATGATGCATTCATTCTTGAAGAGGACGGACAGATAGAAGCACAGATTTATAAGGAATATATCGAGCTGAACCTCAGCAATCCTCCTAAGTTCATATGGGTGCAGACCGCTGCTGAGGCGCGGGAACTTCTGAATACCGTGGTAGGTATAGATATGGTCATGTGCATGTATAACGTGACTGACAAGGATGTGTTTGCCCTTGCAAAAGATATCAAGCAGGAACGCCCTAACCTACCTTTTGTGCTTCTCACGCATTTTTCAAAGGAGGTCTACCGCAGACTGGCGCTTCAAGATACTTCTGCCATTGACTATATGTTCTGCTGGCATGGAAATGCTGATCTGATTGTAGCTATCGTAAAATTGTTTGAGGATCTGCAGAATGCCGAACATGACATACTTGGTGTGGGTGTGCAGGCAATCCTTCTGGTTGAAGACTCTGTCAGGTACTACTCCACCTATCTTCCGGAACTCTATAAGCTGATACTCATGCAGACACGTGAGTTCCTGAAGGAGACACTTAACGAGCAGCAGAGAAAGATCCGCAAGCGTTCAAGACCTAAGATCCTGCTGGCTACCAATCTTGAAGATGCCATGGCAATGTACGAGAAGTACAAGAGTAATCTTCTTGGTGTCATATCCGACGTGGGATTTACTGTGCATAGAGGTGAAGGACCTGATAAGGAAAAGCTTGATGCGGGCATAGATCTGGTACGCCATATTCGTAAGGATGACCCCATGATGCCTATCCTCCTTCAGTCTTCTCAGGATAGTATAGCTTCTATGGCTGAAGAGCTTAGGGTAGGTTTCTTAAGGAAATACTCCAAGACCCTCATGCTGCAGCTTGCCGACTATATCAAGGAAGAATTCGGGTTTGGAGATTTTGTATTCAGGGATGCCTCACGGAAGGAATATGGCCGTGCAGCCAATCTAAAGGAGCTTGAAGCCTTGATGCGTTCTGTTCCGGACTCCGTGCTTCTTGCCAATACTTCCAAAAACATGATGTCCAAGTGGTTCTATTCCCGCGGACTCTTTACTCTTGGTGCAAGATTCAAGGAAGTGCTCAACAGCCAGTTTGCCGATGTCACTGCAATGCGTGAGTATGTTTCGCAGCAGATTCATGACTTTCATGCAATTACTGGACGAGGTGTAATAGCACATTTCGATGCGCCGACCTATGGTCGCCATATATGGTTCTCACGAATGGGAGAAGGATCTCTGGGTGGCAAGGCCCGCGGTCTGGCTTTTCTTAACAGCATGGTCTATAAATATGAATTGTACGACAAATATGACGGTGTGAAGATATCCATCCCGAGGACAATCGTCATCGCTACTGATTATTTCGACCAGTTCATCCTGGAAAATGACCTTCAGTATGTCATTGATTCCGACATATCGGACGAGGAGATTCTATCTGAATTTGTGGCCGCACGTCTTCCTGAAAAGCTTGTAGACCAGCTCAGGGTTTATGTCAATACGGCCAGGTCTCCATTTGCTGTACGCTCGAGTTCAAAGCTTGAAGACAGCAGCTATCAGCCTTTTGCAGGTGTATATTCAACGTATATGGTGCCTTTGGTGGAGAATAAGGACCAGATGCTCCGTATGCTTGGAAAGGCTATAAAGAGCGTGTATGCCTCTGTTTTCTACAGCGGCAGCAGAACATATATCCAGACCACTGCAAATCTGCTCAGCGAGGAAAAGATGGCCGTAGTAGTGCAAAGCATTTGCGGTTCAGAACACAACGGGCTTTACTATCCGATGATTTCCGGGGTAGCAAGATCCGTAAACTTTTACCCTATCGGAAATGAAAAGGCTGAAGATGGAATCGTAAATCTTGCTTTCGGACTTGGAAAGACAGTTGTGGATGGAGGAAAGACCTTGAGATTCAGCCCTCGATACCCCAAGAAGATACTTCAGCTTTCAGATCCGAAACTTGCTTTACGTGATACCCAGAAGGAGATGTATGCCCTTGACTTGAGGCCGGGGTCATTCAAGATATCCATGAATGAAGGAATCAATCTTGCTCATCCTCAAGTGGCGGAAGTTCTGGCCTCATACCATCATCCGGAGCTGGTAGCTTCTACTTTCAGTGTCGAGAACAACCGGATGGTGCCAGGAATTACAGCCAGAGGACCACGCGTGGTTTCATTCGATTCAATCTTGAAATACGGCCGCTACCCTCTTGCAAAGATTCTTCAGGACCTTATGGAAATATGCAGGAAAGAGCTCATGTGTGATGTCGAGATTGAGTTTGCAGCCGATTTATATAACTCATCTTCTGAGTCCGGACTTGTGCTGAAGCTTCTGCAGGTGAGGCCTGTGGGAGAGTTCTCAGAGGATTCATCAACAACCATAGAAAGAGCCTCAGAACAGATAGGACAGGTGTATCTCAAATCATCCAAGGCTCTGGGATCCGGGTATATTGACGGAATGAAATATATCATACATGTGCCTTCAGCTACATTTGACAGTGCCCACACGCGTGAGATGGCTGCAGAGATTACGGCATTGAACTCACAACTGGCACGCAGCGGTGAGTCATATCTCCTTGCCGGGCCTGGAAGATGGGGGTCGTCAGATCCATGGCTGGGCATACCGGTACTCTGGAGTGATATTTCCGAAGCAAAGATGATAGTGGAGACAGCTATCCCCGGATTCCAGATAGAACCTAGTCAAGGTACGCATTTCTTCCAGAATATCACATCCCTTGGAGTTGGCTATCTTACCATAGACACCGTAAATAGGGACGGATTCATAGATGAGGACGCCATATCTGGTCTGGAATGCGTTCACAACGGCACATATGTCAAGATGTACAAGGCTCCTGAGTCAATGACCGGCTTTATAGACCGTTCATCAAATAAAGCTATTGTAGGGCTGACTCACACAATCTGAAGCACTGCGGCATCCATAGGCGGGACTGTTATTTCTATGACAGAACCTGGATAAACGGATTCAGTTACCGGAATTCCCATCCACTCGAATGCATGGGACGGAATTGTGATATTCATCCTGCACTCTGACAGTGAGAAATTTGCCGCAATCAGAAGTGTGTGCTCTTCAAAATCTCTTAGGAAGACAAAATGCTTGTCCTTATTGAAGCCGTCTGAGCTGTAGTTGCAGTAACATAGATCGTAGGTCGTACCTCTACGGATAGCCTCGTCCGACGCAGCAAAGCGGACTGCCTGAGCAAAACGACAGAAGAATGCCGCTTCTTCCGGCTTCATCCCGGCTTTTGTGAGCTTTGACGGGCTCATGCTTTCATACTCCCCGTTCCTGATAACCTTTCTGAGACGGCGTACCGATCCGATACTCCACCAGTCAAAAATGGTGGTCCTGCCATCTTTCCCACTGAATCCCTCTTCGTCCATTCCTTTCTCTCCCACTTCTTCTCCAAAATATATCATGAATGGAGCTGTATTGAGATAGAGAGACACGAAAAGAGGTGCAAATGCATTGGAGTTGTCCTTTCCGAAGAAGTCTGAAGTGTAGCGCTGCTCGTCGTGATTTTCCAGGAAATTGAGCATATATGGCTGAAGATCAGAGAGAAACTGCCAGTTTCGAGTTATGCCGGTGGCTGATTGCCAAAGTTCCACAGGCATTCCATTATCATTCACATTCTTTTCCACGACTGTGCGGAGCGTGTCGTAAAGACCTGACTTGTCATAAAGGTAGTCAAATCCGACTTCCTTGATATATTTCCTATACAGTTCCTTCTTATACACCTCTGCAATGAAGATTTGCGAAGGGTATTTCTCCTTGGTCTTTCTGATAAGCCAAGTAAAAAACTGTGGAGGTACAAGCTCCACCATGTCGCATCTGAAACCATCGACACCTTTTGATGCCCAGAAATCAATTATATCCGCCATCTTGTCCCAAGTGGAGGTGTGTTGGTCTCCGTAATTTATTTTTACTGTTTCATACCAGTCGTTGATTCCGGGTTCAGGAGTATAGCAGTTGTTTCCAGTTGCCATGGCCGGCATCTCGTGGTACGGCTTCATGCCCTTAGGGCAAGGTGTAGGAAGTGTCAGAGCCTGACCTGTATAATAAAAAAAGTCGTTTTCACTCTTCCAGTGAACTGTCTTGTCATCATGAGAGCCAAGCACAGGATGTCCCGGAACAGGATTCACCTTGCCGTAGTCACGTGAGACATGGTTAGGCACAAAATCCAGAATAAGCTTCAGACCATTGTCATGAGTCCTCTTGATGAGCTGCTCGAATTCAGTTATTCTATCATCTGGATTATCAGCGAGATACGCATTTACATCATAATAATCGCATATAGCATATGGTGAGCCGGCCTTGCCTTTTACGAACTGAGGATGTGAAGGTATGCACCCGTCTTCCGATGCTTGTGTAGAATGGCGCAAAACACCTGTGTACCATACGTGGCTGCATCCCAGCCATTTGAGATATTTGAGAGTTGCGTCGTCTATATCGGAGAATTTGCCTGTGCCGTTGTCGGTGAGAGTGCCGTTTTTCTTCGGTCTTATCTTGTCATTGCCCCATAGTCTTGGGAGCATCTGGTATATTATAGGTTTAACAGTCATTTTCCATAAATTTTCGCGGGCAAAGGTACAACAAAATAAATGCCGTCACAAGTTACTTGAGACGGCATTTCTCCAAACTTCCATTATTATGCACCTTATAGAGAATCTGATTTGTGTCTGGGGATTTCAATCCTCCGAGAGCTTCTATATATGGCCCAAGCTTAAGGTAGTCAAGCACTTCAACAGAGAACCCTTCCGGCAGAGCTTCCTTTCCTGAGTACCATGCTGTCTTAATGTGTGGATAAGTGTCTTTAATCCAGCCCGCAAGCCTCTGTACCAAAAGCGGTTCCGCATCTCCCCCCATGAAGCAGAAACATGTAATTGCCGCGGAATATTGATTTATCAGACCAGATAGAAATTCCTCTGTCATGGGTTGCCCTTCGTCACTCCATAGCCAGGGACTGTGGCATCCGGGACATCTGTTGGGACAGCATGAAATATTGACTGCCAGGGTGATCTCATCCGGGACCTCCTGGCAGACAATATCATAACTGTAGCATTTCAACATCAGCAGAGAGGTTTAACGTCATTACGATGGTAGTGGCGTCTTGCAGCCTCTTCCTGACGAGCCATCGAGAAGTTGCTTACACGCTTCATATA
>JAEIGA010008124.1_pt1 | contig 15910 bp, 19 predicted proteins | sample 9270691 | NCBI WGS metagenome assembly JAEIGA01 (sample SAMN17057246, study PRJNA624740) | gut metagenome | biome: biome; isolation source: fecal sample | host: Bos grunniens | place: China: Xizang | collected 2019
GCTATCGCCATGACGGCGCACCCCCTGGCCGTGACGGTCCTCCGCTGGCCGTCGTCGCCCATGACTTCCGCTATGCGCTGGAGGTACTGCTGCATCATCCCGCCGCCTATGCGATACACGCCGAGCTTGGCGTCGGTGCTTCCTGTGATGAAGGGCAAAGCCTCGTGGCTCATGACGAGGTCGGTCATGATCTCGTCGCGCGACGCCTCGGCGGTGTAATAGGCGTACTCGAACCTGTTGGTCGGAGGGTCCACGAGGTCCTCAGGGTCCCCCTGGTACCCCATGACCGTTATGTCGGTCACGGAGCCGCCGGACACCGTCCCCGTCGCCTCCTTGAACTCGTAGGCGTAGATGGCCCAGTCGGGGGCGAGCCTGGTGCCGATGGCGGAGCCGTTCTCCACCCTGGCCTCGCACTCGCACTCGACGGCCGCGCCCTCGTTGTCCCCGAACCAGAAATGCAGGTGCATCGTGGAGTGGACGTCCCCGCTGGGCTTGGCGTACCACGTCAGCGTGACCTCCTGTCCCTCGGCGATCTCCGGCACGGCGTCGATGTTGGGCCATCTGAACTCCAGCTCCGCCGTCGAGAACACCCCGAGGGTCTGCAGGTCCGACATGAAGGGGCGCCCGCCGATCGTGGCGGACATGAAGCACGTCGCGGAGGACTGCATCTCCTGGTTGGCGACGTGGGTGGTGACGTGCTCGAGGCGGCACGCCACGGGCGACCTGAAGGTCAGCTTGACGTAGGGCATGTACGGGTCGGCTGTGGACAGCGCCGTGGTGCCCCTCTCGTAGGAGCTCCCGGAGATCCTGCTGGACCCCGGCCACCTCTTGACGACCAGCCACTGGAAGGAATTGACGTCGACCACGGCCCCCGAGGGCATGGCGGACAGCGACCCCGTGAGCGCGCCGTCGACGACGGAGCCGTCCCCCCTCGCCCTGATCCTCGCCGAATAGTAGTTGCGCCTGAGCGTGGCGCCCTGCCTCGACAGGACGGCCAGGCCGTCGGCGCACTCTATCCTCACCCTCGCGTCCTCCGGCGTGATGGTGCTTATCCATCCCTCGGCCACGGGCGCCCATCTGCCCTGGGCGTTCTTGACGTGGACGGTCAGGTATGCCCCTGTCCTTATGGGCCCGTCTGCGTCCGTACCGATGGACGCAACGAGTTTCGCCCATCCGCTGAAGGACGGCGAAAGGGGGTTCTTGGAGGGGGTTTCCCAGTCCATGTCAAGCGCAAGCGCGATGCTTCCAGGGAGGTTCTCGGCCAGCCTCACGACTGGCAGCCCCGAGTCCGCGTCCAGAAGCTCAGTGACGTCATAGTACTCATTCCATGTGCGCCAGACCCTGACAGACACCTCCGAGCCTGATGCGTATGACCTGGCGTCGGAGATTCTTGCGCCCGTCCTCACCGATGGCGCAAGCTCCATTTCAGGACGGCCCCCTGTTCCCCACCGCGTGTAGAGATACCCGGGCGAGTCAACGATGCTCCAGTCGGGGAGCACCCACATGGAACGCTTGGTGTCGATGCGCCACTGCGTCGAGCCGTCGGGGAAGACCCCGTCGGCGACGTTCAGCCCCGCCTGGGTCATGCCGCCGTCCTCCTGAGCGTCAGCGTCACGAAGATGTGCGCCGCCGTGGAGCTCTCGGCGGTGACGCCTATGACCCTCGCCGTGCCGGACATCCCGTGGCCCGAGGACACCGTGACCTCCTGGCCCGCGATGGTGCTCAGGGCGGCGGTGTTGGCCGCGTCCCTGGGCGCGAACCCCCTGACGGTGCAGGTCGGGAGGGCCTTGCCGTTGTAGTGCATCGTGCCTCCCGAGTAGGTGCGGACGTACACGACGTCGGGGTCGCTGACCCAGGGCGTGATCTCCGTCCAGATGAAGTCGTTGAGCGTGCTCCCGTATGTGATCGTGATTGTCATAATGCCCCTCCAGTGATTATGTCGTAGACCTCGGCCCCGAACTCCGCCCTTCCCTGCGACCCGTCCACGACGTTGATGGTGGTGCTCGTGGAGCTCTGGTCCTGGTTCATGACCAGGTACGTGCCGGCCACCCCGAGGGCGGCGCCTGCGGCCAGCCCGACCCCTGCCAGCATCGCCGGGTTCTGCAGGACCGCGTTGAACGAGTTGAGCGACGCGTTGATGGCCGTCGCCACGTTGAGGGCCGCCATAGCGCCCTGGATGGCCTTGATGGTGCCTGCGGCCCCGGCCATGATCCCGAAGGCGGCGTTGATCTTGCCGAGGACCTGGGAGGTCTCGTCCGAGACTATCCCGAGCTGCTGGACCCCGCCTATCATGGCGGAGACCCCGCCCTTGAGCGCCCCGATGGCGACGAGCTGGCCGGTGATCTTGGAGGACTGCGCGTCCATCTCGGCGCTGGTGGCCCGTATCTCGGCCCTCGCGTCCGCCTGGCTCGTCGCTATGGCGGCGGCGGCCTGTTCCGCCAGCCCCTGCGCCCTCTGGCTCTCGGCCTCTATCTCCGCGTCTATCTGGGCGATGGCCGATTCGACCCCCGCCCTGACGCTCTCGACCTCGGCCCTCGCCCGGGCGGTGTCGGGCGCCGCCATGCTGTAAGGCTCGACGGCCTCCTGATGCACGGCCTCGATTGCGCCCTCCGCCTCGGACGTGTCCGGCGCGGGGACGTGGGTCGTCTCCTCCACGGCCTGCCGTAATTTTCCTACGGCATCCATCGCCTCGGACGTGTCCGGCGTCTGTATCGTGATGGGCGTGCCGGCCATCGCCCTCGCCTCGTCCACCGCGTCCCTCACGGGCCGGATGGACGGGGCCTGTATCGTGATCGGAGTGCTTGCGATCGTCTGGGCGTCCTCCATGCCCTTGGCGACCTTGTCCTTGGCCTCGGCGACGGCCTCGTCCACCGGGGAGAGGTCCACGGCCTCGAAGCTCAGGCTCTGGTCCATCTCCGCCCTTGCGGATGCGACTGCCCTCTGGATGGGGGTCAGGTCGGGCTCCTGGAATCTCAGGTCGGCCCCCATCACGGCTTCGGCCTCGTCCCTGGCCTTCCTGACAGCATCCAGCGCGTCAGCCGTGTCCGGCACGGCCACGGAGTAAGGCTCGGAAGCCTCCGCCCTGGCCTTGCCTACGGCCTCCTGCGCCTCCCTGACTGCATTCTGGACGGCGGAGAGGTCCGGCGTCCGTATCGTGAGGTCCACGTCCACCAGGGCCTCGGCCCTCCGGCGGGCGTCCTCCACGGCGGAGAGGTCCGGCCCCTCCAGCCCCTCGGAGAGCAGCGCCCCCAGGTCGGCCATCAGCCTCTGCGCCTCGGCGGACGCGCCCTCGACCGCCCCCACGGCCTCGGCGGACGCCTCCCTCACGGGCTGGACGGACGGCGCGGCGATCTCCACCCTGACGCCCGCGATGCGCTCGGCCTCGGCGATGCCCTCCCTGACCTTGGACAGGTCCACGTCGGGGGCCTCCAGCCCCTCGGACAGCACCGCCTTGAGCGCGTCGCGCTCGGCCATGAGCGCCCTCGTCCTCGTCTCCGCCTCGTCCTTGGCCCGCAGGGCCTCCCTGGCGAGCCTTTGGGCCTCGGACGTGCTCTGCGCCGTCTCGGCCCTCGTGTCGCTCAGCGTGGCTCTAAGGGCCTCTGCGGAGGACGCGGTGCCGTCCTGCACGGCGACGAGCCCCTCCATGCCCGCCTTGGCGTCCTCGGCGGTCTTGGAGATGGAGCGGACGGCGGGCGTGACCTCGTCCCTGACCTTGAACACCCATTCTATCGTGCGTCTGATGTCCGCGTCGGTCATGCCATCGCCTCCCTGACCCCTGCGAGGGCGTAGCCCCTCCCCTCGGCGGTGGAGAGGTCCGCCTTGATGGTCGTGGATTTCATGATGACCGCCGTCGTGGCTCCCGCTATCGCCGCCCCCGCGACCCCGGCGGCCAGCAAGGGCCACATAGGGGGGAGCGGGGCGGACCTGGCGACGTTGAGCACGGCGCGGGCGCTCTGGATGCCGTTCCACACCTGCATGGCGGACGACGCCATCGTCAGGAGCGACAGCCCGCCCGACAGCACCTGGAGGACGCCCGTGACCTTGCCCAGGAGGTCGGCCTCCTGCTCCATGCCCAGGCCTTTCATGGTCTGCGCCAATTTCTCGGCGGCCTCCTTCGACTCCTTGGAGAATGCGACTATCCCGGTCATCCGACCCTCACCCTGCCCGCCGCCCTGTCGAGGGCCTTGGCCTCCTTGGATATGCGCCCGATGTGATAGGACGCCTGGCTCACGGTCATGAGCTCCAGCATATCCTCTGTAACCAGACGGATCCCGGCGGAGCGGGCCACGGCCTCGGCGGTCGGGTCGACGGTCCTGGGGTCCCTGACGGACGCGAGGACGCGCACTGCGGTCGTGAGCCTCAGCCTGTCGGCGTCGTCCAGGGCCTCGTACAGCGCCTCGTAGTCGTCCATCGAAGCCAGCCTCGGCTCCACTATGACGCCCAGCGCGGTCATGTCGGTCATGGCCAGCTCCCTGTCCAGCCTGAGGAAGTCCGCGACCTGCCCCTCCGTCATCTGCTCGGGCGGGACCTTCCGCATGGCCTCGTACTGCTCCTCGAGCTCCACGACGCCCGGGTAGACCGTGCGCCTGACGCTCTCGATGACGCGGGCCATGCGGAGGGGGAGGTGCCGGAGCACCACGTCCCCCTTGGAGGTCTGGAGGACGTACCTGACGAGGTGCTCCCTGTCGAGCTCCATCACGGAGTAGGAGCCCTCGTCGGGGAGGGGGTCGCCCGTGTCCAGGTCGGTGTAGTCGTAGGTGACCATCGCGGCCACCGTCCTCGGCGCTCCTCGTCCCCCGAGGGGAGCCCCGTCTCCACGTCGAGGTCGGTCCCCGCGTCCCCGCCGGATGGCGAGAAGGCGGCCATGCCCATCAGGGAGGAGGCCGTCTGGAACTTGAAGTAACCCACCTTGAAGACGAGCGTCTCGTCGTAGCCGGCGGTGCTGGTCATCGGGCTCTGGTCGATGGCGAGCCGGCAGTTGCCCCACCTGACCCTCACGGTGTCGATGGTGGTGGTGACGTCGATGAGGCCGGTGGTCTGGATGCGCTTCTTGATCCACGCGGAGTCCTCGGAGGGTATCGTGACGCTGAGCTCCATGTCCAGGTCCCCTGCGTAGAAGCCGCCCTTCTGCGCGAGGGCGTACTTGGTCGAGCCCCCGCTCATGTTGGCGATCTGGCCTATGTCGTTCGTTATCGTGAACGTCCAGCTCCTCGCGGAGAGCTCGGTGCCCCCCGTGGTGAATCCGGGGTCTCCCCAGGTCAGGGCGAGGTCCCACGTGACGGGGGGCGCGGCCGGGGTGGGGACGTAGCTCGAGGCGGCGGGCATGGACAGCGCGGACCCCGCGTCGTCGAAGTAGTCGCCGCCGGTCACCTTGACGCTGTGCCAGCCCGACTTGGCGTCGACGTCCCACACGATGGGGGCGCCCTACTCCGAGGCGGTCATGACCAGCTTCTCCACCACGGACCCCGTGTAGGCGTGGGCCTCGTTGACGGCGGTCTTGAACCATGCGGTGAACGACGAGGGGAACGACGTCCCGACGGCGGTCGAGGTGCTGGACGTGCCTAGCGCGAGGGTGATCCATGCGTGCCATGCGTGCGTCGCGGCGAACTTGAGCTTGGCCGAGAAGCCGAAGTCCGCCGCCGTGCGGTAGATCGTCCCGACGGCCCTGCTGCCGTCCGCGTAGACCTCCTCGAGGGTCTCGCTGTCCTTGGGGGTCACCGTGTCGAGGGTGCCCATGTAGCTCGCGGACCCCGACGCGGTGTCGGGGACGTTGTAAGCCGTCTCGGTTATCGCGTTGAGCGCCCTGAGGTCGCCCTTCTGCCTGTACGTCTTGCCTGATGCCATAGTATCGCTCCATGTCTCCGTAATAGCGCGTCATTCTGATGCCGAGCACGTAGTCCACGGTGTCTCCGCTTACCTGCTCGTAAGGGGCCGCGTCCGCGATTATCGACAGATAGCGGGTCCCGTTTATGTCCCTCGAGAGGTCGAGGGCGTACCGTTTGTAGATGCGGAAGGCCAGCCTCCTGGCCCTCTCCTCGGCGACCCCGCCGTTGCCGGCCCCCGCGACCGTGACCGTCAGGAGGGCGGTGTCGGTCTATGTGACGGGGTCGGGCTCCGGCGAGCTGTTGCGCTGCCTCACGAGGACGCCGTGGGCGGGGCTGTGGCGGACGAGGCCGATCTGGTCGTAGATGTCCTTGCCTGCCGCGCCGATGCCGTCCTCCTCCATCGCCGTTATGAGGTCCCTCACGGGGCTCGTGCTCATGGCCGCATCCTCGCGTTCATGCGGTCGGCCATCGCCTGCGCCATGCGCTGGACGTCGACCACGTCCTCGACGTACTTGTTCCCGGTGCCGGGCGTGCTCCATCCCTTGCCCTTCTTGGAATGGTCCCAATACTCGCCCTCGGCGGGGTTCTCCGTCTCGTGGACGTATCCCGCGTAGGGCACGGACGACGCGATGCGCATCTCCGCGCCCTCGGAGGTCCGGCGGAAGCCGAGGACGTCCACGGGCGTGGCGGGGCCTTGCGGAAGGACGGACAGGGCCAGCCTCGTCATTCCCGCCGCGTCGACCTTGGCGGCCTGCTTCGGCGTGACCTTCTCCCTCCACTTCCTCGTCGTGATCTTCGCGGGGTCGCCTCTGGGGTTGTCGATGTTCGTGTCGAGGCCGACGTCCTGCGCGACCCTCGTCCTGTCGGACTTGGGCGTGCGCCTCCAGACCTCCATCTCGACGCCCCCGTTGACGAAGGCCGCCGTCAAAGCGTCCTCCGCGAGGTCGGCGAAGTCCTCGGACAGCAGGCGGAGGCACGCGGCCAGCCCCCTGTCGTCCACGGTCACGGTCGCGTCGGACATTGACCCTCATCTCCGGACGGATCATCTCGAGCACCTGGGAGGTCACTATCGGCGAGGTCCTGTCCTCGTAGACGGCCTTGAGGGCGCACAGCATCGCCTGCCTCACCGACGGCGGGCACCAGGTCCGCAGGTCGTATGGCAGGTAGGGCTGGATCGCGCCCGCCACGGCGTCGATGAGGAGGGCCAGCGCCTCGTCCTCGGCGCGGTCGTCCTGCCTGATTCCGAGCCACTGCCGGGCGTCCTCGACCGCCAGCGGCCCGCACGGTGCGTGCTCCATGCTTTTTCGACCTTGACGGCGGTTATAAAACGTGGGTGAAAAGGAGAAAGGGGGGCACGGAGGCCCCTGAAAGGTTTCAGTCTTCGGGGTCGAACCTCGCCAGCGTCGCCGTCCTGCTTCCGATGCCCGTGGGCGTGCCGACGACTCCGGTGTAGATGAGGTAATGCGAGCCGTTGCCCGCGAGCTGCACCTTCAGCTCGGCGATGACCTCGCCCTCGGAATCCGTCAGTCTGACCAGCGGGAACCTGTATGCCCCGTACCTCCCGCCGGATTCCCTCCAGTCGGCTATGTCGAGGTCTTCCACCTTGATGGTGACAGGCGGCTCCTCGCTTGCGTAATCGTAGCCGTATTCGGCTCCCAGCGGCTCCCTGAAGGTCTTGGAGCCTTCTATCGTCTCGTCCCCGGTCAGATGCACGGCGGCCTCCATCGCCCCGTCTACGTAGCCCTTGGTCGCCGCGTGGGCCATGTTGACAGGCGTCGCCACGGACACGGGGCTTGAGAAGGTCTTGGATCCCGCGATGGTCTGCGCACCCGTCAGCTTGACCGCCGTGGCGTCTGCCGAGTTCCATTTGGTACGGTCGGCGGCAGACACGTGTCCAGTCTGGTTGCTTAGATGGCTCGACACGGACGTCAGCAAAGAGGCCGTCGACGCAGACAGGGAGAATTCCCCGTCCTCCAGCGCCAGCCCGTCGCCCGCCGTGTATGGGTCGGCGGCGTCCGAGAGGTCTGCGGAGACCGTGGTGCCGTCCTGGAGCGTGGCGGTCAACGCCTTGGTGTCGGAGTTCAGCGCCAGCCCCGTCAGCCCCTTGCGAGGGATCGTGACCTCGGAAAGGGTCGACCCGGCGGGGGCCTTGAGGGCGAGCTTGCCCGAGCTCGCGGAGTATGCCAGCGTCTTCCCATATGCCGTCGGCACGGTGACGTCAACGGCCTTGGAGGCGTCCGGGGTCAGCGCGGCCCCGTTGACCTTGACCGCCTCGATGACGTTCTCCTGAGCATTGGCCTCCACGGTCGCGATTATCGCCTTCTCCTCGTCGGTGACGAGGTTGCCCCCGTCCACGGCGTCGGCCTTGGCGTCCAGCGCCTCCTGGAGGCCCGTAATCGCGGCGATGGGGTGGGAGTTCCCGAGGCTCCTGCCTTCGAGCTGGTCATGGCGAGGCACCACGGGCACCTCCGTGTAAACCTGCCCGTCCGGGCTTCTGCGGGTCGTCATGGCCTCGCCTCCGCCATGCGGCGCACGACGACGCCGTCCTCCGTCTCCTCGCGGACCTCCCTGATTTCGTAGTCCGAGGGGTCGTCGCTCGTCGCGTCCATGCACAACGCATATGCGAAGGGCCAAGACGACATGGCGACGGGGTCCACCCACGGATGCCAGTCTTCCTCCTTCCAGACCTCCGCCATCCCGGCGGGGCCTTGCCTGATCAGTGCCATCATTCACTCAGCCTCCGAATAGTAGACAGTGATGTTGTCCCCGCTTGGGAGGTCCGTCTGGGCGTCCTCCGCCGTGGGATTAAGCGCCGTCCATGACGAGGACGGGCCGTTCATCGTGTACTCCGCGATCCTGTGGAGATAGCGTCCTATGGCGGCCCCCTCGGCCTTCTGCCAGAGGCTCCATTCGTAGCCCCCGTCCGGAAGCTCGGTACAGACGAGGGCAGTCTTCTGCAACTCGGCAGACGTGTCCACCCCGGTGTGCCATTTGAGCAGGCATGACGGCCCCCTTATCGAGACCATCAGCACGCCCATCTGCCTCGCGCTGGCGACCACGGGGGCAGTCGGCGAGGACCACAATACGATGGTGTGGTTGACAGTCGTCGTGACCGTGATTGTGTAGACCTTGTACCAGCCCCTCTGCTCCTCCTCCACCGTCTGTATCGCGGGCGTGACGACGCTCTTGGATGAGACCGCGCCGTTTTCGGTCAGGGTCCCGTTGAAGGTCGCCGCCTGCGCCGTGAGCGCCCCGGTCAGGGTCTTGGCCCCCGCGATGGACTCCGTGCCGTATGTATGGACCACTTGGGGATCGACCGCCAGCATCCCCCCGGTCACAATCTCCGCCGAGGGGGTCGGGAGGGGGTTGCCCGAGCCGTCGGTCTGGACGTGCACCGGGGCCGTCGCCGAGGCCGTGCCGTCCTGCGCGAGCCTCAGCACGATGGAGGCATTGTAAACGTGGTCAGGGGTCATTACATACCGTCTGAACACGACGCGGCTGGCTTGACTGTAAACGTCGTCGTAGGCGATTATGGAGTTGCCGTCCGGGGTCGCTATCTGGGTATTGACGACGGAGTACTGGCCAGTGTCCTCCCACTGCTTCGTGGAGCGAAGCCACTGCGCCCCGACTACTCCTTCGTTGACGACGACCCCCGTGAAGGTCTTGGCCCCCGTGACGGTCTGCGTGCCCGCTATCGTGACTGCGCTTCCGATCCTGTCCTTGGCGTCCTGCGTCAGCGAGACGACGACCCCGTCATCCGTGGCGCTGGTCTGCGTGTCCACGCCGTCGCCGACCACGGGCGTCCTTAGCGACTCCATCGGCACGAGGAAGCGGGAGCCGTCGGCCTTGGTGAGGACGAGCCTGGTATTGGCCTCATCCCACGCCGCCGCCGTGATTATGCTCCTGAGCGGGGTCTGCACCCTCGACAGCTCGGAGCCGTCGGCGGCCAGGAGCCTGATCTCGCCAGTGGCCGGATTGTATGCGACGGCGTCGGCGTAGTCGCCCGTCGCGGGGATGCTGAGCCAGACGGCCCTGTCCCCGTCGGGCGTCACGTCCTCGCCGTTGACCTTGACCGTCTCGACGACGTTCCTCTCCGCATCGTCCTCTATCAGGCTGAGCTTCGCCTTCTCGGCGGTCGTGTAGTCCTCGGTGGACAGCCCCTTGCCCGTGGCCTTGTCGACCTTGGAGTCCAGCGCGTCGGCCAGCCCGGTGATGGCGGCGACGGGGTGCTGGTCGGGCTCGTCCCTCCCGCCCATGTCCTCGTGGACGGGGATTATCGGGACCTCCGTGATGGGGGCCCACTTCGGCTTGAAATCCTTCTTCATGAGATGACTCCCTCCTTGAGCGCGTCGACCACGCGGTAAACCTGGGGGTCCGATGCCGTCGCGGAACCGTCGGAGAAAAGGGCGCGGACCTGCATGGTGCAGAATCCCGGCCCCAGCGCGAGGGTGTCCGCCTGCTGGAGGGGAAGCCATATCTTGCCCTCCCCGAGCATGACGTCGGCCACGTCCAGCTCCAGGACGAGCTGGCCCTCCTGGGTGAACGTGCAGTATACCTTGCTGATCAGGCGCGTGTCGTAGGGGACGTCCAGCTCGATGCCGGGGGTTGTCCCCCGATAGATCGTGTCGTACCTCCCGTACATGGGTATTTCGACTTGAGGAGCCGTTATAAAACGTGGGTGATTGGGAAATGGTTTCAATGCTGGCGGTGCCTGGCGCACTCGTCCTCGAGCCTCTCGATGCGCATCCCGTGCTCGGTGACGGTGGTCTCGGCGCGGTCCATGCGGGCGTCCAGGTCCTTCAGGGTCCCGCCCGCCTCCGCCATCTTGTCCTGGAGGGACGTCAGCACGGTCTCCAGGCGGGTGATGGCGGAGTTGAGCTTGACGAGGGGCCCGGAGATGGTCGCCACGAGGCCGAGGATGGCCCCCAGCGCTATCACGACCATCCCCACGGACTCCCAGTCGCTCATTCCCTGAGCCTCCTGACGTCCTTCTGCGCCTCGTACAGGTATGTGGCCGCCGCCGCGCACAGGATGCCCTGGACGATGCCGGTGAAAAGCACCATCGCCACGTCCTTGCCGTCGCGCGTAGCGAAGCAGTACAGGCACGCCAGCATCATCCCTAAAAGCCCGTTGACCAGCGGGATGACCTCGTCAGGCGTCTTGGACCTCTTGATGCCCTCCCCGACCAGGTAGAGGACGGGGACCAGGATCAGGAGCTCCGGCTGGATGTATGCCGTTATGTCCATGCGGTCGGCGTCGGAGTGCCCGATTATAAATCGTGGGTGATGCGGGGCGCCCGGACGGGGGAAACGGACTGCACAAACCTCGCCCGGGCATGGCGCCCCGACGGGGAGAACGAACGGGGAAAGCCCCGCCGGGACATGGGGATGAGGGGGACGGCCCCCTCGATGGTTTCAGCTGTTGGACCAGCCCTGGCGGGGCTCCCCGAGGACCACGATCACGTTGGTGGTGGTCCCGGCGGCCTTCACGTATCTGGCGGGCCCTATGTAGGACGCGATGACCGTGGTCCCGGAGGACAGTCCGGTCAGGGTGGGCGCGGCCCCGGTGACGGGGTCGATGACGTCCCCGGCGGTGAAGGCGGCGTAGTTGGTGCCGTCGTTGCTGACGGTGATGGTTATCGCGGAGGATGCGGCGGTGGTCGTGCCCACGATGGTCACGGTGCCGTATCCGGCGGTGTCGATTCCGGTGCTGCCGCCTGCGACGGCCTTGCTGGGGTATGCGGTTCTTGCCATTTCATTCACCTCACAGGGACGCGGCGACCTTCATCTTGACGAAGGCCTCCGGGTTGACGACCTGCCCTCCGAACCTGCTGGAAAACCAAGTGACGGTGATCCCGTTCCCGGCCATGCTGTACGGGTCTCTCAGGTAGGACAGGCCCTCGTGCTGGATCCCGCGGTATCCGTCGCGGAAGTTCCCGAGGACCACGGGCCAGGCGTTGGCGGCGATGGCGGGCATGTCGGCCAGGATGACCTGGTGCCCGAGGATGGCGGGCTGGATGCCTGCGGCGAGGGGCATGTTGACGTAGTCGCTGTCCTTGCCGAACTCCTTGGCGATCGCCCAGAAGGTCGCATTGGACATGAGCCACTTGGCTCCGGGGATGGCGGACTCCGGCAGCTTGCCGACCATGTCGAAAAGGGCGTCGGTGGTGATCTTGCTCGCGTTGCCGGAGGCGATGGTGCCGGTGCCGGCGGCGGTCAGGACTCCCTCGGGCTGCTTCGCCCCGCTTCCGTCGATGATGGTCTTGCCGATGGCCCTGGCGAGGGCCCTGCTCGCGCTGCCCGCCATGTACTGCTCCACGTTGAACAGGTTGGCGTCGTTGATGAGCACGTTGCTCAGCGGGACCTTGGCGACGCACTCGTTCATCGGGATGTTGGCGATGCCGAGCTTGCCGACGTCCCCGGTCCTGGTCTCGGTCTCGCCGACCCAGGAGGTCGCGGGGGCCCCCTTCTCGACGGGGACCACGGCGACGTTTCCGCTGACGGTGTTGATGGTTATCTCGCCCAGGAGGGGGTTCTCCTGGTAGTATTTGGCCACGACCTCGGACACGAAGCTGGGAACGGCGGCGTATCCTCCGGTGGTGGGGTTGGCGACGGTGCCCGTCTTGGCCTCCGCGCCTCTGATGTAGTCGATCATGCTCTTGACCTCGGGGTCGAGGACGGGTCCGGATGCTCCGGCGACGCCCTTGGCCTGCAGGTCTCCGACCGCCTGCTTGATGGCGGCCATGTCCTTGACCATGCCGTCCACGTCGGAGGCGATGGCCCTTATCTGCTCTGCGTCCATTGTTGTCACGCTCTTAGCTTGGCTTTCAGTTTTGCGACGGCCTCGGCGAGGGCCTTCATGGCGTCCTCCACCTCGTCGTCCTCTGCGGTCTGGTCCTCGGACTTCGCGTCCTCGTCCACGGTGTCGTCTGCGGCCTCGTCGTCCTCGGCCTCCTCGTCTGCCTTGTCCTCTCCGGGCAGGTCGACGTCGATGATCTCGACGACCTCGTTGCCGTCCTCGTCGACGTCCCCGACCTTGAGCCCGTCCAGCTCGGCGAGAATCGCCTTGCGCTGGCTCTCCGTGAGCCCTTTCAGGCTCTCCATCCGGGCGTACTTGCTCATAATATCGAGCCTCTTGGCCTGCGCCCTCGCCAGGTCGTTCGCCGGGATCGTGACCAGCGACCCCTCGAGGAGGTCCACGTCCTTGAGGTGGCGCACTCCCTGGGAGTCGTAGTCGTAGTCACGGGCGATGTATCCTATCGAGAGGCCGTCGATGTCCTGGGCCTTGAGGAGGGCGTATGCCTCGCGACCTCTGGCCACGTCCATGTTGAAGCGCCCCTCGATGCTGAGGGCATCGTCTGCCGAGGACACGATGAACGACCCGATGGGCTGGCTCTGGTCATGCTGCCACAGGAGGGGCCTCTTGATTCCCCTCTCGCGGATGGTGCGGTCGAAGCACCCCTTCTCGCAGATGTCGCCGACCGCGTCCAGATTGCCGTAGGTCGAAAGCAGTCCCGAGAACGTGCCGTCCTCCTGGCCCGCCTTGACCTCGACCATGCGTCCCTGCATGGTTTTTCGACTTGCCAGCGAGTTATAAAACGTGGGTGATTCGCGGACGGTCAAAGCACCCACACCGACGGGGTGCCTCCCCTCGACAGCTCGCGGAAGGCGCCCGACATGGCGTCCACCTGGTCGTCGTGCCCGCCGAGGGGGAACTCGGAGAGCTCGTCCACGAGGTCCCTGTTCCAGTGCGCCCTCACGAGGTCCACGTTGCCCGCCTCCATCGCCGCCGCCAGCCCGTTGGCGCGGGTCGCCTTGTCGCCCGTCACCTTCTCGGCGCGGAAGTCGTACCCTTGGAGGATCCTGCGTGAGTAGAGGTCGATGACGTCCACGCCCGACGACCCCGGCTCCTGCTCCATGCGTATCGACACGTCCCAGCCGTCCGCCTCCGCCGTCGCCCTGACCCTCGCCTGCACCTCCTGCGGGGAGCCCTGGAGCCTGACCACGTCCTCGACGCAGTAGCGCCCCTCGTCCTCGGCCATCAGCACCCCGACGGTCCAGTCGCCCCCGCCGGAGGTCGCCGCCTTGTCCCAGTACCTGACGCGGCGGACATGGTCGGGAAATCTCGTTCCGTAGCGAATCCACGAGCGCTTGAACAGCCCGCCTTCCAAGGGCGTGGGCCTCCCCTGGTACAGCGCCTCGAACACCCTCGACCCGACCGCCCTCCGTATCGCCTCGAGCGACTCCAAGGGGTACCTCTCGGGCCACAGCGCCCTGCCGTCCTCGGAGATGGCCGGGAGCGTGAGCGACTCCCATCCCTCGGGCGAGCCGGCCAGCACCCTGCCGATGAGGTCGTCGTGGTGCCAGCGGGTCGCCACCATCAGGACCTTGCCGCCGGGAGACAGGCGGGTGAAGGCGGTGGACGCGTACCATTCCGCCACCTTGTCGCGCATGGTGGAGCTCTCGGCGTCGGCCATGTCCTTGACGGGGTCGTCGATGATGAGCAGGTCGGCCCCGCTCCCGGTGATCCCGGAGCCCACGCCTGCGGCGATGAGCGACGGCCTGCCGTTGAGCTTGCCGGAGAGCTGGAGCACGTCGGCGGAGTCCACGTCCCACGAGCACGGGGGCATCATGCGGCGGTGGGTCTCGCGGTCGAAGGCCAGCCTCACGGAGCGGGCCATCTTCCTGGCTTGCGACTGGTTATACGACGCGATGATGACCTCGCCCTGCGGATGGGTGGAGAGCCACCACGCGGGCAGGGCCTCGGATACGATCGTCGTTTTCATGTGCCTCGGGGGGAGGCTGACGGCGAGGCCCTTGCCGTCGCCCTCGAGGAAGCGCTGGACCGTCTCGCAGATCGTCCTGATGTGGGCGCCGTCCACGTAGCCGGGCTGTGCGAGGACGGTCTCCTGTATGTAGCGGTAGAGCGACGATTGCATCTCGTCGCCGAGCTGGCGCACCCTCTCGAGGTCGCTCCTCGTCCCGTAGAACGTCCAGTCCGTCATCGTCGGCCTCCAGCATCGCCACAGCCTCGGCATAGGTCACGGTGTCCTTGTTCCTGACTTGGACGTCCACGGTCCTTTCGTCCCTCTGTCCGAGGCGCACCTTGCCGAGCCATATCAGAAGCTGGGTGTTGCCGTCCATCGCATGGGCGATCTGCGCCCTCCGCAGACGGCTGTTGCACAGCTCGGACCCCATCCTGTAAGCGGTTTGCGCCCTCTCCTTATTATGGTCTGCGTAGAGCGTCCTGTCCGAGACCCCCATCTCGGCGGCTATGTCGCGGAACGTGCATCCCTTGGACGCCATGACCTTGATGTATCTCTCGCCGTCCTCGGTGAGGACCTTGCGGAGTCCTCCGCCCTCGATGTGCTCATGGCGGAGCACCATGACGTACTCCGGCCCCTGGGCGTCGCTGTCCTCGTCCGTGAGGGTCAGCCATACGCCGTCCTCGTCGTTCATTTGGTCTCCACGTCCGCAGACTTGCCACGGCACATCCTCTCGAGCGAATCGGCTATCCTCTCGAGGGCGATGAGCGTCCTCTCCCTCTGCTCGGCGGCGTCCAACGACGCTTCGCGCCTCCTGTCCTGCTCCTCCTTGCTCGTCATGGAACCCTCCAAAGAATCCGCGACCCTGTCCAATGCCGCGCACGCCCTCGCCCTCTGCTCCGAGGTGAGCGCCAGCCACTGGTCGCGGTTGAGCCTCCCCGATTTCTGTCCCGGGATCCCGGGGGTCACCCACAGATAGCCGGACTCGATGAGCGACACGATACACTTGTAGGCTGTCCTCTCGCACATGGGGGCGTCGTCGGCGGTCCTCCTTATCGTGGGGGAGCCGTCCCCGACGTACCCCAGTATCGTCTCGGCCCTTCCGGGGTCGGGGAAGTACATGGTTTAGCACTTCCGTGGCATATACTTGGTTTTTTCGCCCTTTTATGCCACGTAGCGCGGGAAGCCCTTGCAGAAGCAGTTGATGAAGTTCTCGGGGTGCGCCCCGTGGAGGGTGTCGCCCGGATGCAGCATCAGGTCGTACCCGCCCTTGAGCAAAGGCACGTGGAAGAACTCGCCGAAGGGGACGACGGCGCCCTCC
>JAEIGA010008125.1_pt1 | contig 15908 bp, 9 predicted proteins | sample 9270691 | NCBI WGS metagenome assembly JAEIGA01 (sample SAMN17057246, study PRJNA624740) | gut metagenome | biome: biome; isolation source: fecal sample | host: Bos grunniens | place: China: Xizang | collected 2019
GTAAAATCGATTTTGCTGTAAAAGAAATTCTTGATAGTGCAAAACAACAAGCCTACGATAATTTGAATCAACACAAAAATCTTTTGGATACTCTTGCAAAAGCTCTTGTAGAAAACGAAACTTTAAGTGATGAAGAAATTCTAGCTTTACCTGGTTTTGAAGAAATTTGTAAATAAATGGAGATTCAGAATGAATAGAAATTGTTTAAAATTTTTATTTGTATTTTCGCTTTTATCAACTTTATCTATATCTATTTTTTCTGAAAATATTTCAAGTGCAGAAATTGCAAATAGACAAACGGCTCTTCGTTGTGCTGAAGTTGCAAAAAGTTTTTTTATGCAAGAAGAATATGATCTTGCTTTTTCTCAAGCAGAACTTGGCTTAGCATACGACGATAAAATTTCTGATTTGTGGTATGTAAAAGCAATGTGTGCAAAAAATCAATCTAAGAAAAAATCTCAGGTTTTAGAATTTGCACAAAAAGCTTTTTTGTATTCAGATTGGACTTATTTTTCAGAAGATTTAGGAATTGTTCTTTATGCAGAAGTTTTAATTCAAACGGGAGATTCTGAAAAAGCTTACGAAGTTTTGGAAAATCGAAAAGATCTTTATTCACGGGATGCTGAATATCTTAGAGCTTTATCATCTTATTTTCTAGGAGATGTAGTAAAAGCTAGAAATATTATTTCAAGTGCAGTAAATGTATTTCCGGAAGATGTTAGATTTCCAAAATTGTTTTATAAAACTGAATATTATAACTGTGTTTTTATAGGTGAGGAAATTGATTCTGGTGCTTTAACTCTTGCTACAAAATTAAATAGTAAAATTTCTTTATGGGCAAAAAATTTTAATGAGATTCTTTTTTACGCACATTTTTTTGAGCAAAATAAAGATTTAGCAAATAGAATGTTGCTTCAATATTATTCAGAATGTCAACTTATTCCAGAATCAATTCCACTTGCTATTGAAAAAAATATTTTAACACAAGAACAATGCAGACTTGCTTTTGAAAAATTTTCTTCCAACGGAATTGAAGTAAATTTATTCAAAAAAATTTTATCATCCTTTTCTGACGAAAAACAAAAAATTCTTTGTGTTTCATTTTTATCAAAATTTTCTGGAATTGTAACTTATGATGTTAATAATGATTTTATTATTGATATGAAAGTTTTTTATGATTCGGGGCGACCTGGCGTTATTCAGCAAGACATAAATCAAGATGATATAATTGATAATGAAATCTATTGTGATTTTGGAACTCCTTCAGTTGCGAAAGTTTTTTCTCAAAATTTGGAATTAACTTACGGAATATATCCTTTTGTGGATTCTGTAAAGCTTTTTGATGATACAAATTATTTTCTTGTAAAAGATACTTTTAAATGGGTTAATTTGAATTTTATACCTGAAAAAATTATTGATAGTTTTACTTTTTATCTTCCTAAGCCAATTGTTGATGTTGAAGAAATTGATGTAGGAAAATTATTTTCACATTCATATAGAATTTCATCGAAAATCCAAAAAGAAAATGATGTTTATCAAAAAAGATTTGTTTTATCAAATGGAATGCCAGTTCAGTCAACTTATGCAAAAAATGGAATTCCATATGCAAATGCAATTTTTGAAGGTGGTCATATTTTGTATCGTAGTGTTGATAAAAACTACGACGGACTTTACGAAGTAACTGAATATTATAATTTCGATACATTTAATCATTTTAATTTTATCAATGAATCTGAACGAATCTTACTTTATGAAGAATTATTTGGAACTATTGATGCTTTAGAAGGTTTATATATTTCTAAAATAACAATTGACGATAATAATGATGAAATTCCAGAATGTAGTGAGGAATTTTTTTACAACGGAAAAAAAACAACTTGGTTTGATGAAAATGGAGAAGTAACTGTTTGTTACGAAAAAAAATTTGAAGATGATTCAATAATTGAATTATCAAGTTTTACAAATCCAATTACTAAAAATATTGTTACTGTTGAGTTTATCGACGGAACACCAAAGAATTTAGTTGATTCTCAAAATAATTTTTCAGTTTTACAAAATGATATAACTCCAATTTATTGGATAAATCAAATTCCTGAAGATAAATTATCTGTTTTAGTTTTTGAATGTTTAAGTGAAAATTCTGAACAAGGAAAAGTTAATTTGTTAAGTTTTCCTGAATTTTCTAAACTAAGAGTTATGGCAATTAGAATTGGCGAAAATTATTTTGCACAGAGTTTTGAATATGAAGAAGAACTTTTTTAATTATATATTTTATCTTTCAATTTTTTTGATTTGCTTTTCTTGTGCTTCTACAAGAGATGTTTCTATTTCAACTGATAAAAAAGAATATACAACCGAAGATTTTATTCAAAATAAAATATTGGAAATTGAAAAAAATATTTCTAGTGATTCTGTAAAATCTTTTTGGTATTCATATTTATTGTGGAAAGAGTATTCCGAAGTTGAAAGTGTAAATAATACTTTTGCTAAAACTTTAGATTCTGTAATAAATATTTTAAACGAAAATTATCAGAATAAAAAATATTTGGAATTTATCCGAGATTACGAATCTGTAAATAAAATTTTATCAGTTTGTAAAATTGATTCATTGAATAAAATTTTTGAAGAGGCGAATTTTGGTGAAAAATATATTTTATCCCAAAATAATATCTTATCATTATACAAAGATAATATTTTGCCACAAAAAAATTCTAATTCAGAAAAAATTTCTAAAATGATTGATGGAACTGTAACTATTTGGCTTGATTTAGGAGTTAAATTGGAAGCAGGAAAAGCTTTTTCTAACAAAGCAATTGGTTCTGGATTTTTTATTGATTCACGAGGATATTTGATAACAAATTATCATGTTATTTCAAGTCAAGTAGATCCTGAGTACGAAGGAATCAGTCGACTGTATATAAAATTTTCAAATGATACAGAAACTCGAATTCCTGCAAAGGTTGTTGGATATGATGAGTCTTTAGATTTGGCTTTACTAAAAACTGAAGTTCCACCACAATATGTTTTTTCATTAGGAAGTTCATCTTCATTAGATATTGGTGATAAAATTTACGCCATTGGTTCTCCAGTTGGTTTGGAACGAACTTTAACTTCTGGAATTGTATCTGCAGAAGGTAGACAACTTTTTTCAATCGGTACTGTTATGCAAATTGATGCAGCTGTAAATAACGGAAATTCAGGTGGACCAATTATCGATGAAAATGGAAATGTTCAAGCAATCGTTTTTGCAGGTATGTTACAATATCAAGGTTTAAATTTTGCTATTCCTGTTGAATATTTAAAATTACTTTTACCTCGTTTTTATTACGGTGGTGAAATTTTACATTCTTTTGTTGGAATTTACGGAAAAACTGAAAAAAATAAAGGCGTAAAAGTTCTTTGGACACAAAATTCTAGTCCTGCAAAATATGCTGGTATAAAAGAGGGTGATATTATCACTTGTGTAAACGGAACTGAAATATTTTCCATTGAACAATTACATTTTGCTCAAATTTCTCTTTTGCCAAATTCAATTGTGGAATATAAAATTTTGGATGAAAACAATTGTGAAAAAACAGTCCTTGTTTATTCAACTGTTCGTTCAAAAAATCCTGGCTTAGATTTTTATAAAAAAACATCTATTTCAGATGCTATTTATCCATTATTCGGTATGAAATTAGAAAATGTTTCTTCTGGTTTTGGAAATAAATATATTGTAGAGTCCGTTGTAAAGGGTAGTATTGCCGATGAAACAGGTTTTACTGCCTTGGATCCTGTAAAAATCTATAAAACTTATCTTTCTCCAGAGAAAGATATTTTGTTTGCTGAAATTTATTCAAAGAAAAAATCAAATGGATATCTAGATGTTTCTTTAGTTTTAGCTACCCCACTAGACAGTGAAAATTATTTTTAATAGAATAGAAGAATGTCAGATTTAAATCGAATTAGAAACTTTTGTATTGTTGCACACATTGACCATGGAAAATCAACTCTTTCAGATAGATTGATTCAAAAAGCAAAAATTATTGATGATAGACAATTTCAAAATCAAATTTTGGACTCAATGGATATTGAACGGGAACGAGGTATCACAATTAAAAGCCAAGCTGTTACAATTCCATACAAAGCAAAAGATGGAAATGTTTACGAATTAAACTTTGTTGATACACCGGGACACGTTGACTTTTCTTACGAAGTTTCCCGTGCTATTGCGTCTTGTGAAGGTGCTTTATTGTTGATTGACGCCGCACAGGGTGTTGAATCCCAAACTTTGTCAAATATGTATTTGGCTCTTGAACAAGATTTGGAAATTATTCCAGTTGTAAATAAAATTGACTTACCGGCTGCAGATATTCCTTCTGTAAAATATCAAATCGAGCATGATTTAGGATTGGATGCTGAAGAAGCAATTTTAGTTTCTGCAAAACAAGGAACTGGTATTGATGAACTTTTTGAAGCTATTGTAAATAGAATTCCAGCTCCTACACCTGCTACAAGTGATAAAACTAAAGCATTGATTTTCGACTGCCATTATGATCCTTATCGAGGTGTTATTGTTCATGTTCGACTTTTTGGTGGAAAAATAAAACCTGGTCAAACTGTTCGATTTATGAGTTCTGGTACAGACTATAAAGTTGATAGTGTTGGTATTTTCAAAATTAAATTAGAAGATAAATCTGAACTTTCTTGTGGTGATGTTGGTTATATTATTGCTGGGATAAAAACTGTTTCTGATGTAAAAGTTGGTGATACAGTTACTTTAGCCGAAGATCCTGCTGAAGAGCCTTTGCCTGGATTTAAAGATGTTAAGCCTGTAGTTTTCTCTTCAATCTATCCTATTGATTCAAACGATTATGAAGAATTAAAAGATAGTATGGAAAAACTTTGCTTGAATGATGCAAGTATCACTTACGAAAAAGACTCATCAATTGCTCTTGGCCATGGTTTTAGATGTGGATTTTTAGGTTTGCTTCATCTTGAAGTTATTCAAGAACGACTTGAACGAGATTTTAATCAGTCTGTAATTTTTACAGCACCTTCTGTAAGATATTCAATTACTCTTACAAGTGGTGAAGAAAAATTTATTGATAATCCAGCGGACTATCCTGAAGTTGCAAAAATTGCTTCTGCTAGAGAACCTTTTATTAAAGCATCGATTATTACACCTGCAACTTATCTTGGTAGTATTATGTCTTTGTGTACAGAGAAACGTGGTGTTCAAACTAATATGCAATATCTTGACCAAAAGCGTGTTGAGATAATTTACGAAATGCCACTTTCAGAAGTACTTTTTGATTTTTACGATAGGCTTAAAAGTTATAGCCGTGGTTATGCATCTTTTGATTATGAAGTTATTGGTTATCGTGAAACTGATTTGGTAAAAATCGATATTCTTATTAATGGAAAAATGGTAGATGCTCTTTCTCAACTATGTTTCAAAGGAAGTGCTTACGATAAAGCAAGAAATGTTTGTGCTCAGTTAAAAGATGAAATTACTCGTCAGCAATTTAAAATTGCAATTCAAGGGGCAATTGGAAGTCAAATTATTGCTCGAGAAACTGTTAGCGCTTTACGAAAAGACGTTCTTGCAAAATGTTACGGTGGTGATATTACTCGTAAACGAAAACTTCTTGAAAAGCAAAAAGAAGGAAAGAAACGTATGAAGATGGTTGGTGATGTTGAACTTCCTCAATCAGCTTTCTTGGCAGTTTTGAAAACTAAAGAAGAATAAAAATAATGAAGAGATTTTGAATTTAGAAGTTATTTTCTTTTTTAGAAAAAGTTTGTATTAAAAAAGTTTATAACTTCTGTTCAAAATTTTTAAGAAAAAATCTATTTCATTTCTAACTCGTTTTAAAAACGAAATATCTTCTGTTGCATTTTTATATCCATCTGGAAAATGAATAAATAAATAATCGTGTTGATTTATTTTTGCTAACAAATTTACAATTTGAATATTTCCATTTGTTAAATAATTTTTAATTTCTTCAAGTTCAATAATTTCATTTGAAATATATTTTTTTATTTTGCCTTTTGTGGTTTCTGGCATTTTTTCTACAAAAATATTTTCTTTATTTTGGTTTGTTGAAAAATATTTTTTTGTTATTTCTAAATATTTTTTTGTATCAATTTGATTTATTTTTTTATTATTGTTTACAAAATCAAAAATTGAAATATCAGAAAGATTGTATAGGTTTTCAATATGATTAAAATTTTCTAAAAATTGAATTGCATAATTTTGTAAAGGCTTATCTGAAATAATTTTTTTGTTTTCTTTCAGAAAATGGTTTGTACCAAATTTAAAACTTGAATCAACTTTTATTATAGAATTTGTTCTATTTGAATTTATTAATTTTGCAAAAGTTGCTGGTGCGTTCTTACAATGTGTTCCATCTGTTGTGTAAGCAAAATCTAAGCCTGTAAAGAAAATAGGGGAGGATGCTTTTCGTAATTTTATTGCAAGTTCTATTGCGTATAATCCAACTGAACCTAATGGATTAAAATTGTGTACAGGTAATGATAAGTTTTTTATTGCTTCTAAAAAATTTGAATTACAATATTCTGTAAATATAAATGAAATATTCTTGTTGTGATAATTATTTATGTTAGGTCTGGAAGTTAAATCTGAAACAAGCAAAAATGGAATATTTTTTGTTCCAATAAACGCTTTTTCATTTGCAAGTTGACTTTCTACAGCAATAACAATATCAGGTTTTATGTTATATTCTAATAATGGTTTTAATGCACTATCTACACAGATGATAAAAAAATCTTTTATTGAAAATTTATTTTTATTAAATTCTATTATTGTTGTATCAAGTGAAGTTCCTGCTCCAAAAACTAAAATCGGCTTTTCAATTGAATGTAAAATAATTTTTTTAGAATTTACAATTTGTGGTAAATTTAAAAATATATTTTTAGAAAATAATTTTCCAAGTTTTACTAATGTGATTTGATTTTTCCAAAACTGTGCAATGTAATTTGAAAATAAATTAAAAGTATCTTGATAAAATTTTTCTTGTTCTGTAAAAGTTGCACTTAAATTTATTTTTATAACACGTTTACAAGTTTTTATTTTATCCAAAAATTTTTTATCGTTAAAGATTTTGTAAATATCATTTTGTGTTTGTAAATTTTTGTAACAAATGTGAGATTGATTAAAATCAAAATTTTTTATTTTACTTTCAGTACAGCTTAATGAAAAATCATATAAAGAAAAATCATTTTCGATTAAAAATAAAAATGAATTTTTTTGAATTTTACTGATAAGTAAATCAAGTCCGTAACCTAATACAGGTGAAAAAGCTAAAACTAAAGTACCATCTTGAATAATTAAATTGTCAATTGATTTTTCAATTGGTGAAATGGGATTGTATTTTGAATATAAAAGTTTGTTTTTGTATGATACTGAAAAACCTTGCTTAGCTTCAACTAAACAAGGTTTTTCATTAATTATAGTTTCCAATTTTTTTTAGTTTGCTGTAAAATATTTAGAGTAAGTTTTTTCAAAATCATTTTTAAGTTTTTTGCTATTGTTGATGTTTTCAATAATAGTTGATTGGTCAGCATTGGCAGAACTTTCAACGTATGCAAGTTTTTCGATTGCTTCAGCATTTGATTTTGAATTTGTAACTTTCAATACAGCAATATCTTTTCCTAAAACGATTGGTTTAGAAATTTGATTTGTTGATAATGAAAATAATGTTTTTAAGAAATCTTCATTTTGATATGCAGAAGAAATTTGTGAAACAGAAGTGTTTGCAGTTCTAATCAAAGATGAGTTCATGTAGTTAAGAGTGTAATCTGAAACTGATTCTTTTGTTAAATCAAATTTACTACATGCTTTATCAAAACTTGTTGAATTTGCATCGGCAATAAATTTATCTGCTTCTGCTTTATAATAATCTTCGATTCTTCCCATTTCATTTGTTTTCATGTAATCAAGAACATCGTTAATTGTTGTTTCGTTATTAACATTTGTAGGTTCAACTTCTGCAACGCATTTATAGATTGTGTATCCTGTTCCTGTTTTGATAACATCACTTAATGAGTCAATTGAAAGGTTTGCTAATTTATCAAAATCGCTTTCGTTTGCTAAAGTTGCTTTGATTTGATATTCATATTTATTTTTTAATACACCATCATTAGTTGTGTAATAATTTTTTGAATATTCAGTTAAAGCATCTTCGAATGTAATTTCAGCATTTTTAATTTGTGAAAGAATTTTCTTTGCAACTGATTCTGATTCAACTGAAATTGCGTTGAAAGAATATTTGTTAAATAAAGATGAATTTTCATTTGCAAATTCGCTAACTTTGTTTGTTGGATAATTATTTGTATCAAAGAATACAATATCAAAAGATTTTGATGTTGAGTTCATTTTATTGATAAATGCAAGTTCTGCATCAGAAACTTTTAATCCGAATGCAATGTCAGCAAATTCATTAGCTTGTGTAAAAACTTCATCAGAGAAATAGTCCATGATATATCTTGTGTAAATTAAATCATCAGAAATTTGATTTCTAAGATTAATTTTTTGATTATCTGGTGTACTTCTATAAAGTCTTTCTGAGTATTTTCCATTTTCTGAGAAATAAGGAATCATTGCTCTGTCAACTTTTATTTCTGACAATGTATACCCTGTTGAATTTGCATAATCAATAAAAGCTAATCGATTGATGCTATCCATAAATGACTGATATAGATAGTATTGATAAACATAATCAGAAACTTCTTGATTATATTCCTTTGCTTGACTCAAGTATGCTTCAAGTCTGTTTACAAAATATGAACCTTGTTCATATTTTACTTGTTCTCCATCCCAAGACCCAAATACAGGTGCACCTGTGCTACCAGCTGACATTCCAGGAATGAAAATAAATGATATTGCTGCTAAAATAAGAATTGCAACAGAACCAATGCTCAAAAGGATTTTTTTTACAGATGTGTGTTCCTTTTTAACTTCGTCTTTAGTTTTCATTTATAACCTCTTTTAATACATTTATGTAAAATTTACATTATATATGTAGAAATATAGTGTTTAATTATATCACGATACATTCTATATTGTCAATTATACAAAAATTTTCATTTTTTTTCAAAATTTTTTTAATTTCATATTGACACTTTTTCGTATATTATGTATATTAAAAACATCACGGGGGCGTAGCGAAGCTGGTTATCGCGTCGGCCTGTCAAGCCGAAGATCGCGGGTTCAAGCCCCGTCGCTCCCGCTAAGACTGACTTTTTAGTCAGTCTTTTTTTTTCGGTTCAAATGTTTTTTTATTGAAAATGATTTGATATATTTTACAAATAATTTCTTTTTAACATTATGCAAGTTTCTGAATATACAAATGCAAAAAATTTTTCTAATCTTCCGTTTACTGTTTCAAAAAATGTTTTATCAATTTTAGAAAATTTAAAAAATGATGATGAAGATTTTTCTGGAATTTTACATCAAGTTCTTCCAACTGAAAAAGAAAATCAAATTTGCTCCATAGAAACAGAAGATCCACTTGGTGCAAAAAATTATTCTGTTACTCCTTATTTTATTCATCAATATAAAAATCGAGGATTGATTTTAACAACTTCAAATTGTTTTGCTTATTGTAGATACTGTTTTCGAAAAGATTATGTTAGTTGCAACAATTCATTTATTAGCGATTCTGACTTAGATGAAATTTGCGATTATCTTAAAAAAAATCCTCAGATAAAAGAATTACTTTTTTCTGGCGGAGATCCTCTAGTTTTGTCAGATGAACGACTTGATTCAATGATAAAAAAAATAAAATCAATTAGACCTAAAATGATTATTAGACTTTGTTCTAGAGCAATTTTTTTTAGTCCAGAAAGAATAACTGAAAAATTTATTTCAATGATAAAAAAATATTCTGGAATTTGGTTTATTCCCCATATAAATCATCCTTTTGAAGTTGATAAAAATTTTGCAAAAAATTCTGTTGATGCAATTCTTCGTTTACGAAATGCTGGTATTCCAATTCAAAGTCAAACCGTTTTATTAAAAAATATAAATGATAATTTATCAACTTTGGAAAATTTATTTAATTCACTTGTTGAACTTGGAATAAAACCAGGATATTTATTTCAATGTGATTTAGCAAAAGGAACTTCTCATTTTAGAGTTCCACTTGATGAAGCCTGTGATTTATATGCAAAATTAAAAGACGAACTTTCTGGACTTTCTTTGCCTAAATTTGCAGTTGATATTCCTGGCGGTGGCGGTAAGTTCAATTTAGAAAATTTAATAAAATCAGAAAATAAATTTTCAATTACCCAAGATGAAGAATTTTATTTTTTTGAAAAAGATAACAAAGTTTATAAATATCCCAAAGATTAAATTTATTTTTTCTTTATTGCAACTAAAGTTAAATCATCCCCTTGTTCTTCTTCTTTCATTTCTGTGTAATACAAATATTCGTCTTTCATATCTGGATTAGGGTGGGGCGCTTTTTTTGTAAATAACATATCATACTTGTTAAAATACAATTGTAAGAATTTATCGATTTTTTTATCTGCAACGCCGTAGTCGTAAGATTTTGCAGATGATGAACTATAAAGTCTAAAAATTTTCTCTACAGAAACTAATGCCATAATTGCATCTTCTGGAGTTCCTTCAATATTTGTAAAATCGAAAATAATATTCTTATTATCATTTTTTATAGGATTTTCTTTTTGGAAATACCTATACTTTCCTTTTGTAAAAACTGCTTCAATGATACCTTTTACTCGATTGAATCCAAATTCTTCTCCATCAATTCCATTGGTATCTTTTTTATCAGCAATAATTTTATCTGTGTTTGGAATATATCTAAGGATTTCACCTTCATCATTTCTAAAAAATCTTTTTGAATCTTCAATTCCGTCAGTGTAAAGGAACAGAACATCATTCTTTTTTAAGTGAATTTTAACTGTTGGATATCCTCCTTTTTCTTCGATTACGAATGAAGGGAAAATTCCTGCAGCTGGCGTTGATGGAAGTGTAATTGTTTTTAATTTTTTTAGAACGGAATTATAAATGTGAATGATATTGTCACCTGCGTTACAAAAATAAATATCACCAGAAAATGTATCAAAAATTCCTAGCGTAAAAGCAGCAAACTTACCTTTTAGATTTCTTGCTTCAATGTGATCATTAATTTTATAAACAAGGTTATGTAAATTTATTCCATCTTTTTCAAAAGACCAATTTTTAAAATAGTCACAAAATAAAGCTGAAACTTCTGCCATGATTAGAGCTGCTGGTGCTCCTTTTCCAGAAACATCACATTTTATTATTGCATAATATTTTTCGTCTAATTTTTTGAAATCAAAGAAGTCTCCTGAAACACCTTTGGCACCTTCGTAATAACCAAAAAATTGTACATTTTCAGTTTCAATATGACCGACTGATAATTTTACTTTACTTGCATTATCAATTGTATCAAGGGGTAAGAATGCTCGTTGTACTTCTTTTCCACCAAGTAACATTGATTCGTAAATTGATGCATGGATTAAGTCATCGGTCATTTCATTTATGTTTAGGCTGAGAAGTCCAATTTCATCAGACGTTTTGATATTAACTTTTTTATCAAGTAATTCGTATTTTGTTCCTGAATTTTTTATCATAGAAACATATTTTTGTAATTCTTTGATTGGTTTAACCATGTAAATAGAGAAGAATAAAGAAATCATTGTTTCAATAAGAAGAGCAATTCCGGCAATTGAAAAAATCATAATAAAAATTTCTTTTTGAACATTTTTGAGTGTTACAACTAAATTTTCTGAATTTACTTCAACAATGATAATTCCTCTTAGATATGTGTTGTCATTATATTGTGTGTATAAAATTGGATAGTAGAACAAGTACTTTGTGTTTTCTCTATCAATTTTATGTGGATTGTATGTTGGATATGAGTTTACATTTTTTGATGCTATGTTATGTAATTTTACTTCTAATTTTGAATCCAATTGTTTTATTAAAATTTCAAGTTCATCTTTTATAATGGGTGAATAAATTTCGCTATTTTCAGAAAACTTATTGTATTCCGTTAGTAATTCTGAAATTTGTTTTGATTCAGTAATAACATCCTTTTTGAGTTCTTCTTCCAGTTCAAAAAAAGATTTTGATTTTAACAAAATATAAGGATTTTTATATCTAGAAATTCCAAATTCAATTGCAGATGTATCAATTTTATTTACAATATTTGAATCGTTTGATGCCCAAACATAATCAATTGTAAGTTGATCTTTGTCTTCAGTTTTATTTGGGTAGCTTAATATTGTAATAGATTGGGCTTCTGGAATTGTTTCAACTTGGCTTGTTAAAAGATTTAATTCCAATATATCTTTTTGTGGAAGGTAAATTTTTGTTCCATGAGAAATGCTGTCCATCAGAACTGTTATTCGTCGCTGAAGTCCTGCGGCTAAAGTTTCTTCCTGAGTATGTATCATAAATAAAGCAAGTGGATATGAAATAAGAATAATTACAAAAATTGTTAAGCCCGCATTTAATACGATTAGTTTACTTGTTAAACTGAATTTTACTCTTTGGTATTCTTTTTTTTTGTAAAGGAAATTTTTATGTTTTTTTTCGTCTTTTTTTAAATAATTAATTTGTTCTTTTATGCTAATTGTTTCCTTTACATTATTTATTATTTTGATTATTACAAGAATAAAAATCAAGATAATAAAGATAACAAGTGTAAAAAAAACAATATCTTTTACATCAAATCCTCCTAATTCTTCAGCAAATAAAGGATTTATCAATAAAAAGAGCAAAATGAAACTACAAAATAAGGTTTTCGACTTAATATCTTTCCCCAAAAAATAACGATAGATTTATTTTATAAGGATTTTTTAGAAAAGTCTATTTCTTTTTTGAAAAAACTTTGTAATTCGTCCAAGGGAAGAAATTGTGTTCTCTTTCAAGTCTTGTTAGCCACTCAGTACTAATACTGTTTGAGCCAAGAGATTCGTAAACTGTAGAAAATCCACTAATTGCTTTTATAAATTGTTCTTTTGCGTAATCTGGATAAACTTTATCATGAATCATTGCAGACCAGTCACTAGACTGAGATAAAAGAACTTCTTTTGCTGCAAGATTTAGAGTTCTTGCTTTTAGACCTGTATCGTCATTAAATCTTCCTGCTAAGTCTATCATTCTTTCTGTATTTTTTCGTAAATAACGAATCATCCAGTCGTTGCTACTATCTAAAAGATTTTCTCCAAAACCAACACCATTTGAAGCGCTTGATAATGGTTCAATTTTTTGTAAAGTATATTGTTCTTTTGTTAAATCACAACAATTGGCAATTTCAATATCATCTCGAGAGGCAGCTTGTCTAAAGATTTGCTCAAGCCAATCTATACCTTCAAACCATACATTCCCTAAAAGTTCTGGTTCTATTGCACAAACAAGAGAGCAATTTGTGTTAAGTAACTTTTCTGCTTCTTTTAACTTTTGTGCTTTTTTTTCTAAAAAGTCTTTCGCATCTTCTTTTATTTGTTCTTCGGCTTTTTTTAAGTTGTAATATTCTTCATTTTTTGAATTTGACCAATATTTAAAAACAGTTGGACATCTTGAATTTGATTCATCAAGGAATCCTGCTAGGTCTGATAAATCAGAATCATATCCAATATCTTTTTGTTGATTTCTATATGCACTTTTAAGCATATAACCATTTTTACCACAAATTTCTCTTGTAGTATCAGGGTCTTTAGCAAAGAATGCAAATGAGTTGAAAGCTCGAACAGGAGAAAATATACCCTTTTCAGGTTCTGGTTGTCCAAACAAAAGACCTTGAGGTTCTAAAATTGTGTAATTTAATCCGTAAGATTTTAAATTTCGTTCAAAACCTTGAACATATCCAAAATGTGGAAGAAAAAATCCTTCTGGAGCAATTCCAAAATAATGTTTATGAGATAAAAGACCAACTTCAATTTGAGCATTGATAGCTTCGTTATAATCGCTAATATGAGGAAGGAAAGCAAATGTTGCACTTGTTGCAAAAAGTTCCAAATTTCCCTTTTTAGCATAGTATGAAAATTTTGATAAAATATCTTGATTAAAAGTTTCGATAAAATCTCTTTTGTCTCGTTTTACTGTTTTTAGATAATGCTTTGCAAGTTCATATTTTTCAGAACCTTCTGTATAGCGTTGAATTTCACTTTCGCCAAGAACAATTAACTTATCAAGCCATTCAATATATTTTTGTTGCAAAACAGGATCGCTTAACTGAGCACATAAAGTTGGAGAAATTGTGATACCCATTTTAAATGGAATCCCATCTGATTCCAAATTTGCAAACATATTTAATAAAGGCAAGTAGATTTGAGAAATTGCTATAAATAAAATTTGGTTTTTTGAAATGTTTTCAGTTTCTAAATGTTTAAAATAACCTTTGTGTGCAACTAAATGGAGTACAAGAGATTTTTTTGACATATTTATTCCTCTTTTTAGCTAAATGATTGCCTATGATTTTGATAATGTGATTTTAAAAGTTCTTGCATCCCAGAAAGTTGTAATATTGGTGATACTGGTTTATCCAGAGATTCAAGACTTATCACAGGCGCACCTGCTGGTATTGCCACTAATCTTGATGTTGAAAGTTTTTGTGGCTCTACATTGAAAAATTCTGCTACCAAATCAATTGAAAAATATTTTTTTCCCGCAGGTAAAAAGATGTACTGTGCTCTATCTTCTACAGAAATTGTTAACTCACATACATCTTCGATTTTATCTGCTGTTTCTGATTCCCAAAAATGCACTCTTAATAATAATTTTGAAAAATCTTTTACATTTATAACATCTTGTAAATCAGCAACGCTAATATCCCAATAAACATAAGCCCATGCTGGATTTCTTAAAACTACATCAATTGTTGTTTCATTATATGTAAATGGAAGTTCTTTTGTAGTTTCAAAATTTTCTGTATTTTCTTCAAAGTCATCATTTGAATTTTGATTTAGTTCATCGTTCAATTCATCAGCAATTTCTAAAAGCTCAGAAATAATGAATCTACGATTTAATTGTTCTGGAATATCTAAATCGTATTCTTCTGCAAGTTCAATTAAATCTGCTGTTGAGAGAGTTTCTAAATATGACAATGAAATAGGGATATTTTCCATGATACGCTATGATGTACATTAAATTGATTTTTGTCAATGGCTTAAACTTAGTTTTTCCATCGCTTGTAAAAAATAATCTGGATACTCAACTTCAATTTTACCATCTGTACCAAAGATTTTTTTATCTTCAGTTGAATTTATCATCAAAATTTTTGCAAGTAACATCAATCTTTTTATTCCAAATTGTTTTTTTATCAATTTATTTAACTTAAAATCTCCGTATTTATCATCTGCAAGAATTGGAGTTTTATTTTGAGCTAGATGTTTTCGTATTTGATGCATTCTTCCTGTTTCTAAAGTGAGTTCTACCAAAGAAAAGTAAATCTTTTCTGAAGGATTTTCTGAAAATGTAATTTCTTCACTGCAAGATAAAACTTTGTAGTAGGTGAGTGCTTTTTTTTCTAATCCTTTTTCAATAACTGATAAATCAAATTTGCCTGATAGTTTTTCAAATTTTCCAAAACATAAAGTGTGATACGTTTTTTTTACCTTTTTTGAAGCAATTAAATTTGTCCATTTTGTTGCTGCTTTTGGACTTTTTGCTGTAACTAAAATTCCGCAAGTTTCTTTATCTAGACGGTGAACAGGATATATTTTTTCGCCAGTTTGAAGTGCCAATTCTGTATCAACGCTGACTTTTACATCCTTTCCACCTTGAACTGCCAGCCCTTGAGGTTTGTTTATTACGCGAATTTCATCATTTTCAAATAATATTTGCAGTTTATTCATTCGATAATTATATTGGAGATATGATGATGTGTAAACTATGTAAGATAAAATCA
>JAEIGA010008126.1_pt1 | contig 15908 bp, 33 predicted proteins | sample 9270691 | NCBI WGS metagenome assembly JAEIGA01 (sample SAMN17057246, study PRJNA624740) | gut metagenome | biome: biome; isolation source: fecal sample | host: Bos grunniens | place: China: Xizang | collected 2019
CAGACGATGAAGATTACATACACGCTTACAAAGGCAAGCGAGTAAGGAGGGCATATGGAGTGGATTCCGTGGAGTATTTCTGCTATTGCGCTTTTGTTCGCTATTCTGACATATGTCCGTAATGGAACGAAAGACAAAGTCGCAGAAGCGCATCAGCTCGAAAGCATCAAAGAAGGCTTGCTCAAAGCAAACATGAAACTCGATCAGGTCTGCGCTGTTCAAACCGAAATCCGCAACGATGTCAAAGGACTTGATGCGCAACTCCGTGACATGGAAAAGCGCGTCACGGTCGTTGAACGCGACCTGAAAACAGCATTTATCAGAATAGACGAATTGAAGGAGGTAACCAAATGAACAGAAAATGGCTCAAAGCAGCAGGCATTCGCGCCCTGAAAACAGTTAGTCAAACAGCAGTCTCCATGCTCACAGTCGGTCAGGCCGTGCTCGATGTTAATTGGCTCAATGTTATTTCCGTTTCAGCCGTGGCAGGCATCATCTCGATGCTCACATCGATTGCCGGATTACCCGAAGTAGAAAAGGAGGGCGAAGATGATTCTGACGGCTAAAGAACTCTGTACAAAAGCAACATCGATCTATCTCGATCGGGAGCATTGGACTTACTGCCAAGGCGGTCTGGGAGAGCTCGGTGAGAGTGCCAGGATTAAAGGTCTGTATGAATACTACTACAGGCAGCCGAACAAATCCAAATACATGACCTTGCCTTATGCAGAATGGCTCGACAGGTACGGTCAGGGCAAGCATTGTACGGATTGTAGTAATTTCATCAATGTTTTGCTCGGATATGACACAAACTACTATTCCGTATGGCGATTATCCACACTCAAAGCATTCGAAGGTGAGACCGTGGATGCTCCTGCCGGTACAGTTCTTTGCATGGACGGGCATGTCGGATTATCGCTCGGCAACGGCAAATTTATGGACTTCCCTCACTACAACGCAACATGCAGGCTCGACAACATCGCCGGGAGCTTATTCCAAAAAGCAGTTTATCTGCCGGAGGTGGAGTATTCTGATCCCGTGCGACTTGAAGTCACCGTGACAGACAGAGAACGCAAGGTCGGAGACAAAATCACTTATGAAGATTTTGTGGTTAAGACTTACTATTCCGATGGCTCGACCAAAATCAACACGCAGTACAATTACACTCCCGGCATTATCACATATCCGGCTTGCCAAGTCGCAATCGTGTACGGAGGGCTTGTAACCTATACCACGCTAAAGGCCAAAACAGACGGTTCCTTCCGGGCCGTTATGATTCCGGCAGTAGATGCAGCAGACGCATTAAACATCCAAAAAGAGGTAATCAATGCCGGGCACACGGATGCGGCAATAGTGCAGATATAAAACCGAGTTTCCTTTTTCTGTGCGAAATCGTTAAGTAACATATAAGAAACAAAAGTTAGCTTCGTTTCAGCTAACCATTTCTGCTAAGTTACAACAAAGTAACAAATAGGTGCATGAAACCCTTATTTTTCGGGCACTTTCGTCACCGTCAATTCTATTTTCGAAAATTCGGAATACGTTTCTACAAACACTAAAAGACCGCAAGCCCCTTATTTTTCGAGGTTTGCGGTTTTCTTATTTTGTGCAATTTCCACATATTAAGTGACAATTAAGTAACAAATGCAGTAAATTCTTTTTTTACAGAATTAACTCAAGGCTCTTTCGAAGGTTATCAATCTCAACACTTGTATACACATCTTTCGTGAGGTCTCCCGAGGCATGACCCATCATGCGTTTAATGTGCAGATCAGGAGCTCCGGCGGCAGAGAGCAAAGATGCGAATGTTGCTCGGCAATCATGCGGAGTATGATTCTTGACATCTATTCCGATTGATTCAAGCGTTTTGGGGAATCTGCGGCGAGTCAATACATCATTCTTGAATAGTAAATCATCCGACTTGGTAAGTCGCTCGACCAACGGAACGATGCGTGAGTGCATCGGAACGATTCTGTTTTTGCCTGCTGTTGTCTTTGAACCGCCTTGGAAGATTCTCTTTTCTGTATCAATCATCATTGTTTTGTATTCTGCAATACGGAATCCCGAATAAATCATTATCAGAATCCTTGCGACAGAATCATCATCAGAATATATCCACATTTTGTCCACTTCGGACCGTGTAAACGCTTCGGAATGCTCGAATACCATCGGCTGTTTGATTTGCAAGAAGGATGCGTAATTCTTGCGCACAAGGTCATATTCGTCAGCAAGCGTCCACATTTGATGCAGAACATTTTTCAGCGTTGAGCATGTGCCGGGGCCTACATCTGCGCAAGTCGCATCCATGATCCGTTGGAGCTCCGGCAAGCGAATGAGCGAGATCGGAGTGTCATACAATGCCGAGCATCGTTTGATTGCAGATGTCATGCCGATTTGTCTTGACTTGCTGATTGGATGCGGCGGCTCTGTCTTCCTGCGCATGAGCATGTCGAAAACATCCTTGAATGTCATGTTGCGCATGTCCCCGGATGCGAGCTTGTTATATTCTGCAAGTGCGTCATATGCTTGTTGCCATGTTTCATAGTACCCAATAGCCCGAGGGGTATTCTGTCCGTTTGCCGTTCCTGATGCGCTCAATCTTGCTGCATAAGGTCGGCGGCGATTGCCGGATAGTCGTGTAACCGAGCCGAATCCATTTTCTAGTCTTCTGTATTTACCTTTTGGCATCCGAATCACCTCCGTTCAAGCGGTCAATCATTCCTTCAATCATGGTGCGGTCAGTTTCGGGCAGATTCATCAATTTTTCTGCATAAGTCAAAATTCGTTGTTTCCATGCCACAGAATCAGCGTTGCTATACCATCTCTGCCAATCTTCTTCACTTGGAGCAGGCGGTAAGTCATATCCCAATAGCCACGCTTCATTGACAGAATAGGTCTGCGCAATTAGCTCGATCTTGTCTGCCTTTGGGCCCATGACTCCTGAAAGATAACGACTAATGACACTTCGTGACAGACCCGTTTTTCTTGCCATGTCTGCCGCTGTGTCTCCCTTCATAATCAACAATTCTCTTAATCTCGATGATACATCTTGTATAGGTTTACTCATACTTTTCACCCCCTTTTACATCGTTTCAAACTTGTTTGAATATATTCTAAAACAATGTTGCTTTTAACGCAACATAAAAAATTTTTAAGAAACATTAAAAAAAGTGTTGACAAATACGAAACAAGGGCTTATATTTGCGGTGTGGGACGAAAAACGAAACACGGAAAGGAGGAAAAATGGAACACGATTATAGCGAGCTCCGGGGATTAATCCGGGCGAAACTAGGCACAGAACAAGCCTTTGCAGATGCTCTCGGGCGTTCCGGCACATTCATTAGTCTTGCGCTGAATAACAAGACGGCCTTCGGAATGGCGGATATCAACAAGGCATGTTTCGTACTTGGAATCGCACAAGAAGATGTAGGGCGAATTTTTTTTACGCCTAAAGTTACGGATTGCGTAACAGGTGGAAAGGAGGACATTTAATGACAGTAGAAGAAGCAGCATCTCGAATCGGGATGAATGCGCAAATGGTGCGATTCAGGATGCGTCACGGCAAGCTCCCAATCGGCATATGCGTCCAATCAGAAGGCCGATGGAAGTATGTCATTTACGAAAAGTGGCTCGACAGATGGATTGAGGGCAATCCCGTGGAGATCCCGGAAGGGATGAGCGACATGGAGGTGGAGACAAGGTGAGCAAGAAGAGCGACAGAATCATGGCAGGAATATTGTTCGGCGGAGCGGCAATCGGCGTTATTGCGTTTGCTTGTTGGAGGATGAATGTCAATTCGTATAGCCGACAGAAATATGTTGCGATGTATTTCGAGGAAAGCAAGGCGGCAGAGGAAAGCAAGAAGGAAAGCGAGAAGGCAGAGGAAGAGGCTTTTTGGGCGATGCCTTCTGTAATGGAATTAACGCTTGCCGAGCAGACTTCTGCGACAGAGGTAATGACAGAAATGTCCTTACCAGAGCTCACAGAATGCCCTACAGAGCCGCCTACAGCCCCTACAACGGCGATTCCGATTGAAGAGGTACAAATTATCACTCCGACCACAGAAACGCCTAGAATCGCAAATATTGCGTTGACGGCAGAAGAGGAACAGCTACTTATGCGAGTTGCATCGTGTGAGGCAGGCAATCAAGGATGGATAGGAATGGCATTGGTGATGAATGTCGTCCTGAACAGAAGAGCAACATGGGGCATGAGCATATCAGATGTCATCTATGCAAAAGGGCAGTTTTCTGTCATCGGTTGCGACAAATGGAACAATGGTTTTATTGCCGCAGAAGCTCCGATAGCTTTACAGGCGGTAAAGGACAGATGGGATGGAAGTCAAGGCGCATTGTTCTTTTGCGCACCGAGTGGCAGAAGTCAATGGATGGCAACAACAAGGCAGTATTTGTTTACAGGGTATGGGCATGAGTTTTACAGATAAGGAGGGCAAGGAATGACCATTAGTGAATGCACCCGAAACATTCCTTGCATAGATTGCGACAACACGGCTTGCTATCATCAAGGCAAGAAAGAATCTGATTGTCCGAAATATCATTGTGACAGGCAAGGAGACGGATTTTTGAATTGTGAACATTGTGGATTCATTGACGGATTTATTGAGGATATAAGGAGGGCAAATGACAAAGGCAGAATATGACAAAATTGTGCGTTTAATGAAATGCGGAGCTTTGCAAGGTATTGACACTTGCAGGCTTGATGGCAAATGTGAGGATGTAATACCACTTGATGATGCTATTGCTATTGTTGATAAGATTTACAAGGCAGAAAGCGAGGACAAATGACAAAGGCAGAATTGATGTTGTATGTCGGTAAAAAGGTGCATATATATTTCAAGGACGGGGAAAGAGGAATATATGGCACACTAGGGTATGTAGATGAGTTTTCGGCAAAACATGGTTATCGCAAGCCAAACTATTTTTACATTGACAATATAGCCTTTAAGGTAAGCCATGTGAGAAAGTTGAAAGAAAAGGAGGACAACACATGACACAAGAACAAGCAATGGAATATTTGAAGAAGGCGGCAAAGGTTACGGAAGATGTCTATAACTTGCGCCAGATGAAAGACGAAGAAGGCAGACAGCTTTTTTGCTCGGGAACGACTATGTACGAAATCCATATGTATGACCTTGATGCGTTTACAGAAATGGGAAGATTGCTCGAACAGCCCATTGTTATTAACACGGATAGAGAAGTATACAACGAGGCATATTTTTACGTTCTGATTGATGGTTACAAGCAGAGATGGAAAATATATGCTCTGTTTGATAAAGAAAGTGGGTGGGGCAAATGACGGCCGAGCGCAAATGGATTCCCGTATCAGATCGAGTGCCCGAGGATGACCGATTGGTTATTGTCTGCACGGAATCGGGGCAGGTCTACACAGATTACTATTTTGACGACAAGCCCGATTTTTGGAGGCTTGCAAAAATAATCGCATGGCAGGACTTGCCGAAAGCGTACAAGAAGGAGGGCAGCGAATGATGGTAACAATCGAGCGCAACAAAGAAGAGCATTGTCATGCTTGTTTGCGCAAGTATGAGCAGTTCAAGTTTCTGTATCGCATAGATGGCGTAAACGGATGTTACTGCATGCAATGCGCCTGCAAAATCGTTGCGAAGCTCAAACGGGCAGAAAAGGAGGCTATACATGATAACTAGATGGATTCCCGTCAATGAGAAGCTACCCGAGGAAGAGCAAGCGGTATTTGTCACATATTATGTGGTAAATAATCGCAATCGCCGTTATGTTATGGAAAGCTATCTCATGCCGGGCGGTAAATGGTATGACCCATACAGAACATTCCGGGTGCCGGGCGCATTCGTGCGTATCATCGCTTGGATGCCCTTGCCCGATCCATATGATGGCATTTTGCCGATTAATTGAAAGAAAGGAGAACATCAATCATGACAAAAGTGAAGTGCATCATCAAGCGACCAGATGAGCAGTACGGACATGTGACGAATATTTCTGTCACATTGGAAAACTTGCAGAAAACAGTTGGAGGCTACATCGAAGCGGTTACGCTTGCCCCGGATATCGGCCTGATAATGCTTGTCAACGAAGAAGGCAAGCTCAAGAACATGGATTTCAATTTCCATTGCGGCATAGATACAATCGTGGGCCCGGCAATCATCATCGGACAGAAGGGCGAGGATTTCTGTGATATTCCGATCGAGCTTGCAACATGGAAAAAGCTCCTGCATTCGTGGGGCAATTAGGAGGCAACATGACAACAAAAACATATGAATGGATTCAGGCAGGATATTTTCTGAAACTAATTGATGTTTTTCAGAAGATGTCAAGACCGTTAGCCGAGTCAATCATCTGCACATATATCGAAAAATATAACGAACATGACCTTGCAGCAGCAGAAGAAATGGCGGCTACGATTTTAAAAGCAATTCAGGGGAAAAAGGAGGATGCTGAGCATGGAGCAAAAGACAATCCCACAGATTCTTGACGAGATAGCTTCAGAGATTTGCGACAAATACTGTCGCTTCCCTTATGAAATTTCTGATGAAGAAGAGCTTATGAAGAAATGTGAAAACTGCCCGATAGGCAGATTAACATAAAAGGAGGACACACATGAACGATTACACAATTGACGATGTGCAGCGTGACTATGATGCTTGGCAGGAAGACGAAAACATCAACGAAGCGCACAGCAAAGACTTTCTGATCGACAGCGACACAAAAGCCGAATGGGCACTCAAAAAAATCAAAGAGGCACAGGATGAGCACGACAGATTGCTTGCACTCGTCATCGAAGAGGAACAGCTCTTGCAGGCAAAAAAAGAGCAGATAGACAAGCGGCTTGACAGCGACACGGCTTATCTGCGTTCCCTTCTCATGGCATACATGGAAGGCGTTAAGTGCAAGGAGACACAGACACAGAAGTCATATCAGCTCTTGACGGGCAAGCTAATCCGCAAGAAGGGTACGATTGATTTCATTCGTGACGAAGACAAGCTGCTTGAATGGACGAAACAGAACAAGCCCGATCTAGTCAAGGCAAAATACTCTGTTGATTGGAGCACATTAAAGAAAACGCTTACCGTCACTCCCAAGGGCGAAGTCATCACAGACGAAGGCGAGATGCTTGATTGCATCACAACAGAGGTTAAGCCGGATAAGTTCGAGATTAAATTTTAAAGGAGGACACATATGGTAATAGGAATCATGGGCGAGAGCGGCGCAGGTAAGACAAGCTCAATGCGCACGCTTGACCCGAAAACAACAGTCTACATCGATTGCGACAAGAAGGGCTTGTCATGGAAGGGATGGCGTGAACAGTATTCTGCCAAGAATAAAAACTATGTCAAGACCGACTTTCCGCAGGTGGCTCTTCAAGCTCTGCAGAAAATCAATGAGCAGGATAACTTGAAGAAAATCAAGACGGTTGTCATTGACACGATAAACGGCTTGATGGTAGCTGACGAGATGCGCCGCACAAAAGAAAAGGGGTACGACAAATGGCAAGACCTTGCACAGAGCATTTACGACCTTGTCGATTATGCGCTGACTTGCCGGGATGACCTGAATGTCATTTTCGTGGCACACACGCAGACGGATCACGATGACAACGGCTACATGTTTACACGCATTAAGACTTCCGGCAGAAAACTCGACAAAATCTGCATCGAAAGCAAATTCCCGGTTGTACTGCTTGCAAAGGTAGTTGACGGAAATCATGTATTCGAGACACACGCTAATTTCAGCACGGCAAAAACACCCTTCGGAGCATTCGAGGATAACGAGATTCCAAACGATATGCAGAAGGTGCTTGATGTTTTGAAAGATTATTAAATCCAAGGAGGAAAAACACAATGAAACAGTTTAATGGCTACGATGAAGCAAAGAAAGAAGCGCAGATGAAACCGAGCGAAAAGCTCCCGGCAGGCGCATATGTCTGCAAAGTCATGGCGGTGCGCTATGAAAAAGGCAAGGACGGCAAGAGCGATGTTATTGTTCTGCAAATTGATGTTACAGAAGGCGAACACAAGGACTTTTTCAAGAAGCAGTACGAAGAGAACACCGCAGAAGACAAGAAATGGAAAGGCAGAGTCAGCATCTATGTTCCTTCTGATGATGGTTCTGACAAGGACAAGTGGACTAAAAAATCATTCGCAGGATGGATGGACTCGTTCGAGAAGTCAAACAAGGGCTATGCTTGGGATTGGGACGAAAACAAGCTGAAAGGCAAGACAGTTGGCATCGTGTTTGGTACAACGGGAGCTGTGATCGAGGGCAGAGAGGTTGTTTACACAGAACCTAGATTTGGCGTTCCTGCCGAGGATGTCCGTTCCGGCAAGGCTCCGGCGGCAAAGTTCAAAGCAAGAGACGGCTACACGGGCAAGGGAGCGACAGCGGCTCCGCAGAGCGCAGACAAGAGCCCTTCTGATATCGTCAATGACGGTTTCATGGCTGTGTCGGATGACAATACAGACATCCCGTTCTAATTATGGAGCGGCTAGAGATTGAGGCTTGCTTGGATAGCATGAGCGTGTTTGTCGATACAAGGGAGCAACCTTCTGTAAGAGCAAAACGCAGATATGCAGACTTCGGCTGCCCCTGGGAGAGACGCAAGCTCGATTATGGCGACTACACATACAATTTCATCTTACCGAATGGGCGGCTGTTATGGCTGCCCTCGGATGAAATAAAGCCTTCTGTATCAATCGAAAGGAAGATGGGGCTTGAAGAATTATCGACTTGTTTTACTCGAGATCGAAATCGTTTCGAAGCAGAATTTGAGCGAGCCATTCTAAACAATGCAGCAGTTTATTTGCTCGTTGAAAATGCCACATGGGAAAACCTTATAAATGGCAAGTATGACACACGATTCAATCCCAAAGCGTTCCTTGCATCGCTCACAGCATACATGGCAAGATATAACATCAAGCCCGTGTTCTGTAAGGCGGAAACATCCGGCAAGCTAATCAAAGAGATTCTGTATAGAGAATTAAAAGAACGATTGGAGCGTGGAGAGTATGGCTGAAAGATTTATAAGAATGACACATGATTGCTATGATGCCCTTTACACACTCCCAATGTCGGACGGAGAACGCAGAGTTCTGATGATGATTGTAAGATATACGGTCGGTTTCCATCGGTATGATTGCGAGTTCTCCGACCGATTTGCAGCGAATGTACTCGGGATGTCGCATCAGGGCGTGAGCCGTGCCATAAATGCTCTGATAGAAAAGAATTACATTTACATTATCTCGAAAGGGAGCGGCCCACATCCGAAGAAAATCGGCTTTAATTGGAAACAAATTAGTGTCCATTTTAGAACACAAAAGCGTCCATTTTTTGACAAAAAAGCGTCCATTTTAGATGCCGAAAGTGTCTACAAGCTAGTTGCCAAAGAAAAGAAAGAAAATAAAAATACAGAAAAGAAAAATAAAGAAAGGTTCGCAAGCGAACCCTCTTCTCTTTTTTCTTTCGATGAAACAGAAATTGACGAGCAGGAGATTGACCCGGAATCGGAGTTGTCAGACGAAGAATGGATGCTCCTGCATTCACAAGATGAGGATGACGAATGAGCATATATGAGTTTAAGACAGAAGATGCGGAGCGATTCGCACATGAGAGGAACATGCGCACGAAGAAAGTCGGCGAGCAGTTATTTTTGTTGTGGTGTCCGTATTGCTCGGGAAACAGAAAAGACAAGTACACATTCAGCATAAACATGAAGACCGGGCAATTTGATTGCAAACGAGCATCCTGCGGAGTCAAGGGCAACATGATTACGCTGTCAAGGGACTTTAACTTTTCGCTCGGAAGAGATGTCGATGCGTATTATGCCACAGCAGACTATTCAAACAGGCAGTACAAAAAATTTAAAGATGCGCACAGAAGTATTGAAGTAAGAGACCCGGCAATCAAGTATTTGCAGAGCAGAGGGATATCAGAAGAGGTCTGCCGAGAGTATGAGATAACTGTCATGCCAGACAAGCCGAATGTGCTTGTTTTTCCGTTCAAGGACGAGAACGGCGAAATGCAGTTTGTTAAGTACAGAAACACCGAGTTCAAAAAAGGCGAGACCAAGGGCTCAAAGGAATGGAGCGAGTCAGGCTGCAAGCCGATTCTGTTCGGGATGGCGCAGGCGAAAAAAGGCAAAGACAGGCTTGTTATTACAGAAGGGCAGATCGATAGCTTGTCATGTGCAGCAGCAAACATTGTCAATGCGGTCAGCGTTCCCACCGGGGCCAATGGATTCACATGGGTGCCGTACTGTTGGGACTTCGTGAGTCAGTTTAAGAGCATTGTTGTTTTCGGCGATTGCGAGAATGGCAAAATTACGCTTGCAGAAGAAATCGCAAAACGGTGGGGCGACAAAGTCAAGATTGTACGAATCGAAGATTACAAAGGATGCAAGGACGCAAACGAGATTCTACAGAAACATGGATTGCTTGCGGTACAAGATGCCGTTAATAATGCGGCCCCAATTCCCGACCCACATATTAAGCCATTGTCAAAGGTGCGCCGAGTAGACATTCTCAAAATACCTGCAATCAAGACAGAGATCGAAGAGATAGATGCATGTCTCGATGGCGGATTCCATCTCGGACAGTTAGCAGTTTTGACGGGCAAACGAGGCGAGGGCAAGTCAACGATTGCATCCATGTTCGGAGTCAGAGCCCTGGATCAGAATTACAAGTGTTTCTTTTACTCCGGCGAGTTGGTGGATTTTTATTTCAAGAATTGGATGGATTGCCAAATCACGGGAAAGGACGCATGGACGCAGAGCGAGGATGATTGTTTGGCGAAATGGTACGGAGACAAGGCGTATATCCATGACAACAGCTATATGGCAGAAGACGAATTAATTAGTCTTGTTACAGAAATTGAACGAGCAATCGTGCGGTATGGGTGTCAGTTCATTCTTGTTGATAATCTGATGACGGCTATTGATGATGACTTGACTACAGACCTTTACAGAGCACAGAGCAAATTTGTCGGTTCCCTTGCCGCACTTGCGAAACGATATGAGGTATTTATTCTGTTGATCGCTCACCCACGTAAGCAGAACGGAGACATCAAGAACGATGATGTTGCAGGCAGTTCCAATATTACGGACAAGGCAGACATTGTTATGGTTTATGGCAGACCGCCAGAGCCGACAAACAAAAAAGGCGAACAACAACAGAAACAAGACACAGACACATTAGACGATAAACGAGAATTAAAAATTATAAAAAACAGATTAACGGGCAAACTGCGGAACGAAAAGAACCCGATCAGCCTCACATATGATGTCACGGGAAGTCGCAGGATCGCAAAATTCACAAAAGACTTTTTCAGGATAAAATTCGATTGGATGGACGAGAACATATACGATATGACAGAAGGCTTCGGAATCGTGAACGAGGATGCGCCGTTTTAGGAGGACAAAATATGGCAAGTGGAAAACCTTTTGAGGTATCAAAAGAGGTATACGAGCGAGCAAAAGCGCAGTACAAGGGCAAAGAGGACATCGCCGGCGGTTATTACTACATGGCAGCAGAAGACCGAAACAAGCTGTTCTCGGATGCGATTCTGTATGGCTATGGGCTTTATTCCTGCATGGTACATGAAGAGGACGGCAAGTATATCTGCACATGGGAGTGCGGAGATTCATGCGATTAGGAGGAATTATGAACACAGAACAATATACGGCAGAAGTCGAACGACTACTTAACGAGGCAAATATCTTCACAGATGTTACTTGCTACTATGAGCCCGAAAAAGACATGATTGAGACGAACATCATCCACAATTCGCACTTCATTCCGATTAATGCAGGCGCGGTCACCCGAAGAATCCTGCTCAATACAACACCGGCATGCACGGCAAAAGGCATAGCATACAATGCTATTCAAGAGATATTTAAGCAGATGGAGGCAGAAAATGTATGACAAAAGAACGATTCAGGACACATTCAACCTTGCTTGGCAGCTGTTAGGATTCGGCAAAGAAGAGCGAAATATTGATGTTGACTTGTTAACGGATTTAATCCTCATGCCTGCAACAGATACATCCAAAAATTTTATGCTCGATTTGATGAAGATATACAAGCCTATCCTTGACAATCCGACCACAAATATAAACACATGGCAAGCAGCTGTTTTCCAAGAGGGCGGATTGCTAGAAAAATACAGTTTTCAGAAGACACATTATTATTACCTTGATGTGCTTTACAAGGTCAATTTATTACTGAACAATGCGACATTCGGGAAGGAGGGCACATGACAGAACAAGAAATCAAATATGCTGCCGAACAGCATCTTGCAGGCAAGCCCATGAGCATGATTGCTGCCGAATTGCATTATCACGAAAACACCTTATGGCGCAACCTTAAACGATCGGGATTTGTCTACAAAAAACGTTTCGGCATCAAGCAAGTCAAGTCATATGGGCGGACGGATGATTGGTACAGAGGTTATAACGCAGGCTTGAAGGCAGGCTTGCGAGAAGCTAAACGAAAGAGGGAGGAAAACAATGTATGAAATGATCGAAAAAATGTTATTCGGTTATCGCGATGCACTCCGTGACCGAGATTCCATCCAAGCAAAATTAGATATCCTTCGCACAGAAATGCTTCCGAAGTCGCCTTCGCTGTCAGGGATGCCCGGCGCATCTTCCCAAGAAGACCGAATGGCAAATTACATGGTTAAGGTCGAAGAACAAATTTCAAAATTGCAAATCGCTTATGAAAAGTCATTCCGTGAGATGGTGCGCATTGAAGCATTAATTAGTCTTGTCGAAGATTCCGAGCTTCGACAGTTGCTCACATATCGCTATATGAACGGATATCATTGGGATATTATTGCAGAATCAATGAATTATTCACAACAGCGCATTTATCAATTACGCATTGACGCGCTCCGGGCAGTAGCATCCGTGCTTGATGACGGAAAGTAATACTCCCCCCCCCTCCCATTTTGGAAAAAAGTTTTTCTGCAAAAATTTTTTTATTGCAGAGCAGATTCCCCCCCCCCTCTGTTTTGCGGAGAAAAATCGCGGAAAAATTTTTTTTATCACGGCGAGTCATATCGCCACAGCAGGCAATATGCCTTGCAAGTCGAAAGCAAAGCAATCACAGAACATTGAACGCTACGCTTGTAACTTGCTCCGCATGTTGCTTGTTTTTGTGTCGGCGCGGCTCCGCGCAAAGATGGCATGAGGCGGTTCGGGCTGTTTCGCTCGTCTGCGCGCATATGCCGCATGCAATAGCCACATGCCGCGTGTCGCTCCGTTTCGGTACAATAGTGGCATGCCGAGCAATAATGACATGCCATTGATACAATAGTCACATGCCGGGGATTTTTTGACCCCGATTTTTTGACCGCCTCGGGGAGGGGTGATCGGAATTTTGGCAAAAATCGAGCCACGCCGCCGGGCGTGTCATGGGTGGGGAGGGGCCGCCGGGGGTCTGTTTTGGGGTCGCTCTGGGGGAGCTGATCCGGGCGCGGTTCGTCCTCTTTTCGTCCTCCTGGGGGAGCTGATCGGAGCCCCGGAGGGGGTGCGCGTTCCTTCTGATCTGATCGGGTCCGGGCAGAGGGTGACACGGTGTGCGGATTCTGTCGGACCGTTCCAACGGCGGCGGCCTGCTGCAATCCTTCCTCATATCATCCGCGCATCGTCCGCGCGATAGTAAATATATATATAGTCTCTCTTTCAACTCTTTTTTGATTTCTTCTCATTCATACAGAAATTTCTTTTTCTTTGCTCTGATCGGGCGCGCCTTGGGGCTGATCCGGGGCAGATTCCGCCGAAATTCTAAAAAAATTATAAATTTGCAAAAATATGTATTGACATATTGCTGTCTATATGGTATACCATAGACAACAGCAACGAAGACCACCCGAAGAACGAAGCCGGGGACTTGGTACCAAAGGACAGGCCGCCGGAGCGCGAAGGGGGAACGGAGCGAAACACTAAACCATAGGGAGCCGAACCCAAACAAACGGAGAAAAGGAGCAGGACATGACAAGCAGATATTTAGAAGAGGTTACAGAGGATGTTAAGAACTACATCGAAAACGAAATTAATCTTGATAATTACAGAGACGAGGACGGCGAAATCGACCGCGACGAGCTCGAGGAGTATTTAAATAACACGCTCTGGGTTGAGGACAGCGTGACGGGCAACGCATCAGGAAGCTACACATTCAACAGCGCAAGAGCAAAAGAAAAGGTTTTCGCAGACCTTGACAGCGTGAAAGAGGCTTTCGAGGAATTCGGAGAAAAAGAACGCTTCGTGGATTTGTTTTTCAATGAAGAGTGGGAAGCAATCGATGTTATAACAAGATGCTCTTTACTTGGGCAGGTAATCGGGGAAGTGTTAGACGATATGAATATTTAAGGAGGTGGAAAAGATGACAGTAACGAAAGAACTTATCAGAGCATTAAACGCAGCCGCGCAAGTTGATTTTGACGGAGCAAAAAGTACTTCTTGATCTTGTAAACGAAGGTTGCGGTACAAAATACGGTTGGTTAGCAAAAAGGGTTGTTTTCTTCGATGATCCCGACGCAGACACCGCGAAAAAATACGCACATGCTCATGACTTATATGTGTATCTGTAAGCCGAAACAGACCGCCCACGCCGGGCGGCTGTCCGGGCAAGATGGCAACTTGTCCGCTGATGATGGCAAGCCCACACAGAAACAAGCTAGAAAGGGAAAAAATGAACGAAAGACCATTTGAAAAAGAGGCGGAAATCATTAAAAACGCAATCTTGGCATTTGCCGAAGATCGCGCCGCGCTCGAAAACTTCGAGTATTATTTATCTATCCATTTTCGCGAGTGGCTAGGGTGCTATGTACGCACACCCGGCGACATGTGCGAAGAGTTCGCCGAGTTTGCGGAGTTGTTCGCAAGAGCGAAAAAGGACGCTTGACACTATTTTAAAAGGGTGCTACCATATGAGCACACCCACAAAAAGGAGGACCGGAACGATGACAGAACGCAAATTGACACCACAAGAGCGATACGACCGCGCCCACATTCGGCGCATTACCTTGAAACTTAACATCACACACGATTCCGATATTTTATCTTGGCTCGACAGCCAAGCAAACAAGCAAGGCGCATTTAAGCGACTTGTTCGGGCACAGATCGAACGCGAAAAGGAATAAAAAACAAAGTGGGGCATCCCTTCGGGGGGTGCTCTTTTTTTTGTGTCCTGATATGCTGCAAGGCCCGAACCCGGCGCGACAGCTCCGAACGACTCCGCCCGCAATACACAACATGCCGTATTCGTGCGAAAATGGGCTAGAATCGACGAGAGCATGCTAAACGATAAAATATACACCCGAACCCCGAAAAGGGGCGTAGAACGCAGAAAAACGACAGATTGACAGGCAATACAAACCACATATAAAACCCCGTGCGCTTATTTCGCATTTAAACGCGATTTAAGGCGCATTTTTATTTCAGCTGATACAGAATACACCCGAGACCGCAAAAGCCGTCAAAATTGATTCTGACGCGCTACACGGCAACATATGACAGCGTGACGCGGATAGACGCAGCGCAGAGGGACAGACAGACGGACGGCGGCACGAATCCGGGCACAGCTTCGGCGCATATGCTCGGACGGTGTGCGGCCTGTGTGACATCATACAGAATCAAAACGCCGAGCACATCCGGCACAGATCAACAGCGGCAGGGCATCAGATCAGGACGGCGCACACGGTGCCGCGCTTGTCAGCTCTGCGGCGGTCTTGGGGCATCAGATCGGGACGCAGAACGCGCACAGAATCGACTACTTGAAGCGGTCAACCAGGGCAGGCAGCCAGGGCGCAGCCGGGGCGCGCTCACGCCGTCAGCGGGGCCGGGCGTGTCGGGGGTGCTAGACCCTCCCCGTTGAGGACCGGGCACGACCCTCGCGGAGAC
>JAEIGA010008127.1_pt1 | contig 15907 bp, 12 predicted proteins | sample 9270691 | NCBI WGS metagenome assembly JAEIGA01 (sample SAMN17057246, study PRJNA624740) | gut metagenome | biome: biome; isolation source: fecal sample | host: Bos grunniens | place: China: Xizang | collected 2019
TCCGATGCGTTGCGCTTGCGGCAAACCACCATCGCAATCTTACACTCCGACTTGGTGTACCAGCCCTTGCCGTCGATGATTGTCACGCCACGGTGCGCCTCGATGTTGATTGCATCGGCAATCTCGGCATACTTTGGCGAGATGATGAAAATCTGGCTTGACTGCTGGCTACCCGACTGGATAACATCCACAGTATAACCATAAACGGCAATCATAATGTAACCATAGACGATTGTTGCGATACCCGAAGCGATGTCGTCAGCCACGAAGATTGAGCAGCCGATGATGAAGAAGTCGCTCGAAATCACAATCTTACCGTAACTGATGGTCTTATACTTGTTGATAATCATCGCCACAATATCCGTACCGCCCGTTGAGCCGCCCTGGCTGAAACTGATGGCAACACCCGAACCTGCTACGACAGCGCCCAGAATGATGAGCAGAATATTGTGAGAATCAATCGTTTGCGTATATTGCACCAGCAATCCGTTGGCAATCACCTCACCGCTCTCAAGCACTCCGTCGGGCAGCCACGCGCCCCACGCATCCATCGCGATGGAGAGCACGATGATACAATAGATTGTCTTGATACCAAAGTTCCAGCCCACGATAAATCCGCCAATCAGCAGCAGGATGCCGTTGATGATGAATACGAACTGACCGAGTGTGATTGATGGGAAGACCGCATTGAGCAGCATCGACATACCAGTCGCGCCGCCACCCATACCACCCGATGGGATGATGCAGGCAGTCCAACCGAAGGCGTAGAGGAACATACCCAATCCCAAAACGAGGTACTCCTTGGCGCCCACCGCCATTTTAGTCAAAGAGGGTTTCATAAGTTTGAATTGCTTTTGCTTATAAATTGTTACTAATTTTTCGCTTTTAGTTTATTTTTGCAATCGTTATTGCAATTTCGGTGCAAATATATTAAAAATATCGCCTTGATGTACACCTTTTCGCTCTAATTCTTTGTCGAGCATCAACAAAAGTGTCTCGTTGCGTATCAAGCCCCACCCCTCGGTGTGGTGGTAGCGTGGTGGTGCCTCGCCCGCGAAGCGTTCGACAACGATGTCGGGGCGCAGTCGGCGCACAATCTCAACGAACAGCGAGATATACTCCTCCACCGTCCAGAACCTGAACCGCTCGGGGTGCTCGTCCCACTCGCGTGCCAGCGGCGTATCCTTGAAGAGTTGCAACTGATGGAATTTTATCGTTGTCAGCGGCAACTCGTTAATCATTGCGACCTGCTCGATAAGCATCTCATCGCTCTCGCCTGGCAGACCCAGTATAAAGTGGGCTCCGCAGTGTATGCCTCGCTCGGCTGTCATCTCAATGGCTCGCTTGGCGGTGGCAAAGTCGTGTCCGCGGTTGATGCGCTCCAGCGTCGAATCGTAGCACGACTCCACGCCATACTCCAGTATCACATATTTTCGCTTCGCCAACTCGGCGAAGTAGTCCAACTTCTCGTCATCCACGCAGTCGGGGCGTGTGCCTACCACGATGCCCGCAACATCGGGGTGCGCCAGCGCCTCATCATAGCACTCGCGCAGACGCTCCAGCGGGGCGTAGGTGTTCGAGAAGGATTGGAAGTAGGCGAGGTAGCGCTGTGCCGTGCGGTAGCGGCGGCGGTGGAACTCTATGCCCTCGTCAATCTGCTGGGTGATGCTCTTTTGGCTTGTGCAGTACGATGGCGTGAAGGCATCGTTGCGACAGAAGGTGCAGCCACCCGTCGATATTGCGCCGTCGCGGTTGGGGCAGGTGAAGCCTGCGTTGATGGTCACCTTCTGCATACGACCACCAAAGGTGCGCTTAAAGTATGCCGCATAACTATTGAAGCGGCGCTCATCTCCCCAAATGTAAGGCATTGCTCGACTCTTATCCTCTCGTTTCGCTAAAAACACTATTTTTCCTATACAAATTTAGGAAAAGTATTGTAAAGTGATACACTTATGACCAATTTTCTTGCATAAGTATGAGTAAACGCATCCGCAGAGAGTAAATTTATCTTTAATGAAACTTAATATATCCGCCTCGGCACGAGGCGTATCTTCGGTGGCATCGCGAGTTTACTCGCGACCCCCCCCAGCCACCGAAGATTATCCGCGCGACAAAAAAGAAAAAATCCCCACCCAAAGGTGAGGATTTTCTATTCTAAAAATGAATCTGTTTACTGTGCTGGAGTAGCTGCGGCAGCCTTTGCCTCTGCCTCTACCTTTGCCCAATCTACGCCAAGCTTCGCAGCAACATCCTTCGAGATGTCAGCCACAGTAGCCTCGTCAGCGTAAATCAACGCGTTGCCTGGGAGGATAACGCTGTAACCGCCAGCCTTTGCCACCTCGTTGATAGTTGTCTTCACCTTCTCGAAGATAGGAGCCATCAACTTGTTCTGCTCGTTCTGGATATCCTGCTGTGCCACCTGCTGGAACTGCTCGATGCGAACGCTGATATCATCCAACTCCTTCTCCTTGAGCTGCTTTACTGATTCGCTCATTGTAGCCGAGTTCTTCTGATACTCCTGGAACTTTGTGTTGAGCTCCACCTGAAGAGTCTCTGCCTGTGCCTGGAGGTCCTTTGCGAAAGCCTCAAGCTTCGCCATAGCGTCCTTTGTCTCTGCCATGTTGGCAACGATAGGATCTGTGTTGATGTAACCAATCTTCTGTGCAAAAAGTGATGATGAGAACATCACGCATACTACCGCAAGGGTTAGTTTCAATACTTTTTTCATAATGTTTATGTGTGTAATTATTTAGTTTGCATTAGTTATTTCTTCAACTGTGCGATGATAGCCTCTGTCTGGTCAGCCTTCGCCGAGTAGTAGAGCATAGTGGCGTTCTGTGCCACATCGATAATCATATCGTAGCCCTTCTGTTTTGCGTAGTTCTCGATTGTTGCAAAGACCTTCTCCTGAATAGGCTGGATAAGTTCCAGACGCTTCTTCATCAACTCGCCATCGGTGCCGAAGATTGACTCCTGAAACTCTGAAGCCTCCTTCTCGAGTTCAATGATGCGCTCCTCGTTAGCCTGTTGTGATGCGGCGTTGAGTTGGTCGCGGCGCTCCATATAGGCGTTGTAGAGTTTCTCTACGGCCTCGAACTTCTCGTCCACCTGCGCCTGATAGTCGTTTGCCATCTTGTCCAACTGCTCGATGGCTGCGTTATAACTTGCGATAGACTTAAAAATCTTCTCGCTGTTCACTACTGCATAGTTCTGTGCCGATGCACTTGCTGCGATGCCCAACATCAGGGCGATAGCCATAATCAATCGTTTCATTTTCTTACACTTTTTACGATTAATACTCTATTCAAATACTCTGCCACCGCGGCATTAGAATGACTGACCCATTGTGAAGTGGAAGCGGCTGCCGCTTGGCTTCACCGAGCCCATTGGGGCGTCGAAACCGTAACCCCAGTCAATACCGATAAGACCTACGATAGGCAGATACAATCTTACACCCAAACCTGCCGAACGCTTGATTTTGAATGGCGAGAACTCCTTCCACGAGTCAAATCCGCTACCACCCTCCAAGAATCCGAGCACGAAGACCTGCGACTGATCCTTCTGTACAACAGGATAACGCAACTCCATAGTATATTTATTGTATGCAACCGAATAATTATTTGATGGGTCGAGCGTACCATCCTCATAACCACGCAATCCGATGATATCCACACCATACATTGTGTAGCCGCTCATACCGTCACCACCGACCTCGAATCGCTGGAAAGGTGACACTTTATATTTATTATAGTGACCCAGGTAACCCATCTCAGCCTTTGCCATGATGACCAACTTGTTGTCGCGTGTGAGTGACTGGAACCAGCGTCCCTTCAACTCCCAGCGGTGGTACTCAATCCACTTGTAGCGCTGCTTGTCCGAGAGTTCGCTGTCGGAGTAATCAACGCCATCCCACAACGAGTAAGGAGGTGTGAATGTTGTTGTGATTGAGAAGTCAGAACCGCTCGTTGGGTAGATTGGCTGATCGACAGTCGAACGACCGAAGGCGAACTTAACCGAAGCCTCGTTAGCCACACCATTCTTCATGATGAAGTAGTCCCAGTTCTTCAACGCATAGCGGCGATACTGCGCCTCGGCGTAGATTGTGAAGTTAGGGTCTGGCCAGGTGAGTCGCTTACCCAAGCCGACGCCCACACCCAATGTACGGAAGTGCATTGTAGATGTCTGCCAGATGTAGTATGCGTTGTTCTGCTCCGACCAGTGTGCTGACACCGAGAGTGAGTTTGGTCGGCGACCACCCACCCAAGGGTCTGTAAAACTTGCGGCGATAGCCTTATAGTATGTACCGTTTGTCTGACCCGATACCGAGAACTTCTGGTTCTGACCCATAGGGTATGGAGTCCACTTTGTCTTGTCGAAGAAGCCGCGTGTCGAGATGTTGTTCAGCGTGATACCCACCGAACCCACGAATGAGCCTGCACCCCAACCACCAGCGATGTTGAACTGGTCGCTCGCCTGCTCCGCCAATGGGAAGTTGATATCCACCAGGTCGTTCGACACTGGCTTCACATCTGGAGCCAACTGCTCGGGGTCGAAGTGCTGCATCGCCATCAACTGACGCAAAGAGTACATCAGCAGGGCGCGGTTGTACAACTGACCTGGGTAAACGGTAAGTTCTCGGCGGATAGCCTCGTCATTTACGCGTGTGTTACCCGAGATGCCAATCTCGTTAATCTTGAATGGCTTACCCTCGAAGATGCGCACCTCGATATCAATCGAATCCTTACCAACGACCACCTCCGAAGGGTCAATCTGCGACATCAGATAACCGTTGTTTTGGTAGAGGCTTGTGATGGAGTTCTGGTCCTCGGCATTCTGCTCGCGACCGATACCGAGACGCTTGTGCATCGACTTACGGTCGTATGTGTCGCCCTTCTTGACGCCAAACATCTTCTCAAGGAACTCCGTCTCGTAAACCGAGTTACCCACCCAGTTCACATCACGGATATAGTATTTGTTACCCTCCGACACATCCAGATGAACACCAATGCGGTTGTTGCTGATGTCATAAACATGCTCGTCGGTAATTGTTGCGTTACGATAACCCTGCGAGTTGTAGAAGTCGATGAGCAACTCCTTATCGTTCTCAAACTCCTTTGGGTTGAACTTTGTTGTGCGGAAGAAGTTAGCCGACACCTGATGTGTCTTCTTGAATGTGCGGCGCAGACGGCGGTCGGTGAATGTCTCGTTGCCGTCGAAGGTAATCTCACCCACACGCACACGCTCCTTGCGGTCGATGTGGAATGTCACATGCACCACATTATCCATCGTCGAGTCGTTGGTGATGATGGCGTTCACCTCGGTGTTACGGAAACCCTTGTCGGCGAACTCCTTGGTGATGAGTTTCTCGTTCTTGTCGATGATATAGTCCGAGAGTTCGGTGTTGCGCTTGAGTTGCAACTTTTCCGCGAGGTCCTTCTTTTTTGCGTTGCTGATACCCTCGCCCACGAAGTTCCAACTATAAACGCGTGGACGCTCCTTGAGGAAAATCTCCATATCGACGCTGTCGCCATCGATTGTCGCACCAATCTTCACATCCGAGAAGTAACGCTGACCCCACAGACGAGAGATTGAGTTTGCGATGTAAGAACTTGGCAAATAGATTGAATCGCCAGGCATCAGACCCGCCATAGTGCGGAGTGATGACTCGCTCATATTCTTCACGCCGTGCAGGTTCACCTTGCGGATGTAGTACAGGCGCTGCGCCTCCGTAGCCTTCATCGTGGGGGCGTTGCTATCGAATTTTGCCTCGTTCGAGAGGGTGTCCTGCTGTGCCGATGCCGAGAGCATAATGCCGAACACCGCCGCGAGGACTGTCACCAATATTTTACTTGTGTATCTCATCTATCTGAATAAAAACTATTTCTTAACCAAACCGTAACGACGGTCACGCGCCGAGAACGCCTCCAGCGCCTTGTCCAGTTCCGCCTTGTTGAAGTCGGGCCAGAGCACTGGCGTGAAGTAGAACTCCGCGTAGGATGCCTGCCACATCATAAAGTTGCTCAAACGGCACTCGCCGCTTGTGCGGATGATAAGGTCAGGGTCGGGCATAAACGAGGTGTAGAGCGCCGATGAAATCATCTGCTCGTCAATCTCCTCTGCCTTAATCTCGCCCGCCGCAACACGCGCCGCCAACTGCTGTACGGCTGTTGTAATCTCGCTGCGTGACGAGTAGTTGAGCGCCAAAACGAATGTCATAATTTCGCCGCCGGCGGTCATCGCCTCAATCTTTTCGAGTGATGCCTGCACCTTTGCCGAGAAACGGCTTCTGTCGCCGATGGTTTTCACGCGGATGCCGACCTTCGCCAACTCCTCGCTCTCCATCTCCACACCCTTGCAGATGAGTTCCATCAGGGCATCAACCTCCTCCTGTGGACGACCCCAGTTCTCGGTCGAAAACGCATAGACAGTCAAATACTTAACACCCGCCTGGGCTGCGTTGCGTACAGTCTCGCGCAGTGAGTTCATACCTGCGATATGACCCTCGCTACGCTCCTTGCCACGCTGGCGTGCCCATCTGCCGTTGCCATCCATAATGATGGCGATATGCTGTGGAATATTCATTTTCTCGCTCATATTATCTTGCAAATATAGACAAAATTAGTTGAAAACTAAACTATTTCCCGATTTTTTATCATTTCCACCCTTTGGGTGGGCTCTTTGCGAGGGCTTTGCGGGGTTAGTTTCTGATGTCGGCGTCCCACATCATCTTGCTATGTAACGTTTCGTAAAACGAAATATTGTGTGGGCTCACCAATAAAATCTGCTCCTCGGCGCGGCGGATGGTGATTGTCTCGCCGTCGAGAAGTGAGTATGTTCGGTGGTCGATTGAGAGCATCGCTCTACCCTGACGCATCGAAATTTTCAGCACAATCTCGGCGCTGTCGGGCAGCACCACAGGGCGCATACCGAAGTTGTGCGGAGCCAGCGGCGTGATGAGGAAACAGTGGCAGTCGGGCGCCACGATAGGACCTCCCGCGCTCAACGAGTAAGCCGTCGAACCCGTTGGGGATGAAACGATTACGCCATCGCCATTGTACTGCGCCACGAGTTGCTTATCGACCCTTGTCTCGACCTTAATCATCGTCGCCTCAAGGCGCTGCACTGCCACCTCGTTGAGTGCCATCATACGCCCGATGCTCTCGCCCTCGACCGTCAGCAGCGTGCGTGGCTGGATGTTGAGCGAGTCGGTTGCAATCTGCTCGAAGAGCGCCTCCACACCGTCGCGTGTAGCCGAGGTGAGGAAGCCCAGATGACCGAGGTTGATACCCGCCACCGGGATACGCTTGTTGCCGAGGCGGTGGATAGCCTCCAAGATGGTGCCATCGCCTCCGTAGCAGACCATAACGCTCTCGGCGGGCTGCTCGCCCGTGGTCTCGCCATAGATTTTTTCACTCTCGATGTGAGTGCCGAGCATACTCTCTACCACCTTTGCAAACTCCTGATTTATTGCAAAGTCGAACCCGTAATGGGCGATAAGTCGGAACAGGCGCTCCAAATCTTCAACCGAATGATTGATTTGGGGGCGCGAAAAAAGTACGATTTTCATACTCGCAAAGAAAAAAATAAGTAACTTTGTGATGCAAAGATAACTTTTTTTATGACAAAACTGAGTGTTAATGTAAATAAGATTGCCGTATTGCGTAATTCTCGCGGCGGCAATATGCCAAATGTGGTGCGTTGCTCGCTCGATATCGAGCGTTTTGGCGGCGAGGGCATCACTGTGCATCCACGCCCAGATGCGCGTCACATCCGCTATCAGGATGTGCGTGACCTGAAGGCTGTCATCGCTACCGAACTCAACATCGAGGGCAACCCAATCCCCTCGTTCATCGACCTTGTGCTGGAGGTGAAGCCCGCGCAGGTGACCCTCGTGCCCGATGCCGAGGATGCCATCACCTCAAACGCTGGCTGGGACACCATCCGCCACCGCGAGTTCCTTCAAGATGTGTGCCGCCGCTTCAAGGAGGCAGGCATCCGCACCTCAATCTTCGTTGATCCCGTAGCCGAGATGGTTGTGGGCGCGAAGGAGTGTGGCGCCGACCGCGTGGAACTCTACACCGAGGCGTATGCGGCGGGCTATAAGGCTGACCGTGAGGCCGCTATCGCACCCTATGTGGTGGCTGCCATGGCGGCACGCGGGGTGGGTCTTGGTCTGAATGCGGGTCACGACCTGAACCTCGAAAACCTGGCATATTTTGCCGAGCGCATCCCCTGGTGTGACGAGGTGTCAATCGGCCACGCGCTGATTTCCGACGCTCTCTACTATGGTCTGGAGAATACAGTACAGTTATATCGCCGCTGCTTGCAGTCGGCTGAAAAATAAGGAGTTAGATGGAAGAGTTTGCACCACTTGCCAACCCCGTATTTCGTAAAATATCGCGCATCGTCGATTCTCTCGGCGTTGAGGCGTATGTTGTGGGCGGCTATGTCCGCGACTACTACCTGCGTCGCCCCTCGACCGACATTGATGTCGTGGTGGTGGGTAGCGGCATCGAGGTTGCCGAGGCGCTGGGACGCGAGGTGAAGGGTAAGGTGTCGGTCTTTAAGACCTTCGGCACGGCTATGGTGCGTGCTCACGGCACCGAGGTGGAGTTCGTCGGCGCACGCAAGGAGTCCTACACCCACGACTCGCGCAAGCCTATCGTTGAGGCGGGCACGCTTGAGGATGACCAGTGCAGACGCGACTTTACAATCAACGCGATGGCGTGGTGCCTGAATGGCGACCGCTTTGGCGAGTTGGTCGATCCGTTTGATGGAATGTTCGACCTTGAGGATTGCATCATCCGCACCCCCTGCGACCCCGACATAACCTTCTCGGATGACCCATTGCGAATGATGCGCGCGGTGCGTTTTGCTACGCAGTTGGGCTTCACGATTGAGGAGGATACCTTTGACGCCATTGTGCGAAACAAGGAGCGAATCAAGATTGTGTCAAAGGAGCGCATCATCGTGGAACTCAATAAGATAATTCTCTCGCCAGTCCCTTCGATGGGCTTCGACCTTTTGCATATGACGGGTCTTTTGGAACTCATCTTCCCAGAGATGGAGCGTCTGTGCGGTGTCGAGAGAGTGGGCAACCACGCGCATAAGGATAACTTCCGCCACACCTTGAAGGTGCTTGATAATGTGGCGCGCAAGAGCGATGATTTGTGGCTTCGCTGGGCGGCTGTTCTGCACGATATCGCCAAGCCGCTTACGAAGGCCTACGACCGCAAAATCGGCTGGACATTCCACCAGCACGAGGTGCTCGGCTCGAAGATGGTGCGCGACATTTTCCGCCGCCTGAAGTTGCCGTTGGGCGAGCCGATGAAGTTCGTTCAGAAGTTGGTATATCTCCACCTGCGCCCAATCATCCTGTCGGAGGATATGGTGACCGACTCGGCCGTTAGGCGACTGCTCTTTGAGGCGGGCGACGATGTCGAGCAGTTGATGACCCTCTGCGAGGCTGATATCACCTCGGGTATTGATGCAAAGGTAAAGCGCTATCTTGCTAATTTTGAGTTGGTTCGCCGCAAGATGAAAGACCTTGAGGAGCGCGACCGCGTGCGTAACTTCCAGCCGCCAATCACGGGCGATATTATAATGAAGTGCTACGCCCTGCAACCTTGCAGCGTCATCGGCGAGATAAAGGAGGTGATTAAAAATGCCATCCTCGATGGCGACATCCGCAACGACTACGCCGAGGCCTATGCCCTGATGGAGCGCCTCGCCACCGACCGCGGTTTGACAAAGGTCTGCGATGTTCCCGCCCCCGAACCAGAGCCCGAACCCTCGCCCGAAGAGGCAACAGAATAAAACAGAAAGAGAACCCCGCAAGGTTCTCTTTTTTTGTTTTTGATAGGTAATTTATCTTCGTGGGTAGCGGGGGTGGCGCTTTGCACCATACCCACGAAGATACAGGCGCATCGCGCCTGAATAAATCATCAGTGGAAATATACTTAATAGGACTCGACCGCCTCGCTAAACGAGGCGGAGCGGGGATACCTTTGATAAAACATTCACCCCTCCGACCCGAAGCCTCCCTTTTCAAAGGGAGGTTTGGAGGGATTATCAATATAGGTGCCCAACGGGCACAAAAAAAGAGCAGACCAAAAGCCTGCTCTTTTTGTGCCCAGAATAGGACTCGAACCTACATGCCGTGAAGCACTCGCACCTGAAACGAGCGTGTCTACCATTTCACCATCTGGGCATCGTTTCGGAATGCAAAGGTAGTACACTTTTTTTATTTCGCAATAAAAAATGCAAAAAAATCGCGAGTCGGCATCTCTGCCCCTCGCGATTATGATGTTTTGTGGTGTGAATATGCCCTTTTCGGCCAGCGTTAATTCCACTCCTTGTCGAAAGTCTGCCACTGGAAGATGAGCATATATACCGCCGCCACCGATATGTAGGCATCGGCGAGATTGAAGATTGCGCCAAAGAAATAGTTGTTGTGATCAACCAGGAACTCCAGCCACGAAGGTACGCTATTCCACTGGAACAGAGGGAAGTAGAACATATCTACCACCTTGCCCATCAGGAAGGTGCTGTAACCCTCGCCGAAGGTCGCCACCGTGAGGGGTGTCGAGGCTGTGAAAATCACGCCGTAGAAGAGCGAGTCAATCAGGTTGCCCACCGCGCCCGCGAAAATCATCGCCAGACCAATCATCGCCCCCTTTGGAAAACTCTTCTTGCGGGTGAGGTGGTGGATGTAGTAACCCAGCAAACCAATCATCACGATGCGGAACGATGTGAGCAACAACTTGCCCCAGTCGAAACCGCCCGCATTGGCTATCTGCATACCGAATGCCGCGCCGTTGTTCTCAACGAATCGCAACTGAAACCAGGGGAACACCTCTATCGCCTCGTTGATGCAGAGGTGTGTCTTGATCCATATCTTGAGTGCCTGGTCCAACACCAGCAGCACCACCACCAGAATAGTAATGTTTCGCAACTTCATCTTTTCAAACCAAGTATCGTCATTGCGGGAAACCGATGGTTTCGTGGCACTTTGGCCTGTGCGCGATGACGGTTTTTAATCTCTAAATCAAAGGGCTTCCGAGCATGTCGGCAACCCGTTATGGTATGTTATCGCTTGCCGCCCACGATGTCGAGCTCCGACATAATATGCTGGCAGTCAGCGAACTTATCTACTACCCACAATACATAGCGTACATCCACGCCGATGCAGCGCTGCAACTCTGGCTCGAATGCAACATCACCCGACATTGCCTCCCAGTTGCCATCGAATGCCAAACCAATCAGGCGACCCTTGCCGTCGAGCATAGGTGAGCCCGAGTTACCTCCAGTGATGTCGAGGTTTGCGAGGAAGCCTACATGCAACTTGCCATCCTTGTCTGCGTAGCGACCGTAGTCCTTCTTTGCATAGAGTTCCTTGAGTTTTGGCTCAACGGTGAACTCCAATGGGTTTGTGTTGTCCTCCTTTGCGATTACACCCTCAAGTGTAGTGAAGTAGTTGTATGTAATCGCATCAGCAGGGTTGTATGGCAATACCTGACCGTAAGTGCAACGAATAGTGAAGTTTGCGTCAGAGTACCATGCCTTCTCTGGCTGCATCTTCATCAAGCCAGCCACATACAGGCGGTGAGCCTTGTTCACCTCTGGAGCGTACTTTACATACTCAACATAGGCGTTGCGGTAAACCTCCATCACAGAGTTTGCCAACTCTACTGCTGGGTCTGCTGCCACCTGCTCCTCCGATGCGGCGTTAGCCTTCTCGAGTGATGTGAATACAGAGTTGTCGTACAACCAATCAACATAGGCGTCGCTGTTGCCGCCGAACTTCGCGTCGATAACCTCGGTGTAGATTGATGGGAGGTTCTCCTTTGCCATATTCTCGCGTACAATCTGCATCATACGCTTTGCCACCTTGCGGTCGAGGTTAGCGTCATAGTCCTTATAGAAACCTGCGTAGCGAGCCTTTGGAGTGCGTGATACGCTGATGAGTTCGATACCGCGCAACATAGCCTCGTTCATATACTGCATAACGCCCTCGGCTGGAGTAATCTTCGCAACCGCCTCCTTCATATTTGGAAGAGCGTCGATGTAACCCTCCTCTGGCAATGTGTTCTCGTCAGCCCACTTCTGGAATGCTGCCTCCTGTGCCTGCTTCTGCGCCTTCACGCCGAGTTTCTGGATGCCGCGTGACATACCGATTGAGTTCTTCCAGTAGTTGGATGAGCCAGCGTACTTCGATGCATACTTGATGCGAATCTCGTCGCTCGACTCCATAGCCTCCCAGATGATAGCCTGACGCTCGCCGCGGATGAAGATGCGCTGTGGGTTATCCACCTCCAACATCTGGTCAATCTCGTGAGATGTCATATAACGAGTTGTTGAGCCAGGGAAGCCCATCACCATTGCAAAGTCGCCCTCCTTGTAACCGTTGAGCGAAATCTCGAGGTGGCGTGTAGGCTTGTAAGGCACATTCTCCTTTGAGTAAGCCGCAGGCTTGTTATCCTTGTCGGCATATACGCGGAAGATTGAGAAGTCGCCAGTGTGACGAGGCCACATCCAGTTGTCGGTGTCGCCGCCGAACTTACCGATTGACGATGGAGGAGTACCCACCAGACGAACATCGGTGTAAACCTCATAAACGAACGCAAAGTACTGATTACCACCGAAGAACTCCACGATGTTGTAGGTCTGGCTCTTCTCCAAATCCTTCTGCTTTGCCTCGGTCATTGCCTTGATGTTCTCGCGGATAATCTGCTGACGCTCCTGCTCGCCTGCGATTGAAGGCACATTGCCCAGGATGTCGGCTGTGACATCCTCAATCGAGCGAACGAACTTTACTGACAAGCCTGGGCAAGGCAACTCCTCGGCGTGAGATGAAGCCCAAAAACCATTCTTGAGGTAGTCGTGCTCAACCGATGAGAGCGCCTGAATAGAGCCGTAGCCGCAGTGGTGGTTTGTGAAGATAAGACCCTTCTCCGATACGATTTCGCCGGTACAGCCGCCACCGAAGATTACGATAGCGTCCTTCAAAGAGGACTTGTTCACTGAATAGATATCCTCGGCAGAGAGTTTGCAGCCCTTCGCCTTCATATCCTTGATGTTCATCTTCTGAAGGTATGGCAACAACCACATACCCTCATCAGCCATAGCGGTGAATGATACAATCGCCGCTGCAAGTGTCAAAAGTGCTTTTTTCATTTTTTTATTCTTAATTAGTTATCACTCTATAATATTAAAGTATGCCACAAAGTTAGGAAGCGCAAACGAGAATTCAAAATTTAGAATTCAAAATTCAAAATTATATCCGCCTCGCACGAGGCGTATCTTCGGTGATATAGTGTGTTTTAAGCGCTACCCACCTCCGCCATTGGAGATAAATAATGCGCGCCAAAGTAAATCTCTGCCCACCAAAAAAAGCACCCGCTCGGGGTGCTTGTATCGCCTACTTTCTTTGTCGGCGTGACTCAATCTGCTGTAACTCAATTTTACCAATCGGCTTTGCTATCGTATGCTGAAACAGCAAACCCATCTTTATCTCTTTATATGTGGTTGGGCTCCATAGCCGCCGCGCCGCCTGCGAAAATCAGCAGGCAGAGAATTAACGAAAATATGCGTGCAATGGTTTTCATTGGTGGTAGTTTGCAAAATCCACATAATTGGTAGGGTTTGAATCCTCAATTCTCAATTTTGAAATCCCCTTATTCTTTTGCTCGCTTCAGCGGGTTGAGATTGCAAAACTTCTCCCAAGTGCTCTCCTTGACGGTGGCGGCAACGCTGTTAAGTCCCTCCTTCGCAACGGCTGGCAACTCCTTCAGCGCACTGCGGCGAGCCTCCTTGCGGATGCGCTTGCTGTTGTGCTTAAAGTTTTTCGAGCCCAATTCGAGGTACTTCATCGTCAGTTTGCCGATGCGTAGCGTGAGGTAGGCGTTCATCGCGCCATTGACCGAAGAACTCAAGAATGTCTTGGCCAATGAGCCTGCTACGCCGCCCGCCACCGAGCCGAAAAGTTCGCTGGTGTCAATCTGGTCGAGGATGTCGTCGGTGATGCTGATGATAAGCGCCGATGCAATCACAATCACATACAACTCAAGCAGTTGAGTAAGCGATGGGCGTCCGTGTCGCAGCCCTACGAGGCGGTTAATCATCTGCAAGTTCATACCGAATGCGGTGATGATGTCGAGCGAGCCGTTCTGGCTGATGCCCGTCACGATAAATACATTCAGCGCTGCGCGACGCACCACCTTGCTCGCCTCGCTGTCGCGGTTGCGCCACACCTCCTTCACCCCCTCGACGGTGGTCTGCTGTGCGGCGAACAACTCCTTCTCCTCCTGCGTGAGCGCGAGTCGCTTGATGTAACGCGCCAGTTCGCCCTCGTCCATCTCCTCGATTTTGTCGCGTCCGTCGCCCTTGAGTTCGGGCGTCAGCAGAAATCGCAGAGTGGGGTAGATGACAAAGCGCGCAAGGAACAATCCCAGCACGATGTAGAAGCCATAGCCCACCCACGGATGTATGGCTGATGCCTTGTCGGCGATGGTGATGATGTTGCCCACCAGTGAGATTGTCACGATGGTGAAGAGCGCCACAGCGCAGAGTATCAAGGTCTTTCTATTCATAGCCTTTGGGTTTTTCGTTTGTCTTATTTGCGGTTGAGATTCTATTTTTCCGCTCCCACTTTCTCTCTTTGCCCCGCCCCTCGGCGGTTGCATAGCGTAAAGTTAGTGAAAAATTTTCAAACCGCACCGCCTCGCGCGTCGATATATTTTTACTATATCTCTAACGATGCCCAGCGCCCCATTATTATATACGCGTGTAATTGTGCGTGTGTAGGCAGGCGCAAGCGCCCGTCAAGCGCCCCATCAAGACCCTATCGAGCACCCTCAATATCTCCATTCCGCACCCTCGCCCTCCCTCTCTGCCCGCAAAATATCTCTCACTTTCCGCCACTCTTCCAGGCGAAGGGTATTATGCCATAGGCATAATAGTGTATAAATTGCAAATTTGCAACTTCGCTCCGCAACCAAACTCTCGCGCCCACTTTCGCCAAGCCCGAAAAGACCTCAAAATACCCCGAAAAAGCCCCAGTTTTTACCACTGTAAGAGTATTAACAAAAGCACCATTTTTGTTCACAACTCGTTAATAACCCTTGCCCGGCGGAGCGCGTAATGTTAAGAAAATGTTAAGCTAACTCGCTGATAAAGATAGGGATAATTTTATATGTATAAATAAAACCTTATAGTTTCGTGGAAACCATAAGTAAAAAGAATTGCAAACCCCCGAAAATGGCGAAAAAAGCCCGAAAAAGAGCCATTTATATAGTATTATTAAAAAATTTTGATTATCTTTGCACCCGATTTGGTCGTCAAGTAAGACGAAAACGAAATTTTTAAACACAAAAAATTAAAGGACAAGTTAAAATGCCAACTATTCAACAGTTAGTTAGAAATGGTCGAGTGAAGATGGAGGACAAGAGTAAGTCTCCAGCACTCGCAGCGTGTCCCCAGCGTCGTGGCGTATGTACTCGTGTATATACTACCACTCCAAAGAAGCCAAACTCGGCTATGCGTAAGGTGGCGCGTGTTAGATTGACAAACGGCAAGGAGGTCAATGCCTACATCCCAGGCGAGGGTCACAACTTGCAGGAGCACTCAATCGTATTGGTACGCGGTGGTCGTGTAAAGGACCTTCCAGGTGTACGTTATCATTTGGTTCGTGGTGCTCTCGATTCAGCAGGTGTTGACGGTCGTCGTCAGCGTCGCTCAAAGTACGGTACTAAGCGACCAAAGGCAGGTAAGAAGTAAAATTGACAAATTAAATTAATTAAGCAAAAATGAGAAAAGCTAAGCCAAGAAAGCGAATTCTACTTCCAGATCCTAAGTTCAACGATGTTGAGGTTACACGCTTCGTGAACAATCTTATGCTGGATGGAAA
>JAEIGA010008128.1_pt1 | contig 15907 bp, 8 predicted proteins | sample 9270691 | NCBI WGS metagenome assembly JAEIGA01 (sample SAMN17057246, study PRJNA624740) | gut metagenome | biome: biome; isolation source: fecal sample | host: Bos grunniens | place: China: Xizang | collected 2019
CATTTGTTTTCTTGTAATCCATATATTCTTTCAATTATTAATTATTCCATTCTCTTGACAAAGTTTATGGCCTCCTTGTAATACTTGTCGGCCTCCTTTATGTGCTTGCTGTCGGGGAATTCAGTCTTGAACGCATAATACTCGTCAATGGTATTGCGGTAACGCTCAAGTTTCTTGGACTCGACACTCTTGTGAGCCATCTGGTATTTTGCCCTGAGTATCAGCAGCGACAAGTCCTCGCGCAAGGTGGTATAAGGATAGTCCTTCAAAGTGTTCTGCGCTGTGACGATGCAGGCCTGGTAATTGTTGCCAATGTAGGCCAGGTCGCCAAGGTCGTAGTAGAGCTTTGCCGACAGATACTGCTTCATCACAAGCACATCGTGCATTTTTAGTATCATCTCCTGCGCCTCGGCATTGTAGTGACTATGGGGATAATACTCCATAAACAGTTGCAGTTCGTTGATGGCTGCGTATGTATTGGACTGGTCAAGCTCGGGCTCGGGAACACCCATAAACAGCGACTTTCCCGAATAGAAACGTGTATACTCGGAATATTCGCCGCGTGGATAGTTCGAATAGTGTACCTTGAAGTATTGCGATGCTGTCTCATAGTCTCCCGACTCGTAGTAGCACCTTGCAAGCAGCACCAATGACTCCTCGGCCTTGTCACCGCCCTTCAGCATTGTAACCATAGACTCCAACAACTCCGACGCCTTGAGGTATTTGCCCTCGAGGTAATAGGCCTTTGCTGTCTCGTATCTATAGTCATAGTCGTTTGTCTTGTACACCTTGTTATAGGTGTCGCAAGAGGCCAAGGCCAGTACAAGCGAGAGAAGTATGTATAGTGTTCTTTTCATCATCTACTGTAAAACGGGAACGCTACAACAGCGCACACTAAACGCATTTATTAAAAATTTTTGCAAAGATAGTGCTTTTTGGCAAAAAATACAACCATAAAAAGCGCATTATTCGTTACTAAAATTTAAAATATCCAAAAAGCACGGCAATGCAAAGGGTTGTCATCACTTGACGACAACCTTTACACCCTCAACAAGATAGACTCCGCAAGGCAATGCAAAGCTATGGTCGGCACTGACAAATGCAGCTGCAACCTCGCGCCCTGCCACATCGTACACTGCCACACGGCGTGGAGCACCCACTGTCACCACAACAGCGCTGTCGGCAACCTGCACGGTGATATCCGCATCATCTGCTACCGACACCACGCCCACTGTGCCGTTGGTATTCTCCATACCCGGAGTCTGATATACACGTACCCAGTCGAAACGGGTCTCATAAGTGTGTGTCACATCGGCATCGGCAGCCCAGGCATTGTTACCTACACTCTGGTTGAGTATCAGGTGGAAATGCTTGTCAAACGGCCACTGGCCCTGGTTGAGCTGCGACTGGTTGGTTGACTTTGTATAACGGCCCACCTCCTTGCCATCGACATACCATATCAATGATGTGGCATCCCACTTCAAACCATAGGTGTGGTAGCGGTCGTGCGATGTTGCGACATTGAAGCTTGATTTTGGATTATTGGTGTTTCCAAGGTCGTATGTCCAATTGCTGTGTACTGTGTGCCAAGAACGCTCCTGTGAGTCAATGGTTTCCCAAATGTCAATCTCACCACAGTCGGGCCAACCGGCACTCTGGTCCTCGGGCATCATCCAGAAGGCAGGGAAGTTACCTGTCCAGGGGTTGGACTTGATGCGTGCCTCGACATAACCATAAGTGAAGCCGAAACGCTTGTTGCTCTTTATACCGCCGGTAATCATTGGAACGGGGTCGCTCTCCTGGTCGGGGTTAGGTATTGCACGGGCAACAAGGTCTCCACCCTGCAAGTAGATTACCTCCTTACTGTCGCTGAGCCAACGGTTCCAGGTTGCGCCGTAGCGCTGGCAGCGCATCCACTTCTCGCTGACAGGCTGCGACATATCCTGGACATTGAACTCGTCGCTGAACACAAGCTGCCACTCGCTACCCTCCTGTGGAACGAACTCGGCATAGAGCGCCACATCGCCGTCAACAAGCGCTGCATTGACAACAGCCTTGCCATCGACAACAGGGAGCACATCCTCGCGCCACTGGGCATTACCGCCCACCATCTGTTCGCCATCGATATTGTGACCGTGACGAACAACAAGTTCGTTGCATACAAAGCCAGGAGCACCACGCAGAACAGCTGTAAAGCCCTTGCCCGGTGTAACAATCATTGGCAATGCTGTGTTGCCCTCGCCATCGATGCTGCCATCGACTGTGTGCAAAGACAATGACTTGTTACCGCTCACCAAATTAACAAGGAAGTCGACAACAACGCCACCCTCGGCAACGATACTCTCTGAACCGCCGGGGTTGAGGTCGCTGTTGTCCAGTTTCAGACGCGCACGGTACACACCATCGGGGAGCACCTCGCCGAACCTGTACATTGGCAATGAAGACTCGCCACTCACAGCAGCGTCGCCATTGCTGTCAATACCGTTGTGGCAAGAGAACGCCACCAACTCGCTCGACACGCCGGGAACACCATCCGAGCCAAGCATCACTGCAAAACGGCCGTCGTTGTTGAGGTCAATGTAGAGATATGCATCCTTGCCAGTTGCGCCGGAAACATCTACCAGAATATTACGTGTGCCGGCAAAGAGCACAGGTGCCGATGTGAAATCGTAATATGCCACACCGCCGGCAACCTCGAGTTCGTTGCTGTTGATACCGATTGAGATTTGATGGGCTGCAGGGGCTGTTGCGTCCTTATCGAAAGAGAGTGCATAGCCATCGCCGTCCTCTCCACCCTGCTGCTGAACGAAATCGGCCATAATCCTGATGTCGCCATCGACATATTCCGCAGGAATTGTCACTATATCGCCCTTGAGCATATATGCAGGGAGCACAATCTCGCCATACTGTTCCACTCCGTGAATAGACTTTTCGCCATCGAAGTTATGACCGTGGAGAACTGTAATGGCATCGAGGCAGTAACCATCGGCAGGAAGAACCTTCACCGCGAGAGCCTCGCCAAATGGAACGGTTGCAGGCAACTGAGAGCCATCTGCTGCAAGCAGAGTACCGTTCTCGGTAACTACATCAAGTGCTCCGTTGTCATTGTGTATGTTGATGCGTACATCGCATATAGCGCCACCGTTCTTTATGATGCCGTTGCCATCCTCGGCACGGCCGGCGGGGTCTATTGAAGCCCAATCGACCTTGTAGCGCACAAGGTAATAGCCCGGAGCAAGGTCGGCGGGCAAGGTGAATGCAGGCGGGTTGAGCACGTTGGTATTTGATACTCTATCGCCATTGCTGTTATATCCGCTACCGGAATTCAAAGTAGGCTCGGCATAAGAGAATGCCATAATGTCGCTGCCGGCAGGGATTGAGCCGTCGCTGTTCAACGTTGCATCGAAAGCACCGTCCTGTCCACGGTCGAGATATACAAAACCGTTCATCCAAGTACCTGCAAAACCGAACGAAGGAGTAACGGTCTCGCCCGCCTTGGCGTGGAAGCAGCCATCTTCAATCCTGCTGTACACCTTCAACGGCGTGGGCAACTGCAATGTCTGCGCACCAAGCGAAATGCTGTTCAAACGACGGCTGCCGTGAGTATAGTTCTGGTTCTTGTCAAAGATAACGGGATACTCCTCGACAACGACAGGCGCACTCTTGTTCACAAGCACCATCTTGTCAATGTCGCCCATATATCCGCTCTCGTTGAAAAGGCGCACCACATTCTCGCCCTTCTCGAGCACAACATCGAAATCGGCAGAGCCGACAGTGCTCCAACCGCCTGAATTGCCGGTAAAGGACAATGCCTCGCCACCATTCACGCTGAGTTTCATTGTGCGGTTGTCGCCTGTCACAAAGTAGACGCGCAGGGTGTACTCGCCACCATCCTTGCTGTATACATTGCGCCACTGCAAGTCGTTGCTCTCACGGTTTCCAAGCCAACCCACAGCCACACCGCCCGAGCAGTATGATTTCTCGGAATAGATAGCAGTGCCATAGACCTCGTTGTTCTTGATTTCCTGATAATCGGTGAGCCAAGCTGTCTCGGCCTCATACAAGGTACGTTCAAGACGCTCCTGCGCCGTGAGCTTGTATATTCTTGTTCCGTGAGCAGGGACTGTCACTGTATAGCTGCCCTCGTAGACTCCTTTGTTCTTTTTCTCGAAAAGGTCGCGCACCGCCACCTCGCCCGCAAGGTCAAGCTGCGCGAAGTCGATGCTCATATCAATAGCAGCATCGGTGGGGTTATAGAATGCCACAGCACGCTTTGTTCCGTACTTCTCATCAACATCCTTCACAAGCACATAGCCACCGTTCTCGCGCTTCACCACATAGGCCTGCAAGCCGAGATTGTTCTGGTTGAGCGCAATGAGCTCCTCGTTCTGCATCAGCTCGAGCGCATTGCCCTTTATGTCGTTGAGGTCGCAACCGATGAGCAACGGAGAACTCATAATGCACCACATACCGAAGTGTGTCTTGTCCTCCTCGTCGGTGAGTCCGCGACCAACCTCGAGCATATCCATATCGTTATAGTGTCCGGGGCTTGTATAAGCCGACAGATAGAGACTCTGGTTGATGATGCTCTTTACCGAAGCCCAGCCAAGGTATATATCCTCGGTTGTGCGCCAAGAATCGGCTATTCCGCACGCCCAGGTGCCGGGGAAAGCCCAACGGCAGATATTCCAGGTAACATCGTCGCAACCTGTGGCCTCAATGGCCGCTGCAATCTCCTTGTAACGCTGCTCCACATCGAGGTCGAGCTTGTCGGCATTGTTGTTTGCATCGGCACCGCAATAGTCGACCTTGATGAAGTCAAAATCGAGTTCATTGAAATATAGAGCCATATCCTGGGCGTCGTGTCCGTAGAGACCCACACCCAAGCCAATGGTATCCTTTGGATTACCCCAGAACGAAGCACAGGTGTTGCTGCCCGCATCGGAGTAGATACCGGCCTTCAAGCCCTTGCCGTGTATGTAATCCACAAGCCCGCGAAGGCCATTGGGGAAACGTGTGGGGTGGATGAGCAGTTTGCCATCCGCGTCACGGCCACCAAAGAAGCCATCGTCAATGTTTATGTGGTTATAACCGCAGTCCTTGAAACCAAGTTCAACCATTGCATCGGCCTGAGCCTTTATTACCGAGTCATTGATTTGGAAACCATAGGTATTCCACGAACTCCAGCCCATAAGCGGTGGATTGTCGGCCGCCGCGCACAGTGGCAACGACATCACAAGAGCATAAAACAGTTTTTTCATATTATAGTTATTTTAAACATTATTTGCAATTTAGGCAAAGATATACAAAATGAAAAGACTATGCAAATCGAGTGTCCGTTTTTAGATGAGGTACAGCTGCAACAATGCCACGGGACACCCGACACACTTGTGTATCTCAAAAAAAAATAATATGTTTGTGGTTCAACTTTTTGAAAAGGACGATTATGAAATTCCAACTTGCATCGGATTATTCACCTATGGGCGACCAGCCCGAGGCGATAGCACAGCTTGTCGAGGGTGTAAGGAACGGTGTCCCGGCACAGACACTGCTTGGCGTCACGGGCTCGGGAAAGACCTTTACGATGGCAAATGTCATAAAGGAGATTAACCGCCCTACCCTTATCCTGAGCCACAACAAGACACTGGCGGCGCAGCTATACAACGAGTTCAAGGGATTCTTCCCCAATAACGCGGTTGAATACTACGTTTCGTACTACGACTACTACCAGCCCGAGGCCTACATCCCCTCGAGCGACACATACATCGAAAAGGACCTTGCCATTAACGACGAGATTGACAAACTGCGCCTTGCCGCGACATCGGCACTGCTGTCGGGCAGGAAGGATGTGGTTGTCATCTCATCCGTTTCGTGCATATATGGTATGGGCAACCCCAGCGATTTCTATAACAATGTCATCGAGGTGCGTGTCGGTGACAAGATTGACCGCAACGTATTCCTGCGCAAGCTCGTGAGCAGCCTCTACACCCGCAACGACGCCGACCTGTCACGCGGCAATTTCCGTGTGAAGGGCGACACTGTCGAGGTGAGCCTTGCATACAGCGACCACATACTGCGCATCACCTTCTGGGACGATGACATAGACAGCATTGAGGAGATTGACGGAACAACAGGTGTACGCATTGCCAATTTCGACGACTACAGGATATACCCGGCGAACCTTTTTATGACAACCAAGGAGAGCACCGAACGTGCTATTGCCGAGATTGAGAAGGACCTTGCCGACCGCGAGGAGTATTTCCGCGAGATTGGCAAACCCTTTGAGGCTAAACGACTGCACGAGCGTGTCACCTACGACATTGAGATGCTGCGCGAACTGGGACACTGCTCGGGCATCGAGAACTACTCGCGTTACTTCGACGGGCGCGAGGCCGGCACACGCCCCTACTGCCTGCTCGACTTTTTCCCCGACGATTTCCTGCTCATCATTGACGAGAGCCACGTGAGCGTGCCACAGATACACGCGATGTATGGTGGCGACCGCGCCCGCAAGAGCAACCTTGTGGAGTTCGGTTTCCGCCTGCCCGCCGCATTCGACAACCGTCCGCTGAAGTTCGAGGAGTTCGAGAAACTCACTCCGCAGACAATATATGTGAGTGCAACACCAGCCGACTATGAGCTCGACAAGAGCGAAGGCATAATTGTGGAACAGGTGATACGCCCCACCGGACTCCTTGACCCCATAATCGAAGTGCGCCCCATTGCCAACCAGGTAGATGACCTGATGGAGGAGATACAGCTGCGCGTGGAACGCGAGGAGCGCGTTCTTGCCACAACACTCACCAAGAGGATGGCCGAGGAGCTGACAGACTACCTGCAAAAGAACGGTGTGCGCTGCAACTACATACACAGCGATGTGGACACACTTGAGCGCATACAGATTATGACCGACCTGCGCGAGGGACTATACGATGTGCTCATTGGTGTAAACCTTTTGCGCGAGGGACTCGACCTGCCCGAGGTTTCGCTGGTTGCGATATTGGATGCCGACAAGGAGGGATTCCTGCGCAGCCACCGCTCACTCACGCAGACCGCCGGCCGTGCCGCCCGCAACGTGAACGGCCTTGTAATTTTCTATGCCGACAAGGTAACGGAGAGTATGCAGCGCACTATTGACGAGACGAACCGCAGAAGGGAGAAGCAGATGCGATACAACAAGGAGCACGGCATAACCCCGACACAGATTAAGAAGGAGATAAGCAACGCGCTTGCACTCGACAGGAAAGACAAGGAGAGCAGCAAGAACAGCAGGAGCATCAAGCCATACGACAGCGACAACACCTCTATGGCAATTGCCTGCGACCCAATTGTGGAATATATGAGCGCAGAGCAGCTGAAGAAAAGCATTGAGCGCACCCGCCGCCTGATGGAGAATGCAGCAGAGAAGATGGAGTTCATCGAGGCAGCACAATACCGCGACGAGATGTTCAAGCTAATGGAGATATTGAAAGAAAAAGAGATTAATTCATAAACAACCTGAGTTCGATATAAGCCAAATCAAATCGCGAATCTGTCATTTCGATGGAGCATAGCGACGAGACGTGTTGTTGAGGGTTCGGCCGAAAAAATCTCAAAATATCGCGAAATATGAGATCTCTCACGTACGTTCGAGATGACAAAATACGCTAAAATTCTTATTTCGAACTCACGTTAAACAAATAAAAAAACCGCCAATTGGCGGTTTTTATTATTTATACAACAGGAAGATACACGGTATCTTCGACAAATCGGGCACCTTGCCACGCCACTCCTTTACGGTGCGTGTCTTGGCATATTCACCCTCACAGGTGAGATTGGCTGCAATACACAGCTTTGTCTGCGGGCGGCAAGTGGCAAGAATATCCTCGACCATCTTGCCATTGCGGTAGGGTGTCTCAATGAAAAGCTGTGTCTGGTCCTCGTTGTATATGCGTTGCTCCAGTTTTCGCAAAGCCTTGATGCGCTCATCGGGTTTCACAGGCAGATAGCCGTTGAAAGCGAAACTCTGACCATTGAAGCCCGACGCCATAACTGAAAGTATTATGCTCGATGGCCCCACCAACGGCACCACCTTAAGCCCCTTGCGCTGCGCAATGGCAACAACATCGGCACCGGGGTCGGCCACCGCAGGACAACCGGCCTCGGATATCACCCCCATTGGCTTGCCGTCGTGCAACGGACGCAAGAAACCCGCCACATCCTGCGGCGAGGTATGCTTGTTGAGTTCAAAGAACTGCGAGCCGTCAATGTCAAAAGCAGGGTCTACCTTGCGCAGGAAACGGCGCGCCGAACGTATATCCTCCACAATAAAGTGGCGTATGCCCGCTATGATTTCACTATTATATTGCGGCAACACATTGCCGAGCGGAGTGTCGCCCAGTGTCACCGGCAGAAGATACAATGCAGCTTCCATATTCTATTTCAGTTGTGAAAAATATTTTTTGCCTTTTAAATAATATTGCCACAGGAGCGAGAACGTGACACGCTCCTTGATGACAGGAACGACAGTCACCGCAAGATTATGCTCCCGCACGCTCCTGTACCCGGAACGCAACCGTCTGTATTCGCGGCGCGCACGCAGTACAGCCTTGAAGTCGCCCCAACTACCTGAAAGCAGGAATTTCGCCGCCGCCACATAATCGAGTAAGGCACGCACGCACATAACACCGCGCAACTCATCTGCGGGCAGGTTCTTGTAGAGCATCAGCAGGTTATTGCGGAAGTTAAGGAATGTCTTGCGCGGGTTGCTTTTGCTGAGCGTTGCGCCCCCAACGTGATAGACCACGCTCTGTGGCACGACATATATTCCGCCACCGCGTGCAAGCATACGCCAACAGAGGTCAATCTCCTCCATATGCGCAAAGAAACGCCCGTCGAAGCCACCGGCATTGCGGAAAGCATCACGGCGCACCATCATTGCCGCACCCGTTGCCCAGAACACGCGGCAGACATCATCGTACTGCCCGGCATCCTTCTCTACGGTATCGAACAGACGGCCACGACAATAGGGATAACCATAGTAATCAATGAAACCACCCGCCGCACCGGCATATTCAAAACAGGCCTTGTCATTATATGCAAGTATTTTTGGCTGACAAGCCACCACCGAGGGATGTTGCTCCATAAACGAGAGCATAGGCTCAAGCCACCCCGGCGTCACCTCGACATCGGAATTAAGTAGCAGAAAACATTCGGCCTCAACCTGTTCAAGTGCCTTGTTGTAACCATCGGCAAAGCCATAGTTCCTGTCGAGCTGTACAAGACGCACCGACGGGAAACGCTCTTTCAGGAGAGCCACAGAGTCATCTGTCGAGCCGTTGTCGGCAACCACAATCTCGGCTCCCTGCGAGTATTCAATAACAGATGGCAGGAACTTGGCAAGCATAGCCGCACCGTTATAGTTCAGTATGACAACCGCTACACTCATTGCACTCATTTATCAAGAATCTCTATTATCTCATCGACAGCCAAGGCCGATTTATCATCGTTAAAACCTCCCAAGCGCACACGCACAAGACGGTTGACCATAGAACTGTCGGCAACAGTCTCAACACGAATGTAGTTTGCAGTGAAGCCACCCATAGGCATTCCCGAGCGTGGTTTCTCGAACAGCACAACAGCCTCCTTACCGCAATAACGCTCATAGAAGGCAAGACGCTTTTCCTCGCTGAGTGCAATGAGCAACTGGCTGCGGCGATGTTTCTCGGCAGGCGACACGGCACCTCCAAGCTTCAGTGCCTGCGTACCGGGGCGCTCGGAGTAGCTGAAAACGTGCAGCTGCGAGATATCGAGTCCCTTTATGAATTCATAAGCCTTTTCAAAAAGCTCCTCACTCTCGCCACGGGTGCCGACAATGACATCCACCCCAATGAAGGCGTCGGGCATAGTCTCTTTTACTTTGGCAATCTTTGCAGCGAAAAGTGCGGTATCGTAACGGCGGTGCATAAGCTTGAGAACCTCGTCACTGCCCGCCTGGAGAGGGATGTGAAAATGAGGCATAAAAGCGCGTGACTGCGCTACATAATCAATTATCTCATCGGTGAGCAGGTTGGGTTCAATCGAAGATATGCGGTAACGCGATATGCCCTTGACACCATCGAGCGCCTTGACAAGGGAAATGAACGGTTCACCGGTCGACTTTCCGAAATCGCCAATGTTGACACCGGTAATCACCACCTCCGAGCCACCTTCGGCGGCAGCTTTCTGCGCCTGCTCAACAAGCTCGGCTATCTGCGGGTTGCGGCTGCGTCCACGTGCAAAAGGAATGGTACAGTATGTACAGAAGTAGTCGCATCCATCCTGGACTTTAAGGAAATAGCGGGTGCGGTCGCCACGCGAACAAGAGTGTATGAAGTTACGCACATCCTTTGTGGGCTGCACATACCACTCGCCACAGCCAGCATTCTCAATATTCTTCACCACATAGTCCAGCACACTGCCCTTCTTGTCAATTCCAAGAACAACGCCAACGCCAGGCTCCTGTGCCAGTTTCTCGGCCGAGAGCTGTGCATAACAGCCCGTAACCACGACAAAGGCACCGGGATGCTGGCGTACAAGCTTGTGGATTGCCTGACGGCATTTCTTTTCGGCCTCTTGCGTAACGGCACAACTGTTCACAACACAAATATCAGCAACCTCTCCCCTCTTTGCAGTGCGTATGCCGGCATCCTGCAACTGCCTTTCTATTGTTGCAGTCTCGGAGAAATTGAGTTTGCAGCCAAGCGTATAATACACTGCTTTCTTATCCTTGAAAACCGTTTTGTCTATCATTGTACCTATTATGCCAAATTTTTGCGAAAATAGCACCTTTTTTCGAAATATAGAAATCGAGTGCCGAAATAATACACCTTGCCATTCCCAAGAGCCGGGAGGATGACGGTCACCGTAAAAACAAAAACGCGCCGGCTGATTACTCAACCGGCGCGTATATTGGATTAGGATTTTTACGGTTTTGAAGAAGGTTAGAGCCAAATCCTTGTCCTTGCGGACAATGGATTATTAGGCTTCTAAACTTCTTAGAGGGTCATTTACTTAACAACCTCTGTAGCTACATTGCCACCTGCGTCTGGGCCAGGAGCCGCTGCAGGAAGAACCTCAGTTGCTGCTGCAGGAACGATCTCAGTACCCTCCTCAACTACCTCAGGAAGATTCTCAGTTGCAGGAGCGTTCTCCTGTGCCATCTGACCATCCTCGCTGATTGTAACATTCTGAGTTGCTGTGTCAACGTTCTGAGCCTTCTCGTTGCCGCAAGCTACGCAAGCAAGTGCGATAGCTGCTACATAGAAAAATTTCTTCATAACTGTATAATATTTAATAATTCACCTACTCCCTTCATAGCGTTTCGGCGTCCTCTTTTCTAATTTTCCGCAAAATTACATTAAATTATTCAAATACAAACAATTTTGCACAAAAAATTACAAAATCTTTTCAAAATAACATCTTTTGAGTCACAAAACGCACATTAATCACAGTACTACCTTGTAAACCATTGTTCCATTGCCACCTTTGACTGCTACAATATAAGAACCGTGGGGCAACTGCTCGACATCAATCACAGCATTGTCACAAGCATCGGGGACCGAAGTGAAAGCCACCTTCACTCCGCCCATATTATAGAGCGACAGTGTGGTCGATGCTTCAAAATTGCCTGTGCAGACAAGTTTGCCGCCTGCCAAGTTGAAACGTACTCTGTTCTCGACAACATCTGCAATGCTGCTTTCGATATCACTTACAGGAGTGAACAACAATGAGCAGCTATACTCGCCACCCTGTGGTATAAGATACTTGTCCAATGTCACCACATTACCGCAGCTACCGTTACCGATACCTTTCTGCGCGCAATCGAAGTGGGCATATACATTACCCTTCTGGAGTTCCCAAGTGTGGTTTGCCTTCTTCAAAGCCTCATCGCTATAATGCAATACAGAGAAAGCGACATCGCCGCGTGTCTGCACCTTGACACCGTATCCCTTCTCGGGGTTGAACAACATCATATCGCGCAAGCCCTCACGGTTACCCATACTCTGTGGCTTTGGATATGGTTCAAACATATCGCTCACTGTTGTATAATAGCGTCCGAGTGTTGAACCACCACGACGGTCGACATAGTTCTCGAACGGACCGTAAGCATAATACTCGACCTGTTCAAACTCGGCAGGGAATACCAGCAACATACCAATGCGACGTGCATCCTTTGGAACCACGTTGTATGCTGCATCAACAAGCAGTGAACCATCGGCGGTTATAGTATATTCGAACACATATTTACAGAACCAGCCACTGGCATTGATGACTACATTGACCGACTTCTTGTCGGCACTCAAAGTGAATGTCGCAGACTTTGACTGGATACCGTTTTTCGCATTGTATTCACCAAGCGACTCTGTTGGTTTGTCATTCTCAACCCAACGATAGTTGTCATATTCGGGACCCTGGACAATAATGTCATTACCGCCAACAACCCAAGAATTCATTGTACCGTTATCGGCAAATGTCATCTCCATAACAGAGCTTGAAACCTTATAGCCATTTGAAATCTTTTCGAGAGTAATGGCCTCGTCTACATTTACAGCCATTGGAGCGGCATTGCGCTCGGCAAGTGTGTACTGCTCGGCAGCAATCACATAATCGGCATCAACCCAATCCTGTGCCTCGGCGTAGCAAATCTCTACATTCAGCAACAACTCAATACCGTCGGCAGCCTTTGCGCTGTATGGCAATGTAACGATGCCCTCGGCATTCGGTGCCAAAGCAGGCATCTCAACGACACCGTTCTCAACCTCGACACCATCGGCAAGCACTGCATAACGCAAATAGAAGCCATCGAGCGAGATGAAATCGTAGTTGTTCCTTATCTTCAACTGCTTTGCAGCTGCATCGAACGAGAGGAATTTGATATACTGGTAGACATACTTCACGTTGGTAAGCTCGGGACTCCAGGCACGGTCGCCGGTTACAAGTCCATTGTTCACGAAGTTGCCCTGATGAGGACCAGGATAGTCGAAACCGCTGCGGTACTTGTTCATACCGTCAACCTCAAAGTTACCATTCTTTATATCATCGGCATCATAGATTGACTGGTCGGCCCAATCCCAGATGCAGCCACCGATACCATATCTGCTGCTTTCAACCATATCCCAGTACTCCTGCAAGTTACCGACAGCATTACCCATCGCGTGAGCATACTCACACATAAAATAGGGCTGTTGTCTTGAGTTCCTGTTCGCGTGGTTGTCCACATCGGTCAAAGTAGGATACATCTCGGACCAGATGTCGGTTGGAGCAGTTCCGGCACGTGAAGCACCCTCATAGTGTATTGGGCGTGGGTCGAGCGCACGCACTGCGGCATAGGTGTGGTTGAAGTTCTTTCCTCCACCACTCTCGTTACCCAGTGACCAGAAGATGATTGAAGGGAAGTTGCGGTCGCGGTAGACCATACGCACGGTGCGGTCAATATACTGCGCCTTCCAGCTGTCCTCGTTTGTGATACCTCCCTTTTCCTTGCCGTCTTCCCAGCTCTTGTGGCACTCCAAATCGGCCTCGTCCATACAGTAAAGACCATAGTAGTCGAACATTGCGTTCATCTTTGCCTGACGTGGATAGTGACTTGTGCGCACGGTGTTCATATTTGCCTGCTTCATCATCTTCACATCTTTGAGCATTGTAGCAATATCAACAGAACGGCCTGTTACAGGGTGTGTATCCTGCAAGTTCGCTCCCTTAAAGAGTATCTTCTCACCGTTGACATACACCAAGCCGTCCTTTATTTCAATGTGACGGAAACCATATTTTGTGGAGAAGACGAACTCTTCGTTGCCGGCTGCATCCTTCTGCACCACCTCGACTGTGTAGAGAAGAGGAGTCTCGGCACTCCACAACTGCAAGCCCGAGAGGTTCTCAAAGAACAGGTTGGCATTCTTTGCAGTCTCGCCTGCCGCAAAACCGAAAAGGACATTCTTCTTCGCTACCAGACTGCCGTCGGGAGCAAGCAATGAAACCTCCACGTTCTTCTCAACGGCAACACCGTCACGGTTGTCCATCTCGACAGCAACGTTCATTGAACCGGCCTTGTATCCGTCGGCTGCAGAGAGGTTGCTTGTGATATAATGGTCGCGTACAAAAGTCTTTGGCGCAGCAAACAGGAACACATCGCGATGGATACCGCTCATATGCCACATATCCTGACCTTCGAGGTACGAAGCGTCGCTCCAACGGATTACCTGGACGCAAACGTTGTTCTTGCCCTCGCGCAAATGAGCGGTGATGTCAAACTCGGCATCGTTGTTGCCGCTCTGGGTATAACCCACATACTTGCCGTTCATCCAGATGAATGCAGCACCATATATACCGTCGAAATGCAGGAACACTCGCTTGTCGTCCCAGTTTGCAGGAAGCTCAAAATCCCTGCGATATGAAGCAACCGAATTCAGCAGGCCTTCCTTCATTTCAATGAGAGGAGGATTATTCTTGAACGGATACTCCACATTTATATATAATGGATCGCCATATCCCTCCATCTCAAGACAAGAAGGCACCTTTATTGTATTCCAGGCCGAAACATCGGCATCGTCACCCCAAAAGGCATCCTTGCCCGGGCGCTGTGCAATGGTCTCGACCCAGTTGATATTCCACATACCGTTGAGGCTCAAGAATTCGGCATTCTCAGGGTCGAGCCAAGGCTGTTCGTAGCGAGCGTCGGCCTTCATCTTTGCCACAGAAGCGTATGGCATATATGTGGCACGACCATCCTCCTTGTTCTCGCCAAAGAATGTCTCATCCTCCCACACGTTTGCCATTGGCACATCATCAGCTTCCACTGCTTCGAGTGTGAACAACGAACCGCTGCCATAGCCCGAAACCATTGAGAGGTTGCTGCCATCGGCCTTGAGACTGTGCCAAGAACCGCTTGTCTTCACCTGGATGCGATATACACCTTTTTTACCCTCCTCGGGGATGAAGCGCAGCTGCTGGTTCTCGTTGCTGTATGAAGGGTCCCAAAGCAACGGATATTTCACACCGCTCAAAGCCACGTCGATAGCCTTGCCAAAGTAAGGGCCATAGAACTGGCAATACTCGGCATTAGCCTCTGTACGACGCAACTGCCAGACGAAGTTCGCCTTGCTTTCGACATTATACTCGTCGAGATATACTCGCGCATTGTTCGCATTGTTGCCACGGGTGTTGAGGGCATAACCACTGCTCTGCTCGCGTATAATGAAATAGCGGTCAATTACAGGAAGATAGTTCACATTGTTCTGCTTTACATACTGCAGACGGAAGTGGGTGTACTCACCCGACGCACCGCTCTCCAAGAGCAGAGAACCGTCGCTCTGCACTTTAAGCACCTGCGACTGGTCGCTGTTGCAAAGCAGCTGAACAATACCGGCCGAAGCATCGACAACATTCACAAAGAACGACTGGTTGCCGGTGCAGGTAGCCTCCCACTGAAGGAGCTTGCCGGGAGTTGATGAAGACAAGGCCATATCGATAGCCTGACCATAGTTCTCGTTGTAGAGCGCAAACACAGACGCTTTTGAAGACAAAGAGACAAATGTCCACTCCTGTCCCAACGAGTTGTTGTCGACCTCGGCCACACTCAGGTAGGTGTTGTGCGCAGCCACATTACCATTGGTAACAGCCTTGCCGGTTGCCACATTCACCAGGCGGTACACACCGTCGGCCTGTGGGAACGACACTGCAAATGTCGCCGACGACACAAGCATCAATGCGACAAGAAGAAAGATTTTTTTCATTTTATTCATATTATGATTTAGTAGCAGTTTACACTTTATCTTTGCAAAGATATAAAAAAAAAGAGAGATAACAATATTTAACTTTTTAATGTTGATTGCGCGCGTATTTTAATATATAATAATTGCACATAAAGTTTTTTATGAGTAAATTTGCA
>JAEIGA010008129.1_pt1 | contig 15907 bp, 21 predicted proteins | sample 9270691 | NCBI WGS metagenome assembly JAEIGA01 (sample SAMN17057246, study PRJNA624740) | gut metagenome | biome: biome; isolation source: fecal sample | host: Bos grunniens | place: China: Xizang | collected 2019
CTTAAAAATTCCTCCGGGGGTGGAAAATCCAAATCTAATTCAGAAAATTTCTGTGAGGGCATTAGCAGCTTAAAGCCCTATACATAGTCTTTTGCTCCTTTCTAGAGGTATAAGAACTACTTAAAACTGTTAGTGTTCTCACAAAAACTATTTGAGAATTCGCTTAAAGAGGTACAAAAGATGAAAAAAGAAGTTAGTAATGATGGCAAAAGTGGTAGCAAACGAAAGCTGCCACCGCCAAAGACAATAGAAGAAGCCGAGAATCAAATGATATTCTTGGCAATGGACCTGGCAAGAAAGCAACTTGAGAACGGAACAGCTTCTGCTCAAGTGATTACACACTACTTAAAGCTTGGTTCTTCAAAAGAAAGGCTCGATCAGCAGAACATTTCACAAGACATCAAACTTAAAGAAGCAAAAACCAATGCGATTCAATCCTCAGAGTCAGCAGAGGAACTATTTTCTAATGCAATCTCTGCAATGTCAATCTATAGTGGAGAAGACGAGGAAGAAGATGAGTAAAAGTTATAGCGAGTTGATGTCACTTCGAACCTTTAAAGAACGTTTCGAGTATCTTAACCTTTCAGGTCAAGCCTTCGAAGAGACTTTTGGTGCTTATCGATATTTGAACCAGAATTTTTACAGAAGTCCTGAATGGAGAAGATTCAGACGAGACATAATCATAAGAGATGAAGGATGTGACCTTGGTATTCCGGACAGACCGATCTATGGAAAAGTCCTAATCCATCACATCAATCCAATTACAAAGTACGATATTTTACATTCAGAATATCTTGTAATGGATCCGGAGAATGTAATCTGTGTTTCACATATTACACACGAAGCAATTCACTATGGCGACTTTGATTTGATACCGAAAGACTACTCGCCAAGGAAAGCAAACGATACAATACCGTGGAGGTAATCATGAGCGACTACTTAATAATTAATGGCGAAAGTTTAGAGGTCGAAAAGAAGTTCGACAAATGTGTAGTAGAAGGATTCGGAAGCACAACTGAAGATATTTCCTCTATTATTGTTCCGGTCGAAGGACAAGGTCCTGGCCCAAGCATTACTATCATTCCACTTTCAGTTACCGAAAACGGAACTTACGAAGAATCTGGTAAAGCATATTCTCCAGTAACAGTAAATGTTCCAGGCATTGACCCACAAACAATTTGGCGAGGGAGTGTGTCTCAGTATGATGAACTATCTACAATTGATAACACCAGAGTTTATGTTATTACAAACACAACAAATTGCCCTTACATGAAGCTCGGGTCGGTTTCCGTTACCCCTCCTTCCGAACCAGGGTACGAAGCAGTAATACGAGACTATACATCGCCGTCAAATGGTTCATTTTCTGATTATATGATTCCAATAGCTCAGATTAACAAATACTCCACAAAAGGATGGCAACTTGAGTTTAATGTAAATGCCACAAACAGAGAACGCGATAATGTTATTTGCGGAACTGGATCAGGTAATAGAGGTTTACGAGAGGTATACATAAAGCAAGACGGAACTTTCTGGTTATATGATGAAAACTTTGGAGACCATCAGGTATATTCTGGAAGTATTACGAATAAAGATGTAATAATAAGACGAGCAATTGGCTCTGGAAGTTTTGAAGTAATTGTTGACGGAACGACTGTATATACAGGAACCATATCGAATTATTCAAATGACTACACATTGGCTGTTGGAAACTATAATTCAAATTACAACTTCACCGGGACAATAAATTACTTAAAATTCAAATGGCTAGAATAAATGAAAAAGGAGTGAGTTAGATGCTATCCAATACGGCAACTCCTAAGTATTATGGCGAATTCAGGGACAGAGTGCTACGAGGCGAAATCCCGGTAAATTACGAAATTTCATTGGAGATGAACCGTATTGATGAGCTTATAGCAAACCCAGGAGTTTACTATGATGATAAGGCCATCGATGGATACATAGCATTCTGCGAGAACGAACTGACCCTAACTGATGGATCAGATCTTAAGCTCCTTGATAGCTTTAAACTATGGGCCGAACAACTACTCTCTTGGTTCTACTTCGAGGAGTATAAAACATACAACCCGGCAACCAAGAGAATGGAAATTAGACGTAAGAAGAAACGCCTAATCAACAAACAATATTTAGAAGTAGCAAGAGCAAATGCAAAGTCACTATACATAGCAACCATACAAGCCTACTTTCTGGTTGTCGACAGGTCAACCACTTATCAAGTAACAACTGCACCGACAATTAGACAAGCTGACGAAGTTTTATCTCCAATTAAGACTGCTATCACGCGTGCCAGGGGCCCTTTATTTAAGTTTATGACTTATGGGTCAATTCAAAATACAACTGGTAGCAAGAAAGACAGGATTAAACTCGCATCGACAAAGAAGGGAATTGAGAACTTTATTACCAACTCGCTTCTTGAGATAAGACCTTTTAGAATTGACAAGGTTCAGGGTCTTAGATCGAAAGTAAACTCGGTTGATGAGTGGCTTTCTTGCGACATTAAGGAAAACATTATAGGTGCTCTTGAACAGGGAGCATCAAAGATAGATGATTATGTAATCATCGCAGCAAGTTCCGAAGGAACGATCCGAAATTCCACTGGTGATACAATCAAAATGGAACTTTTGGACGTTCTTAAAGGAAAGTACCATGACATACACACTTCTATATTTTTATATAGACTTGACAACGTCAAAGAAGTTGCCAATCCTGAGATGTGGATTAAGGCTAATCCAAACATAGGGGTGACTGTATCATATGAGACCCTTGAACGAGAAGTGGAGAGGGCCGAACACGTACCATCGGCAAGGAATGATATCTTAGCAAAACGATTCGGCATTCCTACTGAAGGTTACACTTATTTCTTCACTTATGAGGAAACCTTCGTTCATAGAAAGAGGAAATTCTGGCAGATGCAATGTTCGCTTGGTGCAGACCTTTCACAAGGCGACGACTTCTGTGCATTCACCTTCCTATTTCCGCTTAGAGACGGAACCTTCGGAGTGAAGACAAGAAGCTATATTACCCAAAGAACTTTTGATAATCTTCAGCCATCAGCAAGAAACAAATACAGAGAGTTCCTTGAAGAAGAAAGCTTGGTCATCTTCGAAGGGTCTGTACTTAACATGATGGATGTCTATGACGACTTGGTGACGTTTATAGACATGAAGCAGTATGAGGTTGTGTCTTTCGGATACGATCCGTATAATGCTCGTGAGTTTGTCGAAAGATGGGCCAGGGAGAATGGCGATTACGGAATTGTTAAAGTCATTCAAGGTGTTAAGACCGAATCGGTTCCGCTTGGTGAGCTTAAGATCCTCGCGGAAGATCGTGCCTTACTCTTTGACGAGTCTTTAATGAGCTATGCTATGGGAAATTGTATAGTTCTCGAAGACACGAATGGTAATAGAAAGCTTCTTAAGAAAAGACATGAGGAAAAGATTGATAACGTTGCAGCTCTTATGGATGCATACATAGCGTTCAAGACTTGCATCGAAGAATTTGAGTAAGGAGTAGAACATGGCTACAGGAGAAAGTATACTGTCAACTATCAGGCAGATGGTTGGCGGCGAAGAGAACGCAACATATTTCGATACAGACCTTAAGGTTCACATCAATGCCGCTTTGTTTCGCCTTTACCAGCTTGGAGTTGGATCTGCTCCTTATGAAGTAACAGACGAAACAAACACGTGGGATGATTTTCTTGGAGAAGATTACGGAAAGATTAGTCTAATAAAGCAGTATATATATTACTTTGTTAGAAACGCATTTGATCCTCCTCAGACCTCTTTTGTGTTATCAAGCATTAACGATAAGATTAAAGAACTTGAGTGGGAGATCAACATTGAAGTTGACCCGAAGCTAGAAGGAGGAGAAGATGAAACGTGATATTTCTGTAATTAAAGGAAACACCATTGCTTTCACTATGAGTTTCTCAGATCTCGAAGATACACTCACCGGTGCATATTTTAGTGCTAAAGATAGAATAGACGACACCGAGTACGCATTTCAAGTGACTCTAGGAAATGGCATAAGTCAGATAGACGATACGGATAAATATTTGATAAACGTTCCGCCAAGCATGACTAAAGATCTTGATGTCGGAGCATATTACTACGATTTGACAGTAGTAATAGGAAGTAATGTCTATACTCTTCTTTATGGGATATTAAATGTTAATCCAGGTGTTACCGATGTACCGACAGTTTAACCCGAATCCAGCAGGAAAGTACGTAGACGATTGCGTTATAAGAGCACTATGCTACGCTCTAAAAGAAAGCTGGGATCGTATATTTATTGAACTAAGCATGCAAGCCTTTATTGCAAAAGACTTACCAAATGCAAATTCGGTTTGGGGTACTGTTCTCTACAACAAGGGCTTCCGACAGCATTTAATCTACGATATTTGCCCAGATTGCTTTACAATAAAAGACTTCTGTGCAAGGCACCCGAGAGGATTATATGTCCTAGCAACTGGCAGTCATGTTGTGGCCATGGAAGATGGCGTATACTATGATGCAGTTGACTCGGGCAATCTAAACCCTATATTTTATTGGAAGAAGGACTAAACAATGGCATTTTACAATAATAACCCGTATAATCCATATAACTCCTCCCAAAGTTGGACACAAAATTACCCTATGCAACAGCAGTATCAACCCCCACAGGCAATGAACAATATAGTAATTAATGTTCAGGGGATTGATGCTGCTAAGGCATATCCTTTATTGCCCAACACAAGAGGATATTTTTTCGATACAGAGAAAGATTTTCTCTACATTAAAGAAATTGGTTTGGATGGTCTTCAAACTAAGCCTGTCAAGGTAATAAAGTGTGAGGAAGTGACCGAAGCTGACCTTACTGAAAAGAAAGAACAGCCTCAGTATATTACAAAAGATATGCTTGAAGATTTCCTTGCTACATACTTAGATGAACACCAGTACAAACCATACATACCTAAAAAGAAGAACCCTTCTTGATATCTTGTTGGGGGGGGTAGAAAGGAATCACGATGTACTCTTATAACCCTTACTACGAACGATATTTGGCCCATTACGGAGTTTTAGGCATGAAATGGGGTGTTAGAAGATATCAGAATAAAGATGGAAGCCTTACTCCTAAAGGTAAAGAGAGACAGAAGAAACTTCAGAAAAAACTCGATGCTGCGATGGCAAATGGTTCCGACAATGCCATGTTTTTTAATAAAGATCAGAAAAAAATATTTAAAAAGATTAATAAGAGCAGCTCTGGAACATTTGCTACTCTTATGCAATATGATGATATTTTACAAAAATACAAGCACACCGTAATAACAAAAGACGAAAAGAATAAAATAGAATCAAAAATTAAAAAACAAAACGATGAGTATAAAGAAAAACTTTTAAAAGAATTAAAAAATAATGGGTTTTCCATTGATGGTTCATACTCAACCGAATACAGCACAACTTATTCTAAAAAGTTACCAAAAAATTGCATTCTAGAAATAGATATAGACAAAAAAAATGGCCCATACGACTCAATTCATCAAAGATCTACTAGTCCTGGCGACATGGCAAATAATGTAATTAAAACTGCTAAAAATGTAGAAAAGAATTTCTCCAGTATAAATAAAACAGCTGCTGAATATGCGATGAAAGGCTACTCGTCCCTTTCCAAGGAATGGCTAAGCGATACTCGGTTTGAGTCAATGAATGAAAAACAACTTTCAAAATACTTAGAAAAACAGGGACCAAATAGCATAAGTATTGATCATGACGGTAATGGAGGAACCATCTGGTACCAAGACGGTAAAAAGAATGATATGGATTTCTTTGGTGATCATTCATTTACTGTTGAATTCGGCGTTGACAAAAATGGCAAAATAAAATACAGTTACACGTCAATGGAAGGCTAAAATGAAAGCAATAAACTTAAGCTACACAGCTAATCACAATGATACTACTAAAGCTCTCACTAAGATGAAGGGCAAAAATTGGGTTAAGATTCTTGATAAGTTTGGACAGGAAGGTGTTCAAGCTCTTATGGAAGCAACCCCAATTGATACCGGATTAACTGCTCTTTCTTGGAGGTACGTTATAGATATGCCGGAGCCAGGAAAGATCCGGTTAACTTTTGTTAACGACAACGTCGTTGATGAATGGGCTAACGTAGCTATTCTTCTCCAGTACGGGCATGTTACCGGAACTGGAGGATGGGTTGAAGGTAGGGATTACATAAACCCTGCGATTCAACCGATCTTCGACCGAATAGCTGCTCAAGCTTGGAAAGAAATAGAAAATTCAAAATAGGATTAAACAAGGAGCAAAAGACATGAATAATCAGAACCCTCAGGGAATGGTTATAAATTTAATTAATGGGCTGCACAATTCAGGAAAGATTTCGAACAATCAATACGACGAAATCATGAAAAACCAGAATAATCCTCAAGAGATTGTTTCGGTTCTTTTAAAAGCTGGCATTGTTACCGACCAACAAGTTAGTACTGCCAGAGAAAGGGCAGGAACGTTCTTTGGGATTAAATAATATCTAAGGAGGACATGTATTATGTCTTTATTTTCTAATGGCGGAATGAGCCCTGCCGACATTGCAGCCGTAACAGGTAATTGCAACAATGGTTTTGGTAATGGAGATGGATGGTGGGTAATTATACTTCTTCTCCTCGCTGGAAACGGTTGGGGCAATGGCTTTGGTAACGGATTTGGAGGTTATGGCAACATGATGCTTGGATATGACTTCCCTTGGCTTCTTCAGGGGCAGAACAACATCAATGCCAACACCAACAATGGTTTCAGAGACCAGATGATTAACGACGGAATCAGTTCCATCAGAGGCGACATCAACACGCTTTCAAGTCAGCTTTGCAATTGCGGAAATGACATTCAGATGGGCCTTACAAATGGATTCTTTGGCGTTGAACAGGGGGCAAACACAAGACAGATAGCCAACATGAACCAGGCATTTGCAGCTCAGACTGCTATGAATCAAGGGTTCAACAACGTTCAGGCTCAGCTGTCAGGCCTTGGCTCTGACCTTGCAAGAGAAGCTTGCGCAACTAGAACTAATGATACTCAGAATTCACAGGCTATTCTAAATGCAATCAATAGCGGTGTTCAGAGCATCAAGGATCAGATGTGCAACGATAAGATTGATGCTAAGAATGAGAAGATTAATGAACTTCAGAATCGTCTCAACATTGCTGAGCAGAACAATCTCATTCAGGCTGGCTTCTCTAACGAAGTAGACCAGTTGTACAATAGGCTCAATAATTGTCCAGTTCCTACAACTCCAGTTTATGGACGTACTCCTATCTTTACTTGCAATTCTAACCCAAATGGTTGTGGATGCTGTAACGTCTAAGGAGGGATAGACATGGCAGAGTATATATACACGCCGATTCAAAATGTGGGCTATCGGGATACTGTATTATTTGAAGGTTCTTGCCCTTGTAACCGCGGTGCGGTTATACATCAGGATGGAACCGGATTATTTACTCTTAGAGGTCCTTCCTGTCCTAATCAGAGCGGCGCTCGCTATCAGATGACGTTTGTAGGTAATATCGCAGTTCCGACAGGAGGAACAGTTGGCGAGATCTCAGTCGCGATAGTAAGAGATGGAGCGATACTTGGTCAGAGTTTGGCCGCGTCAACTCCTGCTGCAGTAGAAGAGTTTAATAATGTTACATCTACTACCTACGTAACCGTTCCTAAAGGATGCTGTTGGACATTCTCGGTTCAGAACACGAGCGATACCGCAGAAGCAATAGAAGTTAGGAATGCCAATTTAGTAATTACAAGAATCGCATAGGAGGTTTCGATAAATGTCACATAATGCAAAAAGAGTTGTCGAGATGCTCGATAACGAACTTGGAAGAATCCTTGAGAAAGGCGACATTTCCCCTCAGGATCTTGAGATGCTCAAGAATGTTTCCAAGTCCATGTACAATCTTAAAGTGTATTGTGCAATGGAAGAAGGCGAAGGAGGTCAGTATTATGACGATTACTCCGGAGCCAGAGATTCTCGTGGAAGGTACTCGGGTAATAACTATTCCGGAAATTATGGAAGCGGCAATTACTCTGGTGCTCAGTATCGTGAAAGCAGACCCCATTACAGCAGAGGAATGGATGACGATAAACGCATGTGGCTTGAGTCCATGATGAGATCCGCATCAACTGAAGCAGAGCGTGAAGTATTCCGTAAGAAACTTATGGAAATGGATTCCATGCGTTAAAATCAAAATGGGAGTCTTCTTATAAACAAAACCTGCCCTCTCTTTGTCTCCTTAGTGGGGGCAGGTAAATACTAAATAGGAAAGAGGTAGAAAGATGTATTCTTATAACCCTTACTACGAAAGATATTTGGCCCATTACGGAGTTTTAGGTATGCATTGGGGTATAAGAAGATATCAACCTTATACTCACGGTCAGAAAGGAATTTTCAAAGGGCTTAAAAAGAAGAAAAGGGCCGATATTAAGTCACTTAAGAAAGATCTTAGAGCTTATAAAGAAGCTGGCGACGAACTCGCTGTTGCTGCAACTAAGAAAGCAATTAAGGGAGTAAAGAAACAATACAGAGAAGACAAAAGAAGTGTTACCGAGGAATTTGACAAGGAGAACCTCGAAACATATAAAAATAAAATTGCGACCGAAGGATCTTTCGAAGACGTTAAGAAGTGGAAAAATAAATTATCAGCAGAACAGCTCGCAACTGCAACTGCAAGATTATCTACTCAACAAGCGTTTGACGACTTTGAGAATAAAAAATCTTGGGAAAAAATTGATGCTTTTAGTAAAAAAGTTAACACAATAGCAAATGCTGGTGCTGCTGGAATAAATCTTCTGGATCAGGTAAATACCCTTCGTAATATGTATGGAAGTGATAGCAATGTCAGAAAACTTTCTAGGGAAGCAACCGCGGAAGGTGCACTTAAACGTCAAAAATTAATGAGCGAATTACCAGTATCAGATTTGATAAGTAAAAATCTTGCTAGTAAGAAAGATATTGAGAAACTTAACGCTTATCAGAAACATAAGAGAGATCTTGAAGACGAAAAAGCAAGAGCAATCAATAGACAATCAAATGCAATTGCAGATCAGCAAGAATTTAAAGCTGACCAAGAAAAGTATAAATCTTTTAAAGAAGGAATTGATTGGCTTAATAAGAAAGATGAACGAAGTAATTCTTTGTCTGGAGTAAGCAGTAAAGAATCCGATTCTGGTTCAGGATCTGATAAAGGTGTTAAAGGAATTAAAGAAACTTCAACGTCGGATTTCAGAAAGACTTTATCAGAAAGATTGTCTTCAGGACGAGGAACTGGAACAAAGGAAGCATTAGATGCTTACGATAGAGCGTTAAAAGCCGGAAAGAGTGAAGCTTGGGCACAAGCACAAGCCAATAAATCATACTATCAGAATGCAAAAGCCGATTACGGAGCAATACCGGTTTCTCTTGCTAGAGAAGGAAATTATGAAAAGATAATAGATCATATCTTGACAAATCCTTCAAAATACACTGGAACACGATCAATGAAAGAAGCTGCAGAGTATGCGACAAGAACCAATTTTAAACTATCAAAAACTCCAAATACTTATGCCGGAGCGTCGATTACTCTTAAAAACGGCGAAAATTGGAAATGGGATGTTTCTAAAAACAAGTACGTAAAAGCATAGGAGGATATTTGACATGAGATTTGCAGATAGACTCCAACATGCATGGAATGCTTTTAAAGGCGAAACCGAGCTTAAGAATACGTATAAAGACGTAGGTGCGTCCTATAATTACCGTGTGGATCGTTCAAGGCTGTCCTTTGGTAATGATAAGTCATTTCTTAATGCTCTCCTTACAAGAATCTCAATAGATGCCGCAGCAGTTAATGTTGAACACGTGCGAGTCGACGAGAACGAGAATTACCTCGAAACAATAAAGTCAAGCTTTAACAACGCACTAAATGTCGAGGCCAACATCGACCAGACAGGTAGAGCCTTCATACAAGATATTGTAATGTCAATGCTTGACGAAGGAGTAATTGCTGTTGTTCCCACAGATACAACTCTTAATCCTAAAGTAACTGGTTCCTATGATATTTTGGAAATGAGAGTTGCGAAGATACTTCAGTGGTTCCCAGAGTTTGTTCAGGTGAGAGTTTATAATGAGAAAGAAGGAAAGAAGGAAGACATAATTCTTCCTAAAAAGATGGTTGCGATCGTCGAGAATCCTTTATATTCTGTAATGAATTCTCCAAATTCCACTCTCAAACGACTTGTTGCGGTTCTTAACAAACTTGATGTTGTAAATGACCAGAATGCTTCTGGAAAACTTGATCTTATTATTCAGTTTCCTTATAGTGTCAACACAGTAAGACGTAAGAATCAGGCAGAAGCAAGAAGAAAAGACATTGAGAAACAGCTTGCAGAGTCTAAGTATGGAATAGCGTATGCGGATGGAACGGAAAGAATTACTCAGCTTAATAGATCTGTAGAGAACAATCTTCTTGCACAGGTTGAGTACTTTACAAAGCTCCTCTATTCTCAGCTCGGTCTTTCCGAGAATGTTTTCAACGGAACAGCAACTGAGGAAGAGATGCTTAACTACTATGAGCGTACAATAAAGCCAATCCTCTGTGCAGTAACAGAGGAAATGACTAGAAAGTTCCTTACGAAGACTGCAAGAACACAAGGACAGACTGTATGGTTTGCTAGAGAACCGTTTAAGCTGATTTCGGCTAAAGATATGGCTGAAATAGCAGACACGTTCATAAGAAACGAGATTCTTACAAAGAATGAAGTAAGAGCAATAATCGGTTATAAGCCTTCGGATGATCCTAGAGCAGATGAACTCCAGAACCCGAACATGTATCCCGACGAACAAGATCAGATGATCGATGACGCCGAGATGATTCAAAATGGGGGTGGAGGTCTAAGTGATGAGGAGTATAACGATTTAAGCGCTCAGATAGATTCACTATCAGCGTATAACGATGTACTAGACAATTTCGAAAAACAGCTTGGCCATAGTGAATTTATGACCGACACCGTTTACGACAAGCTAGTACACAATTTGATGATAGACTTTGATGAGGTTGATGAAACCAAATTCAATGATTATCTAATACACTATGCATCTCCGTACTACGATCCAGTGTACGCTCATGAATACTATGAGAAACATAAGAAACTTAAGGGTCGTAACACACTTTCTGAGAAGGGAAGAGAAGTTGCAGACTATGTAACAAAACAACTTAATGCAGAAAGAGATGCTAAGATTAATACTAGTAAAACAAATACTAGTAACAAATTAACAGAGGCTCAAACGTCTAGACAAAATGCAATAACTTCTAGTTCAAACACTATGACTAAGAACATTGAAGCTAAGAAAGCTGCTACACAAAGTGCGATCGATAACCATAAACAACAAATGGCTAATCAGATCGAACAGTTGCAGAATGACCTTGCTGAATGGGGTTATAGCGGAAAAGCTGGAAAAGCGAAAGAGATTAGAAACAAGATTGCTAGACTAAGAGAGCAAAATCTAAACGCTCAAGCTCAACTTAAGATGGACTTGAGTACTTATAGTGGTCAGGAACGAACTGAACACTCAAACAGAAGTGCTAGAGCAACTAGTGAGTACCAAACTAGTGCCAACACTATAAAAACCGCCGGTTCAACTGAAATCAGCAAGATTAAAGAGGACTATGAGAATCGACTTGCTGACGAAATGGGTCGTATAATGGCAGAGTATCCGGCTGAAGAAAAGACCAAATCTTCTGGATCATCTGGAGTAAATCCAATAATAGCGGAGTACAAACAGAGAAGAAAAGAAGCAAAGGCCAAAAAGAAATCATAAGGAGGAAAAATCAAAATGGGACATACTGGCTATGATTTTAGTGGTTATGCTACTCGTTTTGATCTTAAATGTTCCGATGGTAGAATTATCCGTCATGGCGCATTTAAGGACCAAGATGGTGCAAAAATCCCTCTTGTATGGAATCATCAGCATAATGATCCGGAAAATGTACTCGGATACGGATACTTGGAACACCGAGATGACGGCGAGTATATTTACGGATATTTTAATGATTCTGAACGTGCCTCAACAGTAAAAGAAATACTTAAGCACGGCGACATCGAGGGTCTGTCCATTTGGGCTAATAAGCTCAAAGAACAGAATGGAAACGTCTTTCACGGCATAATAAGAGAAGTAAGTCTCGTTCTTGCTGGAGCTAATCCCGGAGCAACGATCGATACTGTTCTTGCACATAGTGAAGATGGCGATTCCGATGAACTTTTCGTCTACAACTACGATCCTAGTAGCTTTACTATTGGTTGCGACGAAAATCTTGAGCATTCCGATACTAAAAAAGAAGAGGAAGTTCAGGAAGAAACGATAGAACATTCTGACAAAGATGGAGGATCAGAAATGGCAAAAGAAAAGACTGTTGAGGATGTACTCAACGAACTTAACGAAGAGCAGCAGAGTGTTGTTGCATTTTTACTTGACCAGGCTGCAGGCGCAGCTAAAAATTCTAAGGAGGACACCGAAGTGAAACACAATGTATTTGAGCCTGACGAGAACGTTATCGCTCACAGCGCAATCGATTTCGATGCAGTTAAGAAGGACGCTAAGCAGCTTGGAAGCTTCAAGGATGCTTTCCTTGCTCATGCAGACGATGAGGACGTTGATCCTTACTCACCCGTTACCTACGGAATCGAGCACCTTGATTATCTCTTCCCTGAAGCAAAGGAGCTTAACACTCCTCCGGATTTCATCAAGAGAGACACCGATTGGGTCGCAAAGGTAATGAACGGAGTTAAGAAATCTCCTTTCTCAAGGGTAAAGACCACACACGCTGACATTACAGCAGACGAAGCTAGAGCTAAAGGTTACATGAGAACTAACCAGAAAAAGGAAGAGTTCTTCACCTTGCTCAAGAGAACAACTGATCCGCAGACCATCTACAAGAAACAGAAGATGGATAGAGATGACATCATCGACATCACAAGCTTTGATGTTGTTGCCTGGATCAAGGGAGAAATGAGGCTCATGCTCGACGAGGAAATTGCTCGTGCAATCCTTATCGGTGACGGTCGTCTTACATCCGATGACGACAAGATCTTCGAGAATCATATTCGTCCTATATCAACAGATGCAGACCTTTACACAATCAAGCAGAAGGTTTCTGTTGCTAACAACGCTGATGAGTCTGTTGTTGCTAAGGCATTCATCAGACAGGCGATCAAAGCTCGTAAGAACTACAAGGGATCTGGAAACCCCATTCTCTTCACTACAACTGACATGCTCACCGATATGCTTCTTCTTGAAGACGGTATGGGAAGACCTCTGTACGATACAGAAGCTAAACTTGCAACTGCACTTCGTGTATCTTCAATTGTTGAGGTTGAGGTTATGGAAGGAGCTCAGGTTCCGATCACTGTAGAGGAAGGTGGGGTTTCTACAACCACTACATATCCTCTTATGGGTCTTATTGTAAATCTCAAGGATTACAATGTAGGTGCTGATAAGGGCGGAGCAATCGCAATGTTCGACGATTTCGATATCGATGTCAACCAGTTCAAGTACTTGATCGAGACCAGATGCTCTGGTGCACTCATCAAGCCTCATTCAGCAATTGCAATGCTTCTTGATCGTGCAAACCCTTAATTTCCTTATCCTATAAACCTATAACTACTAATAAAGATTTATTCGGAAAACATGCAAGTGACCTCCAGTCTGACATAGTGTTCGGCGACGACGATGATATTTCTGGTACTCTTCTCTACGTAGATGATTACACAGGATTTTCTGGCGACCCTGAACTTCAGACTGGAAACTTCCTTGCACTTAAATTCGAATGCCCTGGAATTAGTGGAGCACAGATCGTAGTCAAGCTTACAAATCCCGTTACTCTTGACTCCGATGGTTGTATTGTGCTTAGGATTAGAGATAAGGATACTCAGACCATAACGGTAACGGCTTCTAAGGAAGGTTATGAGTCTATAACTAAGGTATTCACACTTACAGGTCTTACCTGCAATCAATCTTAAATGATATTTTGGAGGGTGCGATGAGTAAATACTACGGCGCAATTGGTTTTTCAGAATTTGTTGAAAAATCTCCAGGTGTTTTTATACCGCAAATAACTGAAAAGAATTACAGAGGCGACGTTACGCGTAACACATTTAAGTATCAGGCTCCAACCGATCAGGTGAACGACAACGTTAACATAAGTAATGATTTTTCAATAATTGCGGACCAATATGCTTTTTCAAACCTTTCCAGAATTAAGTATGTCACTTATATGGGTGCTAAATGGAAGATCAACAATGTTGAAGTAAAATTTCCAAGGCTTATACTACACGTAAGTGATATTTATAACGGAGAGGAGGTTGAAGAAGACAATGGCTAGCAGACTTAATCTGCAGGATAAGCTCGAAGAGGTGCTTGGAAGTAAACAAGTCTATTTTCAACCTCCCGAATCCTTAAAACTTAAGTATCCATGTATTGTTTACTCTAGAAGTAAGATATTTTCTAGGAAAGCTGATGATGTGGTCTATCATAAGATGAATCGCTATACTGTTACTCTTATATTTAAAGACCCGGACAGCGAAATTCCAGATGCAATTATGGATAGCTTTCAACTAATAACTCACGATAGGCAATTCATGTCTAATAACCTTATTCATGACGTCTATACACTATATTTTTAATGGAGGAATAAACCATGTCTAGAATAGTTTGGGACGACCCTAAAGATCGTCTTTACGAAACTGGTATACGTAATGTTGTTCTGTATGTTCAGGACGAAAACGCAGAGTATCCGGCGGGTGTAGCTTGGAATGGTGTATCATCACTTTCTGAGTCTCCTTCTGGCGCTGACGAGACAAAGATCTGGGCTGACGATATGAAGTATCTTTCTATCCGTGCTGCAGAAGAACTCGGTGCAACACTCGAGTGCTTTACATATCCTGACGAGTTCATGGAATGTGATGGTTCACGCGCAATGCTTCCTGGTGTATATGTAGGACAGCAGGTAAGAAAGCCTTTCGGTCTTTGCTACAGAACAACTCTCGGCAATGATATTAAAGATAACGATTACAGCTATAAGCTGCATCTCCTGTACAACGCTACAGCATCGCCTTCCGAGAGAGGTTACCAGACAATCAATGATAGCCCTGAGACAATAACATTCTCGTATGAGCTTAGCACAACTCCGATTAATATGCCTAACGGGCTTAAGGCTTCTGCCCTCATCACAATCGATGCTAGTAAGTTTACTACAGAGCAGCAGCTTGCAAACCTTGCAGCTCTCGAAGCAGTTCTGTATGGTTCTGACGGAACAACAAGCTATGTTGCAACCGAAGACCTTACTCCTCAGGCCGGAAAGACCTATTACACAAGAAGCGGTTCTGCTGAGCCCTATACTTACACCGAATTTACCGGTAGTGAGTTTGCTCAGGGAACTACTTATTATGAGAAGGTTACTACTGGTGCTACTACAGCGAGACTTCCTCTTCCTGCAGAAGTTTACCAGATTCTTTCAGCTACAGGCTAACTCACTTTTTTCATTTTTATTTTCTTCTAATAGGGAACGGGGGCTTATGCCTCCATCCCTTATTAGGAGCACACAGTAAAGGAGCAAAAAATTATGTATAAGAAGACTTTAACCTACACAGATTACAATGGAGAATCCAGAACCGAAGATTTCTACTTCAACCTTAATAAAGCAGAAATTATCGATATGCAGCTTTCAATTAATGGCGGTTTTGATGGATACATCAAGAAAATTACTGCTGAGAAAGACACTGCAAAACTCATCAAACTTTTTAAAGACTTGATCTTAAGATCGTATGGCGAGAAATCTCTTGACGGTAAGAGATTTGTAAAAGATATGGAAAAGACC
>JAEIGA010008130.1_pt1 | contig 15906 bp, 14 predicted proteins | sample 9270691 | NCBI WGS metagenome assembly JAEIGA01 (sample SAMN17057246, study PRJNA624740) | gut metagenome | biome: biome; isolation source: fecal sample | host: Bos grunniens | place: China: Xizang | collected 2019
ATGAGGTTCCGATGAAGTTCCTATGAAGTCCCTATGCAGACAGGTGGCAGGTAAGGGGCAAGCAAGGGGGGAATAACTGGGAATTATCGTCAAGTATTAGCGCGGAGTAACGCCTGTGCCGGGGTTGTTAACTAGCGTTAACTTGCCGTCAACTAGCTGAATGCCTTCGTAAGGGTCATTGGCAAGCAGTACATGACCATCTAAGTCGGCATAATCCACTAGCGGACTGAGCGTTGTAGCTGCAGAGATACCCGCACTAGTCTCCGTCATACAACCAATCATCACCTGCATACCCAGCTCACGCGCCAATGTAATCATCTTACGCGCCTCTGCCACGCCGCCACACTTCATCAGTTTGATGTTAATGCCGTCGTAGTAGGGTTGCAGCCCCGCTACATCGGCATAAGTTTGGCATGCCTCGTCGGCAATGATAGGCAGTTCCGCCTGCTGGCAAAGCCAAGCATGCTCCTCATGCATGTGCTTGGGCATAGGTTGCTCAATCAGCACCACACCTTGATCCGTTAGCCACTGGCACATCTTCAGTGCATGTTCCTTAGTAGGCCAACCTTGGTTGGCGTCCACATAGATCGGTTTGTTGCTAATGCTGCGGATAAGGTTGATCATACGCTTGTCTTCTGCCTCCTCGCGGCCGAGCTTGACCTTAAGAATCTTTGCCCAATCAGCTTCGTGCACCTTGAGCAATACAATCGAGTCGTTGGCATCGTAGCCAATCGTATAACTAGTACAAGGGGTAGCATGTGGATCGATGTTCCACATCTGCCATATGGGCTGCCCATGGAGCTTGCCATAAAGGTCGTGTAGGGCAATATCGATGCTCGCCTTCGCCGCATGATTGCCTGACGCTAAAGTGTTGACTACCTGCATGATGCTATCTACATTTAGTGGCTCGCTGCAACCATTGATGATAGGTTGAGCCAACTTTAGAAAAGCACAGACAGATTCCTGTGTCTCCTTGAGATAAGGCGGCAGAGCGGCCTCGCCGTATCCCGTCTGCTCGCCCAATGTGATTCTAGTGAGTACGATGGGGGTTGTGGTGCGCGTGTTGGTGGAGATGCCAAAAGCGTGGCGCAACTCGCCAGTAAAAGGTTCGTAGGTCAGTTGGGCAGTCTTGTCACACGACTGGAACAGCAAAGCCAGTGCAATGATTGGGAAGAGGTGGTGTTTCATATAATTTGTTTGATGAACGCCCTGCGGGCTACTGTTTAGTATTTAGAGATAGGCAGCAGAACTGCATAGTAAGGGGGGAGTGGAAGTTTAAGATGCGGGTGGCTCTATTGGCCAAAATACGCCTTATAAATAGCGTTGGCCAATGCTTCGACGACATCTTTCTCGGGATTGAATACATACCCATTGGTGATGGCTACGATACCCCAACCATCCGCGGGGCTCCACATCATGATGCTGCGCAATCCATAGGCATCGCCAGTATGTCCCACAGGGTAGTTTCCGGGTGTGTTGTAGTGAGGATCATCTAGGAAGTTCACAAACTCCATGAGACATAATCCATATTGGTCTTCGTAGTAGTCGTCCGTAAGCTTGATCCATACGGGTGTCTGCATGGTTTTGGCACTCTCCTCGGAGATGATACGCACGCCGTTGAGCTGGCCATAGTTCATGTGCATCATCATGTAGGTGGCTAAGTCGTGCGCAGATATCTTTACGCCGCCAGTAGGCGAGAAGATAGGTGCAGAGTAGCCCATGATATAATCATCAAGTCGGTGTGCTACGCTGCCGTAGGCCTTTGACTCAATGTATTGTCCGTTGCTATAATGGTATATAGAAGCACGTCTTGTGCTATCAAGCTCATCGTTGTTGTGACCAGCATGCAATCCAAGTGGTGTTATCACATGATCCTTTACATAGCGGTCGAAACGCTCGCCAGACACTTTCTCCAAGATAGCGCCTGCGAAGTTGAGACCCAGATTAGAGTAGTTGTAGCCAGTTCCTGGGGCATAGTCGTAATAGGTAGCGCGGCAGTCGCCATTCACAGCAGGATTGATATGGTCGAGCGTGGAATAATTCTCTGGATCGCGGAAGCTGGCAGTATGCGAAAGTACCATGCGCAATGTGATAGGCACCTCTGGGTGGTGTGGGTTGCGTACTTGGAATCCAATGAGTTCGCTCACATCATCATCGAGCGAGATGACACCTTCCTCCACAAGTTGCATGAGGGATGTAGCAGTGAAGGACTTGGAGATGGATGCGATACGCATGAAGTGATTGGTAGTCAAAGGCGTTTGACTGTCGAGGTTAGCATAGCCAAAGGCTTTTTCATAAACTATCTGCCCATCTTGGACAACGACAGCAGCGACACCTACGGCTTGGTAGTCGTTCATCACTTGCTGAATAGCTTGGTCGATGCGTTTTTCCGAGTTGGGAGTGCAACTCATCAACAGCAACATCATGGCTGTTAAAGGCGTAAAAATAAGATTGTTTCTCATAATATCAGTAAATCATATAACCTGCGATACCCGCAAGAATAATCAAGGTAATCGGATGGGAGAGAGTCGATAAAATCGTCTTAACTAGTGGTGCATTTATCTTTACAAACTGCGGAACGATGGTAAAAATACAAACCACCAAGAAGATTGCCCAACTGCGCCAGTCAATAAAGCTGACCGAGGGTTGATGCAACGGTTTGATCAACAACAACGCTGCAGCACCAATCATTCCTAACACCGCAAGGCGCAACATGTGCATGCTACGAGTGAAGTAGATGTTTCGTTGAAATCGGGTGCTTATTACAAAATACACCTTGCATAGAGAAAGCATGATGATCAAACTCGGGATGACAATGGCAACAGTAGCCAGCAAACTACCCCAGATATTCCCCGTAGCGGTATAACCCACATACGTTGCACAATTGATACCGATAGGTCCAGGAGTAACCTGACTTACAGCTAAAATATCCACAAATTCCTCTTGTGTCATCCAGCCATGCGTTTCAATCTCGTGCTGTATGAGCGAGAAAATAGCCAATCCACCGCCAAAACCGAAGAGACCGATTTTTAGGAAACTTAAAAATAATTGCAGATATATCATACTTGTTTAGTGTTTAGTGGACGGCTTCGCCTACTGTTTAGTGGATTTTCTTTCTTTGAGGAAGGTGTATAGCAGGGTTGCTAGCACAGTCACAAGGATAATCCACACAGGAGATAAACCGCCAAGCCAAATCAATAAGGCACCTGCAATAGGAATGATTGCCGTTGCCCAAGTGATTTGAGCGCTACGTGCCATTTTGCACAAGGGAGCAGCAATCAGCGCTACTACCGCGGGGCGAATACCCTTGAACACAGCTTCCACTGCGGGCTGGTCTTTGTAATCCTGAAACACCATGGCTATTGCCAAAATAATCAAGAACGAGGGGAGTACCGCTCCCAACACCGTAGCTATCACACCTCGCCAACCTCCAATACGCCAACCGATAAAAATAGCCGAATTCACCGCAATTAATCCAGGAGCCGCTTGCGCAAGAGCAATCATATTGAGAAACTCCTCACGGTCTATCCACCCTTTGCGATCGACAATCTCGCGCTCAATCATAGACAACATCACATAGCCTCCACCAATGGTGAAAGTGCCGATTTTGAGGTATGTCCAGAAGAGTTGGAGGTAAAGCATTGTTTGTTTAGTGAACGCTTCGCTACTGTTTAGTAGTCAGTTCTTGCTTGATAAATTTGACAAGCATGTTGATGGCGGCATTGTTGTGTCCGCCTTGAGGGATAATGACATCCGCGTAGCGTTTGCAGGACTCAATAAACTGCTCATGCATAGGTTTGAGTACACGTTGATAACGCTCCATAACAGCCTCAATGGTGCGTCCACGCTCGACAATATCGCGTTGTGCTACACGAATTAGACGGTCGTCAGCATCCGCATCTACAAAAATCTTGAGGTCCATTTGCTGACGCAATGTGGGGTCATGCAACGCCATGATACCTTCCACGATGATAATCTCTCGAGGATCCACATGAACGGTCTCTTTTTGGCGCGATGATGTGATATAATCGTATATCGGTTGCTCGATGGATTCGCCATTTTTGAGCATTTCTATGTGTTTGGCGAAGAGTACCCAGTCGAAGGCGTCTGGGTGGTCAAAGTTGATATTCTGACGTTCCTCAAAGGGGACGTGGCTACTATCGTTGTAGTAGAAGTCTTGAGGAATAACGACTACTTCTCCCTTTGGGAGGCGCTCAATGAGTTTGCGTACCACGGTTGTTTTTCCTGAACCAGTACCGCCTGCAATGCCGATGATAAACATAGACAAGTATGAGTTTTAGAAGATTAAAATATAAAATTTTCAGCAATAGCGAGGACAAAGGTACAAAATATTTACGATTTGACAATGTAGAATACGTAAATTGTTGTATTTTTGATGTATAATTTTCGTAAAATCAGCCGAACTACTAATTAATCACTAACTAATCACTAACTAATCACTAACTATTCTCTAATTAAAAACAATACAATAATCTGATTTATAATGCATATGTAGAGTAAAATATGTTGATTTTTTGCTCATATACTTTTTTTTTTGTACCTTTGCAGACTGATACTTTGCACGTTTATGTTGAAAAGATATATACTACCATTGATTGCATTATTTCTGTCGTCTCAACTGATGGCAGAAGTGGTAGTGTTACATAGCGGACAACGCATAAAAGGGGAGATAGTATTGCAAAACGAAGAGGTGGTGATTATTCGCAGCAATAATGGCATGCGCTATCAATACCCAAGAAATGAGGTTGTTAGTATCCATACAGAAGACACAACAGAGAGCAAATCAAAAAACAGCTCTAGCAATCATCCCAACCCAAAATCGGCAGCACTCCGTGTGCAAGCCATAGGGGGAGCGTTGTATGTACCTTATTTAGGATGGGGAGGTAGTGTGGGCGCCGATTTGCTTGTAGGTGCAGGGGTGATGAACGGTCGAGTGTTTATAGGTGGAGGGATAGGCTATAGAGCTAAGATTATCAGCGAGTTAGCTTACTCGTTTATCCCGCTACAGGTGTACAGTTCGATTGTACTTAGCGAGACGCGGCATGCTCCGTTACTCGGCATCAACCTCGGTTATGGTTTCTCGACCAACCGCAATACGCAAGGGGGAATCTGTGTGGGGATAGACTTAGGTTGGCACTACACCATAAATGCAGAGACAGGGTTGACCTTGGGACTGAACGCCGAGTGGCAACAAACACAAACAGATGTATATCAATCCATTAGCCATCCTATTACCCATCACGAGCAATTCTATATCAACCATATGGGCCTGAACTTCATGACCCTCGGAACAAAAATCGCTATCCACTTTTAGCCCTATGAAAGCCGTAAAGAAATACCATAGCAAGCCCATTCCACGCAAGAACCGAGTAACTATCTTGCTCAATGACAGCGAGATGCGCGCACTTGAGCGTTACTGTGAGCGCTACACTGTGAGCAACCGTTCGCGGTTGATTCGCGAGACCTTGATGCGAAATATCCTGAAACGATTTGATAACGATTCGCCAACCTTATTCGATTAACCAACCGAACCTTCTAAGCTGACTTGCAGGAGTTTTTGTGCTTCTACAGCAAACTCCATAGGAAGTTTATCCATCACCTCTTTGGCGTAGCCATTGACAATCAATCCCACAGCATCTTCTACCCCAATGCCGCGTTGTTGGCAATAGAAGAGTTGATCTTCGCTAATTTTGCTGGTGGTAGCTTCGTGTTCAATGATGGCTGTTGGGTTTTGAATACGCATGGTTGGAAATGTATGCGCACCACATTTATCTCCTAAGAGCAAACTATCGCATTGGCTGTAGTTGCGTACATTCTCAGCATTCGGCATCACACGCACCAATCCGCGATAGGCATTTTGACTCTTACCCGCCGATATACCTTTGCTAATTATGCGTGAGCGCGTGTTCTTGCCAATGTGAATCATCTTGGTTCCTGTGTCGGCTTGCTGGTAATTGTTGGTCACTGCCACCGAATAAAACTCAGCACTAGAGTTGTCACCTTTGAGAATACAACTAGGGTATTTCCAGGTAATCGCAGATCCAGTCTCGACTTGCGTCCAGCTCAGACGCGCATTCTCGTGGGTAATACCGCGTTTGGTTACGAAATTATAGATACCTCCTTTGCCCTCTTTATCACCTGGGTACCAGTTCTGTACAGTAGAGTATTTTACTTCGGCATTCTTATGTACCACAATTTCCACGATAGCCGCATGCAACTGGTTTTCATCGCGCATAGGAGCAGTACAGCCCTCTAAATAACTGAGATATGCCCCTTCGTCTGCTACAAGGAGTGTACGCTCGAACTGCCCCGTATTACCCGCATTGATACGGAAATAGGTGCTGAGTTCCATGGGGCAACGCACGCCCTTTGGGATATAGACAAATGATCCATCGGAGAATACAGCGGAGTTCAATGCAGCATAAAAATTATCGTTAGCAGGGACCACAGAACCAAGGTACTGCTTGACAAGCTCGGGATATTCGTGTACTGCCTCTGAGATTGAACAGAAGATGATGCCTTTTTCGGCGAGGGTCTCACGGAAGGTAGTCTTGACAGACACAGAGTCCATCACCGCATCTACTGCCATATTGCCAGCCAAAGCAGCCCGTTCTTCAAGTGGAATACCCAACTTATCGAACGTTTTCATGAGTTCGGGATCAATTTCTTTCTTTTCATCACCCGTATGGGTTTTAGGGGCTGCGTAATACGAAAGTGCCTGAAAATCAATCTCTGGTATATTTAAGTGCGCCCAATTTGGGTGTTCCATTGTTAGCCATTTTCGGTAAGCTTTTAATCTAAACTCCAACAACCACTCGGGTTCGTTCTTCTTTGCTGAAATCAAACGAACCACATCCTCATTTAATCCGACAGGGATAATATCGGTTTCGACATCCGTCGTGAAGCCGTATTTATATTCCTGATTGGTTATTTGTTCTATCTCTTTCATTGTATGAACATCTGGTCGACCCAGTCTTTCCTTGCTATTAAACAAAAAAGCCGCTTCTCCAAGCGGCTCTTTGTGGTGAGGTACCTGGCGGATTCGAACCGCCGTCCCCGGTTTTGCAGACCGATCCCTAACCGCTCGGGCAAGGTACCATTTTCCAAATCGGTTGCAAAGGTACTGCTTTTTTTTGAACTGACCAAATATTTTACAAAAAAAATGACGTAAACAATAATTTTGATGACTAATTAAAATAAAAACAGGAAGGAGCGCGCTCCTTCCTGTAGCGAATATAGATTGCTGAATTATGCCAGATCCTCTGGAAGTTCAGGGTATTCAACTTCATCTATGTCCTCATAGCTCTTATCAGCTTCCTCTGGAAGTACGGTTGAATCATCGCTCCACACTACCTCTAAGTCGTCAGAACTCTTGAGGTTGGTTTGAGTAGAAACGGTTTGCCATGAAGGATCTGTCTCAACGATTTCTTTGATATAGCAGACCTTGTTCATGTTTCTAGCAGCCTTCTCTGAAAATCCTAGTTCAACTGGGTCCAAAGCTCCCTCTTTAGCCGCTTTCCATTGTCTAGAGATTTGCTTATTCAGTTTGGCAACATTACCGATCTCTTTCATACCCTTAGCAATAATCATAGGACCAGCCTTCATATACTTACCAAAGAAGAACGCATTCATGCCCAAACTTGGCAATGCCAAAGCAGCAGTAGCGGTCAACACAGAAGCCAAAGTAGCATCAAGGACGATATTGGTACTAGCTAATATAGAGTTAGCAATTTGCCAGTTGGTTTGGCCGCGCGTAACCTTATTACCAAGAGTATCAGTCATATACGCCATGATATAATATTTCTCATTGATCATTACGGTATCTTGCTTGTAGGTATATTTACCAAACATGTTCTGATACTCTTGGATGTTATTCCAGATCGTATCCAAGTTGAGAAGATAATCATCGAATGTCTCGTTGCCAGAGAGTGTACCATCCCAGTCCCAAACATAAGGAACCTTCTCCTTTTTGACTTTCTCTTTCTTAGCTTTTTTACTTTTTTTGCCTTTCGCATCGGTTTCTTCTGTGGTCTCTTCTACCGTTTCATCTAATTCGGCGTCTAATAGATCTTGCGCCATGGTAGGCATAGCTATCGCCATAGCAAGCGTTAGCACGAAAATGTGAAAAAATTTGTTCATAACATTTATTATTTAATAAGGTTAAAATAAAAATATATGTGATTTATAACTTATTCAGATATACATCGATTTTTGTGTCTGGAGCGCCTACATAATGTGCTTCTTTCTCACTATCAAAGATGATGTAACTATATCCATCGGGCATTGTCACATTGTAGGTACGGTCGCTATTGACTCTACCCAATGGCAACTTTTTGTCATCTTTTTTAGGCTCACGTACTTTCGTTGCATATATACCAATCATACTATAGTCCATGGTGTTGGACTTTTGCGTTACCTTGCCGTATGCACTATCTCGGTAATGGGTTCGAGTGACCGTGGAAGTGGTAGAAGCCTTAGGATGTTTGTTTCGCGCCTCCAAAGCCTCGTCATACATATAATCAAAACCCGATGCATAAGGATATTTATCCTTGAGTTGCCGAGCAATCTGAACACGCACTTGCAACCAATAGAAGGTAGAGTCTGATGAATAGGAGTTTCTGCGAAGTCCTTGAGCCGCCTGTACCTGATATTGATAAGTCTTGAGTCTTATCCACTTCATTTCATCGTGTTTTCTCTTCAGTTCTGCTTTATCTTCCGCAGGACAATCCTCACGATTCATCGCCTCCTCAAATGCCTTTGTGGCCTTGCGGAAATACTCCGTTTCGCTCTCAGTCAGATAGCCTTTATACAACTTTTCAGCAGCCTTTTTGTAGGTCTCATAGGTGTTTAAGCGAAGTTCTTCAGCCAGCGTAAAACGCAATGTTCCCTCATAGATTTTCTCCATTTTCAAGCTATTAGACAGATTTAAAATCTTAAGTGGCTCTACACCATCTCCACACAAGACATCCACAAAGTTTGTACCCGCTCCGACCAAAAAAACCATCTCATCAGGAAGGGTCGTGATAACATCTTGAACCTTATATCCCCCCACAAACACCTCCATCAATTTCTTTGCCTCTTGCACATCTCCCACAAGTTTAATCGAGATCACGGCATAAGGAAATTTGTCATCCGCATCAGGCATATCATGCTTTTGGAATGCACTCCAGTACTTCGAGTCACGTACAGACAAACCCTCTTGAAAAGGCGTAACAATCGATAATGACTGTGCGAACGATGGAAGCCACAACGCGGAAAGAAGAAGAATAAATAAACGATTTTTTTTCATAATCTATCTATATTAAGTTATTGAACTGCAGCACTATTTTTTTGCATTAGGATGTTTTTTACGTTCTTTCTCCGCTTGCTCGTATATCTTCTTAAAGCCAGTAGCATCTGGAAATTTATCCACAAGTTGCTTAGTTACATGGCTGCCTACTCTTAACCAATAATATGTAGAATCCGAGCGAGCCCCTTTAGGTTCATTACGAGTTGTTCTTCTTATAGCCTTTGGCACTAATTCTTGATACTGATAAGTGTTTTTTCGAATCAGTTTCATATCGCGCTGCTCCTTCTCTAATTGTGCCAACAGTTCTGCTGGACAATCAGGATGCGTGATAGCCTCTTCATACACCTTGATGGCCTCCACAAAGTATTTCGTATCGGTCTCTGTCCGATAACCCGCATACACTACTCTAGCACGATTGAGGTAGGTTTCGAACGTCCCTAAACGCATATCCTCACTAAACTGATAATGCAACCTACCCTCATAAATCGCGGCATTCTCTAATTTTGGCTCTTTCAAAATAGCTATTGGAGTTGTATTATTGCCATATACCACCTTCACATGCCCCGCAGCAGCAGGCACAAGAAATACTATTTTATTAGCTATGTTCGTAATTTTGTCTTGTATCACATAGCGTGTACCCAAATCCAAACTTATCAACTGTTTGGCCTGCTGTACCTCATAGATATCACCATCTAAACAGATCACAATAGCCGCATAAGGAAATTCGCCTGTAGAAGTTGTGTGTTTGCCAAATTCATCCTTATATTCATAGTACACCTGCACCCTATCCCTCTTCTTAAAGCTACCTCCCTCTGGAATAGTCAACGACTGAGCGAATGCTGATACAACGAACAAAATCATTGATAAAGCAAGTAGATAAAGCTTTTTCATAATACTTACTAATTTTTAGAAATACGCCACAAAGGTACAACTTTTTTTTGATATATACAAAATAAAATTACCCCTCCCTATAAATTTCACACAACAGATTGATTACCAATATATTATCAACACATCAATTATGATCCCCATCGTTCTACGATTTCATCCATAATTTGAAAGACTTCAGCCTTGGTATCAGCACGAAGGAGAGCTATGCGCGTTTGCCGAAAATCGAATAGTCCTTTAAATGCAGGAGATGCTGCAAAATGGCGACGACTATGCACAATCCCCTTGCGCTCGTCACCAATCCACTCGATACTACGCTCTACGTGTTCTTTGAGAATATCCACACACCATTGCAAGGTACGAGATGGAAGCAATTCGCCAGTGGCAAGATAGTGCTGCATATCCTCAAATATCCACGGGCAACCGAATGTAGCACGACCTACCATAATGGCATCTACACCAAATTCATCGAAGGCATATTTTGCTTGTTCGGGCGTAGTGATATCGCCATTACCAATAATCGGAATATGAATGCGAGAGTTGTTTTTCACTTCACGAATAAGTGCCCAATCGGCATCTCCACGGTACATCTGACTGCGCGTGCGACCATGTATAGCAAGTTCTGCAATACCACAATCTTGTAATGGTTCTGCTATTTCAGTAATAATACGGTTGTTATCATCCCATCCAAGGCGGGTTTTGACTGTGACAGGAGTATGTACAGCATTCACTACTGCACGTGTAATGTCTAGCATTTTGGGGATATCTTTTAAGAGGCCTGCACCAGCCCCTTTTCCCGCAACTTTCTTGACAGGGCAACCAAAGTTGATATCAATAAAGTCGGGTTTAGCTTGTTCTACAATGCGTGCTGCATCTGCCATGCTCTGTGGATCACGACCATAGATTTGTATAGCTACAGGTCGTTCTTTATCGCTAATCTGGAGCTTGCGCGTTGTGGAAGCCACATCACGCACTAGTGCATCTGCGTTGACAAACTCGGTATAGACACGTGCTGCACCAAATCGCTTACATAGTAATCGAAATGCAGGATCGGTCACATCCTCCATCGGAGCAAGATATAATTTGCTATTTTGCCATGTACTATTTACCATTTATTTACTATTGAGTTGGTGTATGATTATTTATTATTTACAATAGTAGGATAAGTGATACGATGATGATTCATCTCGATAAGTTTTTGCTTGAATACGGCTCGTATATCTTCTAAGTCTTTGAAGGATAATGCTGTTTCCGCAAACTGTCCATCTGCTACTTGTGAATCTATCATCTGATCTACCATGTCAGTTATAGAACGTTCTGTTAGTTCGTCCAAAGAGCGAGAACGCGCTTCTATCGCATCCGCCATCATCAATATTGCAGCCTCCTTTGTAGAAGGTTTTGGACCTGGATATATATAATCCTCTTTTGTAACATCCACTCCTTTACCTGTTGCGTTTGCTGCATTAATTGCGCTATTGTAGAAATAACGAGTAACGGAAGTACCGTGATGGGAGCGAATAAAATGTATTATCACCTCTGGTAAACGATGTTTGCGCGCGATGCGTTCCCCATCTAACACATGAGCTATAATCACCTTGGCAGCTTCAGCATATGATAATTCGCTTAGTGGATTTTTTCCTGTTTGATTCTCTATGAAATATTCTGGATGTGTCATCTTTCCTATGTCATGATACAACGCACCCGTACGAACTAGCAAAACTTTTGCGCCAATACGTTTGGCCGCTTCGGTAGCGAGATTACTGACTTGCAATGAATGCTGAAAAGTACCAGGAGCTTTCTCTGCGAACTCCAACATTAGATTAGAATTAACGTTCGTTAGTTCCACCAAAGTAATATTACTCAATAATCCAAAAGTACGTTCGAACAGGAAGATCAAACCGTATGAACATATTACTAGCACCGCATTAATACCAAAATAGAAGTAATATCGGTAATCCAAATCTTCGATATTGCCACTAGTTAATATAGTCACTGCTGTATATAATAAACTATAGGTCAATAAAACAAATGCTGCAGTCTTTGCCAACTGCGCACGCTGGGTCATATCACGCAAACTAATCACGGCAATAATACCCGTAAGCGTCTGCATAAAAAGAAAAACGTATGGTGCTGGTACTGCTATAGACACAACAAAAATAGTCATAAGATGAACAAAAATAGCCGTACGAGAATCATAGAACACACGTGCAATCACTGGACACCAAACAAATGGAACCAAATAAATATACCCCATAGGTGCATATTTTAGTACCATAAACGCTATCGAGATAATGATTGCCATCAAAATGACAAAAAATAGCACATGTCGAAGATTATCTAACAACTTTCGGCGGTACGTATAGAGATAAAAGTAAAAAATTAAAAGCAGCAAGACAACACATACCCCACAACCTACAATAGATATTACAGACTGACGTTGTGAAATACTCTTATCGGCTAATGCACGACGAAGGGAAAGTAATTGTTGATAAATATCTTCGGTTACAATTTCGCCTGTATCAATAATTTTCTTTCCTGACTGCACCATCCCATGAGTTAATGACACGATGGATAACATATCCTCCTTCAATTTAGTAGAAGTGATTGAATCATACAGCAAATTAGGAACTAACTCTTTGCCTGTCATCTGATAAGCTCTTTTAGGAGTATATACGTTCCTCAACTCCACCAATGTAGCCACACGATCTTTCAGCACCGACAGTTGCGCTGATTTTAACCCATTGATACGCTCCATTTCCTCTAACGACACTACATATATACCCTCCTGTAGAATAGTCGTATCAAGCGTATAGCACGGTGTATAATCTTGTAACACTTGGTCATATTCTTGTTGCAACTGCGCATCTGTCTTGTAAATAGGGAAATCAAACTCGGCTGTCACTAATCCGTATCCCCATGGTTGCCCCACTTCAAAATCATATTTAAAAGAATTTGTATAACGAGGACATAAATAAATACACCATGTAGCCAAAGCGGCCAATGATAATAGCTGAATGGTTATTGCAATTGACTTTTTCATATTCATACTAGAATTTAGAAATTATCTATTATAAAATAAGGAAGACTAATAACACTTCATCTTCTCTGCGTAAAAAATAACTGCATCAGTTCACGACATTCTTCCTCTAATACTCCTAATGTAACCGTGCATTTAGGATGTAGCGCATTGGGAGCAAAGACGGTAAATCCACGCTTTTCATCACTAGCGCCATATACAACCCTCTTAATCTGAGCCCATCCTATCGCTCCTGCACACATCACACAAGGTTCTACCGTCACATACAATGTACATTGCGAGAGATATTTTCCTCCTAGCGTATTGGCAGCAGCAGTAATAGCCTGCATCTCAGCATGAGCCGTCACATCAGCCAATGTCTCAGTGAGGTTATGCCCACGTCCAACAATCTGATCTTCAGCCACCACTACACATCCGACAGGTACTTCACCCATTGCAAAAGCTCGACGAGCTTCAGTCAGTGCCATTTGCATGTATCGAATATCATTCTCCATATCTTTCTCGTTTCTGTCGAACAAATTCAACGATTTCATCGGGATGTAGCTCAAAATGATTACCTATTACCACTACGTCCGCTCCCGCCTCAAACGCCTTCAACATATCCTCGGGTGTACAAATACCACCTCCAACTATCAATGGCACTTGCAGTTGTTCTCCTACTGCTCGGATAATATCTACAGACACAGGTACTTTTGCGCCACTACCAGCCTCTAGATACATCAGTTGTTTACCAAGCAACTGCCCAGCCAACGCAGTAGCTAGTACCCTATCTATATCCTCCTGCATGATCGGCGTACAGCGCGACACAACTTCAACGCTACTTCTGCGTCCACCATCAATCAGAATATATCCCATTGGTATTGATTCAACACCCGACTCTATCACTTGCTGTGCCACTTTAATATGAGGCGCGATAAGCATATCAATTGTGGTGGCATTTAGCAAAGAGAGGAATAGCAGAGCATCTGCATTTGGAGAGAACTGAGCTATATTACCTGGAAATAGTACAATCGGACACTCCGTAAAAGTGCGCAACTCGTCAATACACTCTTCTACTTGTTCGCCTGTACTACCACCTACAAAAATCATATCTGGCAGCGAGAGATAGGGGCGTAAATTCTCTAGTGCAAATTGTTTCTCTGGATCAATCAGCCATACCAACAATTTGCGTGATTGGGTTTTCGCGGATAATATGTGTTCTATTACTGCCATCTCATAGACTCCATTATTATTCGAACATCCCTTTTCAAATAGTCGTATATAGGTGCTAACGAATCGTAATTAGGAGTACAGTTACAGTACACCGATCCGCGAAAAAAGTGTTTAACGGAATCGGTCAATACAAACTGTATTGGAGTAGCAGTATTGCCATGTAACTCACAATAGAGTCCCCACACTCTATGTCCTGTATTGGCAAACTCTTGTATAGGAATAGCAGATGCCACTGCAGTGTGTTTATACAGAAACTCTTGTGTATCATGTGTTAGCGAACGGAAATTATCAGTCACGGGTTTGTAACTACAGTGTATAGTGGCATTGAGAGTTGGGTACTGAATATCAATCCAATACCTTTCTCCTTCTGCGGGATGGCCCTTGATGTACGCATTATCCGAAAGGCGGAACGCATAAGGATAGCCCTTCAATGTTGTATATGTATATGCTGTATCAGGAATAGCAATACGAAAATAACCAACTGGTTTAGGTACAGCTGAACGCTGACAAGATATCACCAATAGTGATAACAATATTATACATAGTTTGCTTCTCACGTCAATCAATTTAAATGTTGCTACTATCAAAGATTCAACAAACCATCAACAGCTTGATGAATCGCATTCAGCGATATGGATTGCATGATTGCTTCCATCTTGGCTTTAATTTGTTCGTTGCACAAGTTGCCGATAGAACCCTCGTGCGTGTAGTGTGAGAGCGTTTCTTCTACCGTTGCTTCGTGTTGGAAAGTGCCGTTGGTGATCTCAACTGCCACTTGGCGGTATGCGTCGCGGAATGGTACACCATTCGCCGCACGGCGGTTTACTTCTTCTACCGAAAAGGCCGGCGCGTACAATGGATTGGACATGATGTCCGCTTTCATCTCCATATTCTCTACGGCATAAGTAGTAATCTCCAGCAGGTTGTTGAGTTGATCAAAGAGAGGGAAATAAACTTCCTTAATCAGTTGCATATCACGGAAATAACCTAGAGGCAGGTTGGTTGTGATATGACGAATGGTGTCTGGCAAAGCACAAATACGATTGGCGTGCGCACGGATCAATTCAAACACATCTGGGTTCTTCTTGTGCGGCATAATGCTCGAACCTGTAGTCATCGTATCAGGCAGTTTGATAAAACCAAAGTTCTGCGAATTGAACATACAGCAGTCCATCGCCAATCTGCCCAATGTCTCTGCCACGGATGAATAAGCAAAAGCCACGGTTCTTTCCATTCGACCACGGTTCATCTGGGCGTAGATGGCATTGTAGTCAAGGTCAGCGAAACCGAGCAACTGCGTAGTCATGGTACGGTTGAGCGGAGCGGACGAACCATAGCCCGCAGCAGAGCCCAGTGGGTTGAGGTTTGCTTGTTCAAAGGCGGCTACAAGGAGACGCATGTCATCGGTCAGAGCTTCGGCATACGCACCTAACCACAATCCAAAAGACGATGGCATAGC